>Ga0116187_1005566_pt1 | contig 10449 bp, 9 predicted proteins | sample AD_JPNNA6_MetaG_FD_89755 | JGI IMG/M metagenome (GOLD analysis project Ga0116187, IMG submission 89755) | Active sludge microbial communities of municipal wastewater-treating anaerobic digesters from Japan - AD_JPNNA6_MetaG | ecosystem: Engineered > Bioreactor > Anaerobic > Digestate | place... | reverse complement strand
AGCTTGACGGGCGTCATTCCATACTGTTCGACGACCTGCCTCACCTCGGAAGCGGTTTCGCTCAGATGGATCTGATAGACGAGGTCGAATTCCTCGGCAAGGGCGTATGCCTTTGTGAGGAGCTCGGGAGTGCAGGTGTAAACGGCATGGGGGAAGACTGTCGGCCTCGCAAGGTCGTCGTCAAGCCACCGGCTGATGAACCTTCGTGAATGCTCGATGGTTTTGTTCGGGTCGGAGAGCGAGGGCGAAGGGAACTGGAGGATTCCCTCTCCGAGCCAGGCGCGGATGCCCACTTCTTTCGCCGCCCGCCCCACCTGATCCTCATAGAAATACCCGTCGCAGAACGCCGTGGTGCCCGACCTGGTCATCTCCCATGCAGCGAGCAGGGTCCCGATATAGACGAACTCCCTGTCCAGGAATTTTGATTCGGCCGGAAAGATGTAATCGTAGAGCCAGGTCATGAGCGGGAGATCATCGGCGAACCCGCGGAACAGGGTCATCGAAGCATGGGTGTGGGTATTGATGAGGCCCGGCATCACGATATCGTGCGGCCCGCCGAGCACGGTGTCGATGCCTTCGGGGAGAGAGGGGGTTATCTCTTTGATCCTCGTTCCCTCGACGATGACGTAGTGATCCCGAAGGATATCCCTGGGTCCCTTGACGACGTACCCTCCCTGAACCGCAAATCCCATCATGTGAGAAAGCCCCAAAAGGTTATTTTTCTTTCACGCTTCTCCGGTAGCGCAGCGCACTGGCCAGGGTCACCTGGTCCATATATTTCAATTCCCCGCCCATGGGTATTCCGGAGGCGATCCGGCTTATCCTGACAGGAAGTTTCCTCTCTTCGATGAGCCTCGTGATGTAGTGGAAGGTTCCTTCACCCTCGACCGACGGGTTGGTGGCCACGATGACCTCGCTCACCGAATTCTTCGAGAGACGCTCGATGAGCTCGGGCAGCTTGATATCTTCCGGTCCTATCCCGTTGATGGGCGAGATGAGCCCATGGAGCACATGGTAGAGCCCCTTGAGCGCATGGGCGGATTCCAGGGCGAGCACGTCGCTCGGCTCCTCCACGACGCATATGATCGAAGGATCGCGCGAAGGGTCCTGGCAGATGGAGCACTTGGGCATGTCGGTGAGGTTGAAGCAGATAGGGCACAGGCGTATCGAGTCACTTACCGTCTCGAGTGACCGCGAGAGGTCGCCCGCGAGGTTGTCCCTGTCTCCGAGGATGAACAGGGCCAGCCTGGTGGCGGTCTTCTCCCCCACGCCGGGCAGGCGTTTGAGCTGGGATATGAGGTCTCTGAGAGGCTTCGGGTATGGGTCCATTTCAGAAGATATCAAAGGGCAGCGGCAGGCCGCCGGTAAGCTGCTTCATCTCTTCGGACACGAGTTCTCTGGATTTTCTGATCCCCTGGTTTACAGCAGCGAGGATCAGATCTTCGAGCATGGGGATATCCCTGCTGTCGACGCAGACAGGATCGATCTTGATCTCCTTGATCTCCTGTCTGCCTGTCACCGTGACCGTAACCATGCCGCCTCCCGAGGACGCCGTCACCGTCTTGTGCGCAAGCTCTACCTGTATCCTCTTTGCCTGTTCCTGTATCTTCTGAACCTGCTTCAGGAGGTCTTCAAAATTGAATTCCATAATTGTCATTAATACGGAAAAACCCTGTGCTGTCAACATGCATATCTTGACAGAGAGAGGCTCTGCCGGTAGCATGGGTGCATGAAAATATTCACGAAAAAAGTTGTCTTGTACGATCGGAGGTGTGACTATGCCAAGAAGGTTCATCGATCTCTCCATTGCCATCGAAAGCGGTCTGCCCAGTGACCCGCCGCTCATGATCCCCAGGATCACCTACATGGATCACGCAATGGGTGCCCAGACCATGGAGCTCTTCTATCCGGGGCTTACGGGAAAAGACCTTCCCGGCGGGCTGGGCTGGGCCGTCGAGCACCTTGAGGTCTCCTCTCATGCGGGCACCCATATGGACGCCCCCTGGCACTTTCATCCGACCCAGGACAACGGAAAGCCCGCGCTTACCATCGATCAGTTCCCCCTGGAATGGTCTGTGGGAAACGGCGTGGTGGCAGACTTCACGGACAAGCCGGACGGCTATAACATCACGCCGGACGACATCAGGGCAAAGCTCGATGCCATGGGCTATGCGCTCAAGGAAGGCGATATCTTCCTGGCCAGGACCGGTGCGGATGCATATTGGGGAAAGCCTGAATACCTCGTGAAGGGGTCGGGATTCGGCCGGGCAGCGACCCTGTGGCTTATCGACCAGGGGATCCATGTGGTGGGAACCGATGCATGGAGCTGGGACAGGCCTCTCCCCTTCCAGGCCAAGGATTTCGAGCGCACCCGCGATTCTTCCCTCGTCTGGGAGGGACACTTCGCAGGGATCGAGAAAGGCTATTTCCAGATCGAAAAGCTCACCAATCTCGATAAGCTCCCCTCGACCGGCTTTACCTTCTACTGCTTCCCCATCAAGATCAAAGGGGCGAGCGCAGGGTGGATCCGCGCTGTCGCCGAGATTTGAGGGTTGACCGGCAGCGCCCTCTTGTCTTATGGTATGGGCAAGGCCGGTGTCGGTAGGTAAGGCACCGGAGGCCGCATCCCTTTTCAAGGCATGAGGGACGATGGCCGGATGTTGCAGGATACAGGCCTTTCCTTGAAGGAAACCCGAGAGACAGCAGCAGAATGTCCTTGAAGAAGCAGACCAGGTGGGCTAAGAATAGGCATGCTCGCTCTTGATGTGGGCAATACGCATATTACGTGTGCAGTGATCGAGGAGGAGGAAGTCCTGCTCATCCGGCGCGTCGTAACTGAAACATGCCTCAATACCGGCACCTTCTTCGATCATCTCGATCTTAAGGGACGTTCCCTGCCTTCCGAAATCGTGCTCTCGAGTGTGCGCGGGCCCGTTCGTGAGCTCATCGCTCAGGAGTGCAAAAGGCAACTCGGTACCGCTCCCTTCGTCGTGAATAACGATACTCCCATGGGGATAGCGAACCTCTACGCCACGAAAGAAACCCTGGGAACGGACAGGCTCGTGGATGCAGCGGCCTGCTACCACCTCCATACGAAGGGAAAGAGGCCGGGGATCGTCATCGACATGGGCACGGCCACCACGATCGACTATATCACCGAGAAGGGAGAGTTCCTGGGCGGTGCCATCGCCCCCGGCCTCGTCAGCGCATACCGGGGCCTCCTTGCCTTCGCACCCGAGCTGCCTGAAGTCGGGATCTCGAAGGTGGAATCTCCAATCGGAACCACGACAAAGGACTGCATCCGTATCGGCGTGATCGCCGGGCACGCGGCCATGGCGCAGGCGCTTTCCTCCATGATGGCAAGGGCCGGCGGCGGGGACCCTCTGGTCGTATACACGGGCGGTCTTGCCGAGGTGGTCGAAGCGTGGATGCCAGGGGAATATATACGGGACGAACACTTGACGCTCAAGGGACTGTCGATCATTTATCGAATAAATATGAAAAGTTGCTAAAGATTCCACAGCGGATTTACCGATAGCTTCCTTGCGAGGGGTGGTATTATTAAAACCCGATGACAGAGTAAGGGATTACTTAGGAAAGACGGACGTAATGGATTACATCGCTGAAAGATTTAAGCTCTCTGCGTACGCCCTCCTGTTAGGTGTCTTTTTCCTGGGAGCAGGGGCAACCGCAAACGCTTCGGACAATCCGGCGCTCTTGTATCAGAGCGCCAACAGGTCCTATGTGGACCTCTGCAAGGACGCCTCGAGAAAGAAGGTCCGCGACAACTGGATGGGCGTCGTCGACCAGTATATGGCCATCGCCGAGAGATACCCGAATTCCGGCTTCGCGCCCGAGTCGTACCTCAAGGGGGCAAAGGTATACGAGCACTTCTCGAAGTACTCCGGGAACAAGGGTGATCTCAAAACGGCATCGAAGCTCTACCAGGATCTGGCAGGAAGATATCCGGAAAGCGCCGCTGCAGACGATGCCCTGTTCAGTGCCGGCCTCATAGAGGATGCGCTGGGGAACAAGGCAAAGGCCGCAGGACTGTTCAGGCGGGTTGCTGTAGACTACCCAGACGGAGACATGGCGGATCAGGCACGATCGAAGCTCAAAGAGAGCACCCCGGAGGAGCAATCCAAAGAGGCTGTTTCAGGAGAGCAGGGCAAAAAGAAGACACCCGATGAGAAGCCCGAAAAGAAGGTCTCCTCGACAGCCCTCGTCAGGAAGCTTCGCCACTGGTCAGAGCAGGACGGTAACCGGGTCGTGATCGATCTGACGGATGCCGTGAGCTACAAAACCTTCTTCATGCCCCAGGAATCCAGGGAGAGCAGGCCCAACCGTCTCGTCATCGATCTCAAGGGTGCAAGGATGTCGCCCGAATTCCCTTCGAAGAGCACGGTCGACGAGGGGATCATTTCCGGTATCCGTGCATCCCAGTTCACCGAGGACAAGGTCAGGGTCGTTCTCGACCTCAAGGATAAGCCGCGCTACCAGACCTTCGCCATGACCAATCCCGCACGGATCATCATCGATGTCAGCGCGAAGGACTCCGGCAAAGCGGTCGCATCGGCCCAGGCTACGGAGCCTGCCCAGAAAGCTCAGCCTTCCCAGAAGCCTGAGCCCGCCCAGAGCTCCGATTCCTATCAGAGCACGGTGAAAAAAGTACCGCCGGGATCCCCGGCCTCGAAGATGAAAGGCGATGCCCCGACGATCGCGTCGCAGTTCTGCCTCAAGGTTTCGAAAATCGTCATCGATCCGGGGCATGGAGGAAAAGACCCCGGTGCCATAAGCCCAAGCGGGATACGGGAAAAAGACATCACCCTCGAGATCGGAAAGCTGCTGGCCAGGCGTCTCAAAGAGCAGGGCTTCGAGGTATTCCTCACCCGGAGCAGGGACGAGTTCCTCACCCTCGAGGAGAGGACCGTTTTTGCAAACAAGAAGAGGGCAGACCTGTTCATCTCGGTACATATCAACTCGCACCAGAATCCTTCGGTGAGCGGGATAGAAACCTATTTTCTCAACCTGACGGCCGACTCCTCGGCCATCGAGGTCGCTGCCAGGGAAAATGCCACCACCCAGAAGTCCATCAGCGATCTTCAGCTCATCCTGAACGATCTCATGCTCAACTCGAAGATCAACGAGTCGTCGAAGTTCGCCAACTTCGTGCATACGTGCATCGTGTCGTCGGCGCTCGGCATTGGCTACAGCGGAAAAAACCTCGGGGTACGGCAGGCGCCTTTCTACGTGCTGCTCGGGGCACAAATGCCCTCGATCCTTCTTGAGCTCGGGTTCATCACCAATTCCACGGACACCGAGATGCTCAAGCGCCGCTCGTACCAGGACACCCTCGTGGAAGGTATTGCAAAGGGGATAAATAATTATATAATGAACACAACTTATGCCTATAGCTGGAGGAGTAAATGAGGCACGTTATCCTGGCATGCATCCTGTCCCTTATAGCGCTCCCCTTGCAGGCGCAGTGGGGCTTGAGCAACGTCGTGACGAAAGAGATCCATCGCACCCCGGGCCTTCCTGCTGCCCCCCCGGTCATCCAGGAAAATCCTGCCCCGGATGATCTGGGCGTTACGAAACAGGATGTCCAGCAGATCTCCTATACCAAGGCGACCAACTATCCCTATACCATCCACCTCTCGTCTTTCGAGACCCCTCAGGAGGCAGCCCGGCAGGCGGAGAGGCTCAAAGCCAAGCTGGACATGGTCTTCGTGACCAAGATCGATCTCGGCGATGCCGGGATATGGTACCGGATGGATTACGGGGCATTTCCCACGATAAAGGACGCAGTCCTCAAGCTCCAGGAGCTTAAAGGCAAGGGGCTCGTGGACAAGGGAACCTTCGTGGGCGGCTCGGTCCCCTATGCCATAGAGCTCGGAATGTACAAGAGCATGAAGGACGCTCAGTCCAAGGCGCAGAAGCTCGCCGCCAAAGGGGTGATCCCCTATGTCCTCAAAGAGCGGGAAGACATCTACCGCCTTCTTGCGGGGGCCTACCCCAACGAAAAGAGCGCAGCGCCGGCGATGAATGACTTGATGGCACTGAATCTTCTCCCTACATTAAAGAAGAGATGAGCCATGCATACATAGATTCCTTCCTCGAGTATCTGGTAGTCGAGAGGTCTGTCGCCGAGAACACGATCAGCGCTTACGAGAACGATCTCAAATCCTTTTTCGAATGGATGGAGGAGAAGGGAAAGGACATCGGCGGGATAGGCAAAAGCGATCTGACCGATTTTTCCTCATCCCTCAAGAGCCGCAAGCTCAAATCAACGAGCATATCGAGAAGGCTGTCCGCTGTCCGCCAGTTCTACCGCTTCCTCCTCGAAGAGGGGGGGATCAAAAAAGACCCGACGAGGGAGATGGTGACCCCGAAGCGGGGCAAATATCTTCCCCAGGTGCTGAGCACGGACGAGGTGGACAGGCTGCTCGCTGCGCCTGATGTCTCTACGCCCATGGGCACCAGGGACAAGGCCATGATCGAGCTCCTCTATGCGACGGGCCTGCGGGTGAGCGAGCTCGTGGGCTTGAAGATGCACATGTTGAACTTAAGCGTGGGATACCTCATCTGCCGGGGCAAAGGCGGCAAGGAGCGGCTCGTGCCCATAGGCGAATCCGCCATAAGATGGCTGAAGGAGTATATCACAGTCGTGAGGCCCGCCGTAGTCCGGAAGTCATCGGACGTCCTCTTCTGCTCGAACCGGGGCGCTGCCATGACCAGGCAGAATTTCTGGTATATGATCAGGCGCTATGCATACGAAGCCGGCATCATGAAGAGCATCTCTCCCCACGTGCTCAGGCATTCCTTCGCCACGCACCTGCTTGCAGGCGGGGCCGATCTGCGCTCGGTCCAGATGATGCTCGGGCACTCGGATATCTCCACCACCCAGATCTATACGCACATCAATGCGGCGAGGCTTAAACAGATCCACGAACGGTACCATCCGCGGGGGTGAGTGCATGGAAGTCATCATATCCCATATCCAGGCGGATTTCGATGCCTTCGCCTCCATGATCGCGGCAAAGATGCTCTATCCCGATGCCGTTCTCGTGTTTCCGGGAGCACAGGAAAAGAACCTGCGTGACTATCTCGCACGCGCTCCGAAAGAGATCACCGGCTCAATCGTCAGACAGAAGGACGTCCCCCTCGATAAGATCACGAAGCTCGTCATCGTGGATACGAGGCAAATCTCGAGGATCGGGGAGTTCTCGAAGATCATCGGGAGAGAGGGCGTCGAGGTGGTCGTCTACGACCACCACCCCTGCTCAGGGGAAGACTTCACCGCCATGGAAGAGCACTGTATCGAGCTCGGCTCCAATGTGGCGGTCATGGTGAAGATTCTCAAGGAGAAGGGCATCACCCCGAGCCCGGCTCAGGCAACCGTCATGGCCATGGGCGTGTACGAAGATACCGGGAATCTGCTCTTCCCGTCCACCACACCTGAAGACAGCATGGCGCTTGCCGACCTCATCCGGTGGGGAGCGGACCTCACGGAGGTCTCCCAGGCCATCCTGCGGGACCTCGATGCCAACCAGGTGGATGTCCTCGATCAGCTCATCAAGAACGCCTCGATCCTCCACATCAGCGGGATCGACGTGCTCTTCACCCGCTCGGAATCGTCGGTCTACATAGAAGACTTCGCCATGCTCGTCCACAAGCTCAGGGGGATGTTCAACGTGGACGCCATGTTCGCCCTGGGCCTCATGGGAGAACGGATCTATCTCGTGGCCAGGAGCACGCTGCCGCAGATCAATGCAGCCGAGATCGCGGCGCATTTCGGCGGGGGCGGCCACCCTACGGCTGCCGCGGCTTCGATCAAGGACAGCTCGCTCGACGAGACCGAAAGACGGCTCGTCAATTTCGTCAAGAAGGAGGCAAAGCCCAGGATCACGGCACGGAACATCATGACCTTCCCGGTGATCTCCCTTTCGATGGACTCGACCATCGACGAAGCGAGCACCATCCTCAACCGCTACAATATCAACGCTCTCATAGTGCAGATGAAGGACGGCAGACCCGTGGGGATCATCACCCGGCAGGTGGTGAGCAGGGCGCAAGGGCACGGCCTCGGGGCGGCACGGGTGAAGGACTATATGATCCGCGATATCCGGTGCGTTGCCCCGGATGCGCCGGTATGGGAGATCCGGTCCCTCATCATCGACGGGAACCAGAGACTGCTGCCTGTTATCGATGACAAGAAGGTCGTCGGCGTGATTACGAGGACGGACCTCATGATGATCATGCACGAGAAGATGGCCAAGACCGAAGGGGCCGAGCCCCGCGCCTATCCTGCGAAGAACCTCAAGAACCTCCTCGAAGAGCGGCTGCCCAGGGAGATCTATGACCTTCTCCTCAAGGCGGGCAGCCTGGCGTCTTCGATGGGCTACAAGATCTACCTCGTGGGCGGGATCGTCCGGGACATGCTGCTTCGGATAAACAACCTCGATGTGGACATCGTCATCGAGGGGGACGGAATCGCCTTTGCCAGGGCATTGTCCGGGGCCATCGGCGCGCGGTATTCGGCCTATGAGAAGTACAAGACTGCCGTGATCACTCTGCCCGACGGGAATCACATCGATGTCGCAACGGCCCGGCTCGAGTACTACGAGAACCCGGGGGCCTTCCCCATCGTGGAGCAGTCGACGCTCAAGCTCGACCTCTACCGCCGGGATTTCACCATCAATACCATGGCCGTCTCCCTCAATCCGCCCAGGTTCGGAGAGCTCATCGACTTTTTCGGCGCCCAGCACGACATCAAGGAGAAGAGGGTGCGTGTGCTCCATGCCATGAGCTTCGTGGAGGACCCGTCCCGGATACTCCGGGCTGTGAGGTTCGAGCAGCGCTACGGCTTCAGGCTCGGCAAGCAGACGAGCTCTCTCGTGCATGCGGCCGTGAAGTCCGGGCTTCTCCGGAGCGTGCCGGGAGGGCGCATCTCCTATGAGATACGGCAGATACTCGGGGAGGAGAATCCCGGCAGTGCTTTTGCCAGGCTCAAGGAGCTCGGGGTCCTCACCGCCATCCACCCGGACCTCCAGTTCAGCGCCCCTGTCAGGGAATATTTCGTCCGGGTCAAGGAGACGCTGTTGTGGTTCAACATGCTCTTCACCCACGAGGCATACCGGTCGTGGTTCGTCTACCTGCTTGCCCTCGTGGACCAGATGAAGCCGAAGAAAATCATCGACATCTGCAAGCGCCTGGGCCTCTCGGATGAAGAAATCAGGACCATCCTCTCTTCCCAGGCAAAGGTCCACTCCATATTGAAAGATTTTGTGGCCGTGAAATCCCTGAAGCCTTCGGACGTGGTGAAGACGTTAGAAGGAGCACCGCTCGAGGTGATCCTCTTCGCCATGTCCAAGACGAGGAGCCCCGAGGTAAAGGAGATGATCTCTGCCTACATCACGACGTGGCGTGCCTACAAACCGCCGGTGAGGGGCAAGGACCTCATCGCCATCGGGTTTACGAGGGGAAAGCACCTCGGGGATACGCTCAGGCTCATCCGCGAGAAGGGCCTCAACGGAGAGATCCGCGACTTCAGGGACGCCATCGCCTTCGCGAGGACCAGGCTCCCGCAGAAGCAATCGGCAAGCAAATAGTTGACGAAGCCCGCGTCCTCATGTACAGAGAACTCTGGAAGATTAAGGGGGTGTAGCTCAGTTGGGAGAGCGCAGCGTTCGCAATGCTGAGGTCGGGGGTTCGATCCCCCCCACCTCCATAGAAAAGTTAACGGGGCAGCGAAAAGCTGCCCCGTTTTTTTATAGAGTTGGAGGGATCGAAGCTTAAGCGAGCGCTGGCGGCGGCTTAAAAAGCGGGCAGGATGTCCGCGTCAGCGAGCTTAAGGGGAGCCTACGCAGGAGCACACAGGAAGTGCGCGGCAAAGGAGGCGATCCCCCCTCTTTCTGAGCTCTTCCTTTGAATGTATTTTCAAGTTGGTAAATGCCCTTTCACTCCGATTCCAACTACTCCTTTTGCTTGGACAAACACACAAAATCTCCACAAATTTTCCACAATAAACCCATATATGAAAACCACAATGGTTCCTATGAGAAGGAGCATCGCCATGAGAGAGAAGACACAGGCTTCGATTATCGTGTTGAGCGTCATCAAGGACATATCCCTCCTGGACAAGATCTACCAGGATGAAGCTGTTCCCGAGCTCTTGAAAAAGGAGCTGCGCAAGCTCATGGATAGGGTCAAGGCTCACTGAGATGGCGCAGTCTTAGCAAAAGGCCGACCTGTTTGCGTTTACCTTTTTCGAGAAAAATGAATCCCCTTTGTTCGCCGAGGAAACTTCGGTCCTGAGCAAAGATGCAGGAGGTTATTCAAATGGCAGATGGTGCGAAAGAAAAAGCAGCATTATCCCCAGCACAGATCTACCGTCCGGTAATGTGGTTCGGAGTCGCCATCCTCGTCGCCCTTATCGTTAACTCTCTT
>Ga0116187_1005564_pt1 | contig 10449 bp, 8 predicted proteins | sample AD_JPNNA6_MetaG_FD_89755 | JGI IMG/M metagenome (GOLD analysis project Ga0116187, IMG submission 89755) | Active sludge microbial communities of municipal wastewater-treating anaerobic digesters from Japan - AD_JPNNA6_MetaG | ecosystem: Engineered > Bioreactor > Anaerobic > Digestate | place... | reverse complement strand
GATTCGGGCCCGCAGCGCGTCGGCGATCGCGCCGTACTTGGTGGTGGCCATGAGGTGAGTGTATCATGCCCTTTGCGCCCTCTCAGAGGAGTGATAGGCGACATAATCTATGTTATCGGCGTTTAACGCCACTAAGGAAACACAGACGCGTAATACCCGTAGTTGACGCCAAGGTAGCAGGTGAGACAGGCTGGTGCGATGATCGAGTGGCGGCTTCAGGTGTGCATGGCCAACGCCGGCGTCCGGTTCGCAACGGACCTGCACCGACGGCTCGTGGGCGTGCTCGGCGATCAGGCCCCGTCTGAGGCCCACGTCTCGCGGCTGGTCCGAACCCCACCTGAACGGCTGAATCTCACCACGCTGGACGCGCTGTGCGTCGTCCTGTCCTGCGGCCCGGCCGACCTCCTCCAACACCACACCACCACCGCCGACAGCTCCGAGGGCACGTTGTGAACGAGGTTGCCATCCACGGTGAGCGCGCCTACGAAGGGCTCGTCGAGGAGATCATCACGACCCTGCAGGAGGGCCGCGCGCGAGCGATCGCCTCGGGTCGCCGAGCAACGGTTCATGACCTACCACGCGGTCGGACGCGCCATCATCACCCGGCACATTATCTGGGGTCAGCTCACCCTCGCCGGGCTGGGCGAACCGAGTTCAGCGTGAGTGACATGTGACCGACGTGTGTCGCGACGATCACGTTTCGCGCGTTGCGTCTTGGAGTCGCGCTCCGGTGATTCGGAACGCGTTCTGGAGGGCTGGAGGGTTGATGTCGCTCAAGTCGGTGTCGAAGGTGATGAAGAGGCCGGCGACACCGGCCCATGACCATCCGCCGATGGCGAGGCGACAGCGTTCTGGGTCGATGGGGGTGACGACGGACCCTCCGGGTGCCCAGCGGGCGACGACGTCGGCGGGCAGGTTCAGGGTGGCGCTGCCGACGCATTGCCATTGACCGGGGGTGTCTCCGCGGTCCGGGTTTTGCACGACGAGTCGGTTGAGGTCGTCGGCGGTGAGGGGGTGCGGGGTGAAGGACGCTCCCGCGTTTGTCTTCGGGCGGATTCGGTCGACGCGGTAGGTGGACCATGTCTGGTGTTGCCGGTCTCTGGCGATGAGGTACCAGCGGCCGGCCCACACGACCAAGTGGTGCGGTTCAACCTCTCGGGGTGGATTGAAGCCAATGTCTCCCGGCCTTGGCGTGTCGCCTTCCGGGGTGGCGTAATCGAACCTCAGAGTGTGGCTGGTGCGGATCGCTGCACCCACGATTTGAAGGGTTGCGACGTCGATGGGTGGCGCGGAGAACTCCCAATAGTTGCGCAGGCTGGTGACCTCGAACGCATCGCTGGCCGCGCGTAGGCGCGCTGGCATGACCTGACGCAGGGTGGTTAGTGCTCGGGCGACGGCGTCGTCGATGCCGGTGACGGTGGCTGGGGCGGTCTGCAGGGCGAGGGCGATCGCGATGGCCTGGTCATCATCAAGGACCAGTGGCGGCAGCTTGCCGCCGGCGCCGAGGCGGTACCCGCCTCGTGGGCCCTTGATCGCGTGGACCGGGTATCCGAGGTCACGCAGGGTCTCGACGTCCCGGCGTAGCGTGCGGGACGAGACGTTCAGGCGCTGCGCGAGTTCAGAGCCTGGCCATTCGACGCGGGCGCTGAGTAGCGAGAGCAGCCGCAGCATCCGCTCCGAGGTGTCCGCCATGTCTCAAAGATTCTCACGAATAGCGGACACTCGGTGTCCTCTATCGCCGTCAGGGTGGGGCCATGACCTCACCGACACCCGCCCCAGCCGCACCCCACACCGCTCCCGAACCGCAGGTCGCTGGCCGGGCCGCGTCCCTGGCCCTGCTCGTTGTGCTGTTCGCGTCCTTCATGGATCTGCTCGACGTCACCATCGTCACGGTCGCGGCCCCGGACATCGCGGCCAATCTGAACGCATCGGAGGCGCAGCTGCAGTGGATGCTCGCCGCATACGTCCTTGCGCTCGGCTCGGGTCTGGTCACCGGTGGCCGGGTCGGCGACGCCTATGGGCGACGCCGGGTCTTCCTGGTCTCGTTGGCCGGCTTTGCCCTCGCCTCGGCGGCCTGCGCCTTGGCGCCGTCGGCCGGGACGCTCATCGCGCTGCGGGCGCTGCAGGGCCTGGCGGGCGGGTTCATGGTGCCGCAGGTCTTCGGGATCATCCGCTCCTCATTCGCCCCGGCCGCGATGGCCAAGGCCTTCGGCGCGTATGGCGCGGTCCAGGGCTTGGCCTCGGTGGCCGGGCCGCTGTTGGGCGGAGCCCTCGTCAACGCCGACCTGTGGGGCCTGGGATGGCGCACGATCTTCTGGATCAACGTCCCGGTCGCTGTGCTCGCGTTGGCGCTCGGGGTGCGGTTCCTGCCCGAGTCCCATGCTCCGGGCCGCACCCGTCTGGACGTGGTCGGTGCACTGCTGGCCGCGGTCGGCGTATTCCTTGTGCTGCTGCCGCTCGTGCAGGGTCGGGACTGGGGATGGCCCGGTTGGGGATGGGGCCTGCTGGTCCTCGGCCTGGTCGTGCTCGCCGGTTTCCTCGCCTACGAGCAGCGGCTGGCCCGAGCCGGTGGCCAACCCGTCCTCGATCCTTCCCTGCTGTCGATCCGACCATTCAGCGCCGGCCTGGCGGCTGCGGTGTTCTTCTTCGGCGGTCTCGCATCGCTCTTCCTCGTACTGTCTATCTACCTCCAGCTCGGCACTGGGCGCACGGCGTGGGAGACCGGGCTGGTGATCCTGCCGTACGCGCTCGGCTCGATCATCACCTCCGGCGCCGGGGTGGCCTTGGCCGCCAAAGCCGGCCGCGCTCTCCTGATCACCGGCTCGCTGACCCTGGCTGTCTCTCAAGCGCTGCTGTGGTGGCTGGTCCGCGACGGCGCCACGCCCGGCTACTGGGCCCTGGCCGGCGTGATGTTCCTCGGCGGCCTCGGACTGGGCCTTGGCGCACCGATCCTGGTCAACGTCGTCCTCGCCGGTGTCCCCGGCCGACAGGCCGGCGCCGCCGGCGGGGCGCTGTCCACCGTCAACCAGATCGGTGGCGCGATCGGGATCGCGATCTTGGCCACCGTCTTCTTCAGCGCACTCCCGGCCACCGCATCGGCAGGCGCGCCCGGCACCCACGCCCACGTCTTCGGCCAAGCCTTGGCGCACGTGATGCCCTGGCAGGTCGCCACCTACCTCGTGGCCGCCTTCGCGATGCTCGCGCTGCCCAAGGCCGCCGCAGCACACCAAGGCTGACCCGATGACACCGCCACCGAATGCAACCTCCACTATGACCAGCGACGTGATCCGGGTGCGCGGTGCCCGCACCCACAACCTGCGCAACATCGACGTCGACATCCCCAAGAAGCTGCTGGCCGTCGTCAGCGGCGTCTCAGGGTCCGGCAAGTCCTCCTTGGCCTTCGACACCATCGCCGCCGAATCCCAACGGCTCCTCGCCGCGACCTACCCGGCATTCGTGCAAACCTGATGCCGCACCTGCCCCGCCCGAACGTCGAGACCCTCGAGGGCCTGTCCGCCGGCCATGACCGGTGAGGCCGACTGACGTCGGCGCGGGATCTAGGGCCTGTTACGAAAGTCGTCTGAGCCAGTGGTCGATGCTGGCGACGTGAACGGTGGCGGCGTAGCGGACGGCGAGCTTGTCGTACCGGGTGGCGAACGCGCGATGGTGCTTGAGGTGGTTGAACCCGGCCTCGACGGCGTGGCGATCCTTGTACCGCTCGGCGTCGAACGCGGGTGGACGCCCGCCGGAGGATCCGCGGCGCTGCCGGTGACCTTGCTGGTCGGCCGGGACCGGGATCGTCGCTGCGATTTTGCGCTGGCGCAGCCAGGCCCGGTTCGCGCGGGAGGAGTAGGCCTTGTCCGCCAGGACACGGTCGGGTCGTTGCCGTGGTCGGCCGGGCCCGGGTCGGGCGATCCGGATCTGCTCGAGCACGGGGATGAACTGCGGGCTGTCGCCGTCCTGGCCCGGGGTGAGCAGGAACGACAGCAGACCGCGGTGCTGGTCGATCGCGGCGTGGGTCTTGGTGCCCCAGCCGCCGCGGGAGCGACCCAGCGCGTGGTGATCGGGTTCTCCCGCAACCCGATTCACGCTGTCGCGGCGGGCGCCGGCGGCGTGGATGTGGGCGCGTGCGGTGGTGGAGTCGACCGACACCTGCCACGACAACCGGCCGTTGCGGTCGGCAGCCTGGCGCAGCGCGGCCTCAACCCGCGCCCACACCCCGAGCAGTTGCCAGCACGCGAACAGGGCGTACACCCGCCACCACGGGCCGTACCGGACCGGGACGTCCCGCCACGGACAGCCGGCCCGAGCCCGATGACGGACCCCGTCGACCAGCCCCCGGATCGGCCATCGCCGCGGACGACCACACGGAGCAGTCGGCGGAAGCAGCGGCTCCAACAGCGCCCACTGTGCGTCGCTGAGATCGTGACGGGCTGCGGCGGATACGGTGAGCATGAGGCCTCCGGCAGTAGCGGGTGATTCGACACCACTTCCTCTACTGCGGAGGCCTCACCTCACGCTCGGCGACATACCGAACAACACATCCGTCACTTTCGTAACAGGCCCTAGCCGCCAAAGGACGTAAAGCGGCTATCGCTTCATCGCGCAACGGGTGCACGACTGTACCCCGGGTCGCGGCCGGAATGACCACCTCAGCGTTTGCGGGGCCGGTGACCAGCGCGCCTTGCCCGAACGAGCGAATGTGTCCGAGGGCTTGACCGGCGAGGTCGAGTCGACTACCTCCAGGTTGTCTGGCGACCTCGTCACCAAAGGCGCACGCCAAATAGGATCCCGTCGTGAAGAACTCGACGCACCACTGGCTGCCCGATCACCAGCTCGGTGTGGCCGCGACCCTGTCGCACGCAGATGAGCTGGTCGGCCAGGTCGCTGACGTGCTCTTCGCCTACCAGACGCAGCCCGATGGAACCTTCAAGCTCGAGGAGCAGCTCGCCTTCCCCAACACGCGGACCGTCGTGACACACGTGGCACCAATGCCGCGGAAGGTCCCGTTGCTCGTCGCCGATGCTCTGGTCGCGCTCCGAGCGGCGCTCGAGCACGCTCTATTCGCGGAAGTCGAGTTCCGCGACGGGATTCTGGACGACAAGGCCGCACGCGTAGTCGAGATTCCGGCGTCCCGCACGGTCAAGGACTTCGAGTCCTGGGCGAAGGGTCGCGTGAAGAACGGCCCTACCTCGCTGCATCCTGGCAGCGAGCTGATGAAGCGGATCGCAGGGCTGCAGCCCTTCAACCGGAAGGACGCCGAGAATCACCCGTTGGCTCGCCTGGTCCTTCACACCAACCATGCGAAGCACCGGAATCCGGCGGTCACGGCGGTGCGCATCGCCGCCATGTACAACGACGACCAGGTGCCGCGCTCGATCCGCAGCCTCCCGCCGCGGCCCGATGTGCCGCTGCGAGTGGGGGACGTTATCGCGGAGACCCCGTTCGGCACGCGGGTGCCGGTCGCGCTCTTTCCGACGATCGGCATCAACCGGCCCGGCACGCACCAGTGGCCGGTGGTCATGCAGGAACTGGAGGAGATCTCGCATTGGGTCCGCACCCAGGCGGTGCCGCGCCTCATCACCGGCATGGAGCCACCCAAGCCCGAGCTGCCGACGCGCTACGAGATCGCAGTTGGGCACGTCGACGAGCGCCGCGCCATCTCCGCGGGGTCGACCACGTCAGCAGGTGACCGGTACAAACAGCGCCTGGGCGCGGCATCGGCACGGATTGACATGGTCGACACGCTGGGCCGGATGGAAGGCTCCCCGAGCGCCGAACAGATCGCGGCCTGGCTGGATCACCTGACCGACGAGGAGGTGCTCGAGCAGATGTCCCGGCTGCAGATGACCCACACCTACGACCCTGACATCGTGCTGCGCAACTTCGAGGTCCTGAAGGGCATGCGAGACGACGCCGTGGCGTTCGGGGCCGGGGAGGCACCGGGCGACTGAGCCGCAGGGCAGGCTCAGTTTCCTGGTCCAAGGCATCCCTCCGGTTGGTCAGGTCTTCGGGGTCCGATAGGCAGGGTCGGCGCCCGTCCGCAACCGATTCAGCTCCTCGTGCGACAAGAGGTACCCGAGACGGCGGATTCCCGCTTGTGGCTGTCCATGATCCGGCGGAACTCGGAGGGCATCCGTAGGTAGGTATCGACCATGGAGATCGCGGCGCAGGACGCTGCCCGGATCTGTCGGTGGTGTCCCGTACCGGTGGCTGACGTTGCAACCGATGGCTCTTCCTCGCAAATACACGCGACGCTAGGCGCCGTGACGGCGGCTACTCCTGGACGCGGCGTTCTGCCGTGTTGTCCTCGCGGCGTGCGTGTGACTCGTAGATCGCGACGATTCGGTCGAGGACCTTCCCGGTCCGTGGCCACTCGTCACGCAGATCTGCGGCTGCTGCTCTGTACTTGTCAGCCAGTTTCCGCTCCTTACGTCCCCCGTCGTAGGAGCCGCGGGTGCTCACGCCTCGACCGTTCACCCGAGTAATCGCGAGCTCGTCCTCGAGATCGTCGTCCTGCTCGTGCTCGAGGACCTCGCGAACTGCGCGGCAGGGCCATATGTCGCCTGCGTCGGTCGTACGTCCGCCGAGAGCAGCACCGATGGCACCGGACGCGATTCCGGCCCGGTTCGTTGAACTAACTCTTGACGGGCTTGGCTCACCCAGGCCTGCATCGTCTCCGAGTCCGGCTCGATGCCGGCAGTTGCTCCCGGGAGCGGCGAGCTCCAACCCCTGATGAGGTCCCAACAGGCGCCGATGAACTGGTACTCGTCCTCGGGAACCTCCTGGTCACTCTCTGGCGGGTCCGGCGTGTACATGTGGCTGGCTACCTCCGCGAAGAATGCGGGGTCATCGGCGAGGCGCTGGTGAAGGGCACGCGGAGAACGTTCCTCGTTGAGAAGGGGGAGGTAGAGCCACTCGAGGTCGGCCAGTTGGTCGTTCGGGAGGCCGTCGTCTTCGAGCTGGTCCAGGAGTGTCCCGACGGTGTGCTGCGGAGACCGGAGAACCTGCACGTTCTCGATGTTGGAATCTAAAAGGACCGCCTGAAGAACAGCAACGATGGTGGCAGTTGGAGCCTTGCCCTCACGGATGGATCCGACCGCGTCGATTGCGCTGAAGGCCCGACCGGCCGCCAGGAGCCCAACGACGAACCTCTCGGTTGCCTCGTCCGTGGCTCGATGGGAATCGACCGTCGCCCAGTACTGCTCTCGCTGGTCCTCACTGAAGCCGTCAACGAGGTCAAGATGCTCGTCGTTCGCTTCGAGCTCCACCAGGATTGCTGCCGCCTGCTCAGCCCGCTCGGCCAGAGCCTTGGTGAGCCACCCTTCCTCTTGTACTCGTGCGCCGATGAGCCCGGCGACGAACTGGCGCACGTTGACATCGTCGCCGCCAAGCAAGTCGAGGGCGGCTTCATCGAGCGCTGCAGTCGCTTGCCCGAGCGCGTATCCGACGCTGTACGGAGCCGCCGATGCGCCCACGAGGTTGAGAACCGGTGCGATACCCCCTTCGGCGAGGGCGGCCATCGCTTCGATCCGGCGCCGTTGGACCTGCTCGCGACCCTCGGGGGTGCTCATGTCCAGGCTTCGCGGCCACCAGCCGAACAGGTCGCTCGCCTGCTCGACGACGGTGCCATGCTCCGCGAGAAACGCGTCGAGAGCTTCCAGCGCGCCCGAGGGCATCGACCAGTGAGCACCGGGATGCCTGCGGTGGCGCTCTGCGATTTCGGAGAGGCCCTTGGTCAGCTCCGCTTGATTGTCAGGGTCGATGGAGTTCCAGTTGCTGACCAGCGAATCGATTGCCTTTGTCTGGCCCGAAGGAGTTATGTGACCGATGATGCGGGCCACCTGGCTCCACGAATCGGAATGACCGACAGCAATAGTGTCTTCGAGCAGACGCTCTGTCAGCTCGTTGACCGCGTCGACCAGTTCGACGTTGGTCGACCGCGTCCGAGGCGTCGGCCATGCGCGGTATCGGGGTCCCGTCCGGATGACCATGCCGCGATTGACTCCGGTGATGAGCTTGGCCAGAACGCGCGGGGCGAGAGCCGGGGAGGCGCGCCGCACGGCGTCAACGATGGCGATCCGGTTGGCCCCGTTGATGGCTCCTTGCGGAAGCGCGAGGTGAAGCATGGACATAAGTGAGTCAAGCGGGCGGTTGGCCAGGCGCCCGCCCGGGTCGAGCTCGGTCAGCTTGGCAAGTACGACCGCCACACGAGAGAGGTGCTTCTCCGAGAACGCGAGCGTTTCGAGTGCCCAGAGCAGCGGCGAGTGGTCGCTCCGCTGCATCCCGAACCCGTCATCGCGCTCACCGAACAAAGCCATGACCGGCGGGTTGGGCTGTCGAAGCGACCGCTCGACAGCGTCGAGGAACATGTCGGGCGACGCTTCGGCGAGCCGCGGAAGCAGCCCGCTCAGGGTGAGCCATCGGTCAGCGTCGGCGTCCGCGAGCAGGTCGCGTACGACGATGTTGGCGACGTTGGCGCCGGTGAGGTTGCCCGCGATGCGGGTGTCTTCGACCGTGGCCCCAAGAAGGGCCAAGGTGGTCGCCAACCCCTCTCGGAGGGTTCGCGAATGACGCCGTCGCTGCGGGGCGTTGCGGAGGGATGCCGTGAGACGCTCGGTGTTGGTCAGGTCTCGGGCCGGGTCGATCTCGGTAAGCACGGGGGTAACCTGCTCCATGAAGAGTTCGAGGTCTTCAGCTGCGAGGTTGCCGGCGAGTGCCTCCCATGCGTCGAGCGGCTCGACGAACTTCCAGACTTTGTCGATTTCAACGAGTGCCGGGTCGTCGCCGCGGGTCAATGGCGCGAGATCTCGGTTGAGGCTGCGAAGTGTTGCCCGTTCGGTGAGGGCGAGGATGACTTCAACGTCGCCCTCCGCGTTTGTGTTCCATCCGCCCGCGAGGAGCGCCGCGGCGAGGAGGGGTGCGGAAGGTCCCGTGGCCCACTCGGGGGTGCGGTGGCGACGGTGGCGCGCGATGCGACGGCGCAGCGAGAGCAGGTTGCGCCGTGATGCACGGGCGTATTCGTCGCTGAACTTGAAGTCCACGCCGGCGTCGCCCCAAGCGGCCCGGGCTGCGTCGACCGATATCGGGGTGAGCCGTCCGATGTCGTTCGTGTCCTGAGCTGTGCGGGGAAGGATGACGTGGTGGCCGGCTGCGGTCGCGGCGTCGATGTTGTCGGGGTAAAACGTCGGAATCAGAAGTTGCGGGTGGTCGTGGTTGGCCCAGCGGTCCCAATCGGCTTGGGACTTCACGACGACCGCTCGAGCGAGAAGCGCCTCGAGTTCAGCGTCGCTTCGAGGGCGGGCCAGGACCACTGGGTCGGTGTCGATGATGCTGTCTGCTTCGTCGGCGTACGGAGGGCGGACGGGCGGGTCGGACGTCTTCGGCGCTTGCGGGTCAGGGCCTGGACCAAGGGTCAGCGCCGCGGCTACGAATGCAACGACCTCCTGGGTGCTTCCTCCTGAGAGTTCGTGGACTCGAGGTGGTCCGTCGAGAGCGTTCAGCAGGTGGATGACGTCTGTGCGCCGTCCGGCAACGAGCAGCGCAGCTGGCGTCGCAGGTTCAGTGAAGGTGGACCACCCATCGAACCACCGCTGTAGGCCGACGACACCGTAGGGGTGGTTCAGGTGGCCGGCGAGCCAGGCCTCGACGCCGGGGCAGGTGTTGAGCCAGAGCGCCAGCGTCTCTGCCTCGAAGACGCGGATGTCCTTCCATCCGTCTGCGAGCGCCTGGGTCTCCTTGAGCCAGGCTTCCCATCCGGGCCAGGAGCGGCTCGTGACGAAAACGAAAGTGCTGTTGCCGCGGTCCTCGGGTGAGGTGTCCTGGGTCCGCTTCTTGTAGTCGCTGGTCGCCTTGGTCTTCGGGTCTCCGTTGGTGCTTGCTTCCCAGACCGAGTTGCCGCTCGGGATGAACGGGCCAGCATCGCCGACGACGGTGAGGACACCGTCGAGTCCGGGGCGCGCAACCGCCTCGTCCGCGGGAAAGTTGATGTTCACCGGCGAGACAGTGGCCATGATGAGCTCGCGCACGACGGCCGGGAGCTCGCCTTGAGCCTGGCGACGCTTGGACCATTGGTCGAGTTCTGTTCCCGTGATTCTCGTGGTCAAGGCCGACCCCCCATCCGCGTAGGTAGTCTAGGCGGCCGTCCCGGCAGCAGTGGGTTGCACGCCCAAAGCGGGCATTCCCGCCTTTTCAGTGGGCCACTCCTGTTCGGCCCCAAGGTCTGCGTCAATCTGGGCGGTGTGACGCGAGCCCGACGGCCACGATTGGTTGCGATGCCGCGGTGCTTGGCCGGCATCGCCGCCTGTGCCAGCGGTGAGATTGGTCGCGAGGTCGCCGCAGGTCATGGACTTTCGGGAACCACCCCACTGAGCGAGGTGAACCGCCCGAGGTTTCGTGCCCTCTCATACGGGTTGCGGCTCTCGGGTGAGGGCCGCGTAGTGGGCTGTC
>Ga0116187_1005559_pt1 | contig 10452 bp, 8 predicted proteins | sample AD_JPNNA6_MetaG_FD_89755 | JGI IMG/M metagenome (GOLD analysis project Ga0116187, IMG submission 89755) | Active sludge microbial communities of municipal wastewater-treating anaerobic digesters from Japan - AD_JPNNA6_MetaG | ecosystem: Engineered > Bioreactor > Anaerobic > Digestate | place... | reverse complement strand
GGCCAAGGGACTGTACCGCGCGGAGGCCCTTGGCGGACTCGCCATCGACCGGTTCTGTGAAGCGGTGCGCGCCGAAGGCGCCGACACTTCGCCGGGGGCGAACAAGCCCATGCATATCCACCCCGTGCTGAACACGCGCGACATCTACGGGCACGGCAAGCCTACCCGCATCGCGAACTCGGACCGTGATGTCCGGCAGGCCCCCGAATCGCTGCCGGTCGCGCTGAACAGCTACAACCTCTGCTTTTCGATCCCCTGGTTCAAGCGCTGCGACAAGGCCATCATTCAGGAACAGGCCGCGGCGTTCCGCAAAGTCGCCGAAAACGCCGGTCAACTGCTGTAACCCCGCGGCGGGCGGTCACTGTGGCTTGGGCGGCAGGTCCTCGCGGTAGAACTTCATGGGCTTCATCTTGAACTCGCGGAACAGGGCCACCTGATCAACCAGGTGCGGCGAATCGGGATGGCCGCACTGCCCCGGCGCGAGCACGTCAAACGCCTTGATCGGATTGCCCAGCTCAACGGCCATCCAGTAGGTGCCCACGTTGCGCTGCGGGACGGTCAACGCCTCGTCGCCGGGCAGCTCCTCGCCTTCGGGCCGGTCCTCTGCGCTGCCGAATTTCCAGACGCCGCGGTCGTACGCCCACTGCTGGATGTCGGCCCCGTGCTCTTCGACAAGCCGGTCATAGGTCGCGGCAAATGCCTGATAGGCGACTTCGTGGGGGTCGCGCCCGTGAAGATATTCGCCCTGGAGGTCGTAGCAGCGGCGTTCGGGCATCAGCACACGGAATGCCAGCGTGGCGAAGAGACGCAGGTTGTCGAGGCCCATGTCGCGGCTCACGAGAAGGCCGAAATCCGGCGCGAACAGTTGCACGATGAGCTCGGCCATCCACTCATTGAAGAGCAGGGCGCCCGCCGACCCCATCACGTCCTTGTCGGGCCATTGCTCGAGCAGTTCCAGGGCGGCGCGGTGTTCGGGCGACAGGTCCGGGCGGGCGCGCAAGGTTTCGACCAGGTATGGCTTGAAATAGGTGGCGAGGAAATTGTGCTCGCCGTTGGCCTGGATGATCGCCAGGAATTCCTCCCAATCGACCTCTTCGTTGGCCTCGAGGGCTTCAAAGATCTTAACGCCCCACGTGCCTTCGGGGAACCAGCCGGGGGTCTTGACGCTGGGTTTGTTGTTCCAGTTCGCGAACCAGCCCTCGGGAGGATTGACGCAGGCGACCTCGTCGGTGGCGTTGCGGAACCCGCGCCAATCGTATTCGCCCGTGCCGGGAGTGGGCAGCCGGTCGTCGTAGCCGGTTGCGCGAATCGGAAACCGCCCGCTCACCCAGTACCCGATGTTCCCGTCGACGTCCGCGGCGAAGAAATTATGGGTGGTGGCAACCTGGCGGACGGCATTCTCGATATCTCCGAGATTCGTGGCCATGTTGATGTCGACAAAGGCCATCATCGATTCGAGCTCGAGGTGGCGAAAGGGCGTGGCGCGGGTGTACGCCTTGTGGGTGGCCAGATCCCATTGCACCACCGGGCCATGGATGGTGCGATAGACGGTGTGGGGTTCTTCGCGGAGCACGCCGTCGTCCCCGAGCACCTGGATGGGCCAATCGATGACCTCCATGTCGTGCCAGGCCCCGTCATGCCAATACTGGTACTGATCTTCGAAGTTGAGGGTTTCTTCAAAGAAATCCGTAGCGTTCAGGAGACTGGAGGTCGTTGCCCAGGCCACGCGCTCGTTGTGGCCGATGAGGATGCCGGGGGCGCCGTGGCAGGCCATGCCCGCCACATTGAATCCCGGGGCATTGAGATGGACCATGGCGCACCATGAGGGCGTCTGGAAATGCACCATCGGCGCCCCGAACAGCATGGTGTTTCCGGTAGCGCTGCGTTTCGGGCTGACGATCCACGAGAAACTGCCCCAAGTGGTCATGAGCCCGTTTTCGTGGGCGTACCTGCGTTCGACGGCCTCGTCTTCCAGGATCGCCACCATGACATCCGGGTCAAAATCGCGCGGGATGGGCGCCGGCCTCGCCTCGGTCTGCGGCGCGTGGCGGTGGCTGTGGTCGGTCGTGGGCGAGCACGGGACATCCTGCGGAATGGCGTCGTTGATGACCTGGCACATGAACTCGGGCCCGCGGAACAGCTTTGCCATACTCGCGAGCTGATAGACGTTCATTTCCTCGCCGCCCCAATCGCCGGCCTTGGCCATGTGGTAGGCCGCGCCCGCAGCCATCTCGTGGGCCTGGATGGGCGTGAACCCCGGCGCGACTTTCGCGAGATACGCGTTGGTTCCCTCGATGAACGCCTCCAGATACGCGCGCAGATCGGGGCGCAGCCCCTCCACCATCCGGCGGCATTCTTCCTCGGTGTAACCGCGGGTCCGGATGTGTTTATCGTGCCAGATCCCGTCGGGGCCCTTGTAGCTCGCGCTGATGCCGCGAACTTCGGCGAGGCTCTCGAGTATCTGCACCGTGCGGTCTTCCATCTGGACGTAGCCCTGGCCCCGGAAGGCCCCTTCGATGGTCTGGGCATAGACATGGGGCACGCCGTATTCGTCGCGGAAAATATCGATTGCCTCGCCCCCCAGCTCGACCGTGTACCAGCCCTCCGGCGGAACCGGCACGTCTTTTTCCGCGGGCCAATGCGCCAGACGGTGCGCACTCTCGGGAACGGCCGCACGCTCCTCGGCCGGCTGGTCTTTCGCCGTTGGCGAGCATCCGCAAGCGAACAGCGCCGTGCCGGCGAGCAGGAACGCGCCGCCGGCGCGCAGACGGCGGAACCGGATGTCAGAAAGCCTCATTCGCATCTCCAGAACACCGCTTCAAGAAAGCATATGGCGCACATAATGCCTTTTCGATAGAAACCACCAGCCTATCATTCCGGGCCGTCCCGTTCAATCGCCCGGCTGGTCCCGGCGACTCGATTTATCTCCGCCGGAATCCTATAGTAGCTGCTCGGACAAGGCCGGAAAACCCGTGTAAGAACTGGACTTTACCATGCGTCTTGTGGATGCGCATTGCCACCTCGAGGACGAGTCGCTGCATGCCCGGCTCGACACCGTGCTGCGCGATGCCCGGGAAGCCGGGGTGGTCCGGGTGCTGACCTGTGCCGTGACGCCCGGCCAGTGGCCCACGTCGGCCGCCATTGCCCGGCGCCACCCGGACGTGGCCTTTGCCCTGGGGGTCCATCCCTGGTATGCAAAACCCGAGCACCTGCCCCGGCTGGAAGAACTCCGCCAGGCGCGCGAACTGGGCGCTACGGCCATTGGCGAGATCGGACTGGACAGCAAGGTGGACGCGCCTTCGATGGACCTGCAGACGGCGGTTTTCGAGACGCAACTGGCCATCGCGAAAGAACTTGCGCTGCCGGTCGTCATCCATTGCCGAGGCGCGTTCAACGAGCTGTTCGCCTCTTTGAAACGCATTGGGACGCCCTCCCCAGCAGGCACAATCCATGCTTTCTCAGGAAATGTACAACTGGCCCGCACGTTCGTCACGTTCGGGCTCAAATTCTCGATGGGACGAAGCCTGACCTACAAACGGTGCGCCAAGCGCGACGAACTGTTGCGGTTCATCTACCCCGACCATTTCCTGCTCGAAACCGACAGCCCGGACATGCCTCCGGTCGGAGCGGCGCCGGACGCCCCCAACGAACCCCGGAACCTGCTCCTGAACCTCCGGGGCGCGGCGGAACTCCTGGGACGCGACGCCGCGGAGGTCGCGGAAGCCACAACATGCAACGCTTCGGAAGTGTTTGGTCTGGGGCTCTGAATGGACAAGCGATTCGAACGTACGCGGCTTCTGGCCGGCGACGCGGGCGTCGAGCGGCTGGCCCGCGCCACCGTGGTGATTTTTGGGTTGGGCGGGGTGGGATCGTACGCCGCCGAGGCCATCGCGCGGGCCGGCGTGGGCCGCATGGTGCTGATCGACTCGGATTGCGTCGAGAGCACGAACCTGAACCGGCAGTTGCTGGCCCTGGAAAGCACGCTCGGCCGGCCCAAGGTCGAAATCGCCCGCGCGAGGATTCTCGACATTCATCCCGCCGCCCGCGTCGAGGCCCATCGGGTATTTGTCACCCCCGAAAACGCGCACGAGTTCCTGCGGGAAGACCAGGCCAGCTACATCGACGCCATTGACTACCTTCCGGCCAAACTGGCGCTCCTGAAACTGCTCCACGAGAAGGGGGCGCGGTTCGTGTCGTGTATGGGGGCGGCCAGCAAGCTCGATGTTTCAGGCATCCGCGTAGCCGACATCAGCGCCACATCCAACTGCCCCCTTGCCCGCAGGATCCGCCTTCAGCTTCGCCGCGAGGGCATTACGAAAGGCATTCGCTGCGTCTATTCCGGGGCGTCCGTTGTCCCGGGCGCCGATCTCCCGGACACGGCTGCCCCTGTGCGGGGGACCATCTCGTATCTTCCGGGACTGGTGGGCCTCACGGCGGCGGGCGTGGTCATCAACGAGATTCTGACGGGACCGGCCCCGGCATAACGCCCCGCCCACGCTCGAAACCGGTCATTTCCGCTCTCCGGGAAAGAACACCTTGCGCTTGTCTTCTTCGTCGTGCTGGCGGTACAGCAGGGCGGTGTGCCCGATCATGCCGACGACTTCACTGCGCGTGCCCAGGGCGAGCCCGTCAATAAGAGACCGCTTTTCGTCTTTTCGCTCGACAAACCGCACTTTCACGAGCTCGTGGGCGGTCAAGGCCTTGTCAGTCGAATCCATCACCGTCGCGGTGACCCCGTTCTTGCCGACCATTACGGAGGGTTCGAGTTTCTGCCCGAGCCCACGCAGGAATTTTCTGTCCGCGCCGTTCAATATTCTCATTCATCCTCCTTGGGAGAAGTCGTGTCCGTGAGCCGCAACTCGATACAGTACTCTTCAACCTCCACGAAGGGCAATACCAGCACCAGTTTGGCGTCGTCCAGGGAGGAACGGCCGTCCTTCGTGTAGGGATTGTGCTGTTTTTCGGGCCACCGCAACGACGCGCCGGGGGGCATGGCCACCCGCAGACCCGCGAGCTCGAACCAGGCGCCGATCGCCTCGCTCGTGAGCGTCAGATTGGCCTCCCCGAGCTCGTGCGTTTCACCCCGCCCCGTAATCATCCGCGCCGCGCGGCGCAGAAAGGGAACGTGGGCTTCGGCGCGCTGGCCTTCGGGGGCGCGGTAACACAGGGTCAACGAGCCATCGGGGTGCGACCGAATCTCGACGCTGCAATTCACGCCGCCGTAGCCGAGGGCCAGGCGGGAAGCCTCCGCCGCATCGGCGATTTCCGCCGCGGACGGCGTCCATAACAGGTCGATCGCGGGGACAAAGACGGGGTCGGTGTCGCCCTCGGTGTGGCGCAGAAGCGAGGCGTCGCCCACGGTGAACGTGGACCAGTACGGTTGGAGCTTCGTGTGGCCGCCGCCGATGACCAGCCCGAGGGCGTCGTGATAGACATCGGCGAGATTCTGGCGGTCCTGTATCCAGCGGCTCGTGAAAGGCTCGCACACGTAGGCGGCCATGGCCCACTGCCACGGCGCTTCCCGCCGGATCAAGCCGCGGTCGCTGTCCAGGAGCCGCGTGAACCGGTCCGAAGACGACGGGGGCATCACCACCGCGCCGCTGCCGCCATAGAGGAGCATCGATGCGGCATAGTCGCCGGAAACGCGCCGGTTCTTCGGGCCGCTGTATCGCGCGAGCTGCTGCAGCAGGAACCCGCGTCCCTCCGGGGTCCACGAGAAACCCACATTTCCGATCGTGACCCCTTTGCGGTAGGCCTGCCGTTCATCGATGCACGCGACGGACGAGCCGTCCGGCCACAGCACGCTGGCGTGGAAGCGGGCGGACCGCTCGAGTGCGTCGAGCGCGACGGGATCGTTCGAGGCATGGTAGTACACCCCGAGGGCTTCGACGTAGACGGCGTTGTACCCCACGACGGGCCCGCAATGTTCCGACCAGTACCCGCCTTCGGTCTGCTCTTCGACGACCCGGGCCATGTACGCTTGTGCGGCCTCCCGCCACTCCGGATTGTCGAAACACTGGCCGGCAATGTAGAGGCCCATGGCGTGATGCGCGGGGATGTTGTGCACCCCGCCGTCCATGTATTTCCGGATGCCGGAGAACCCGAGCAGAAGGCCTCGTTCCACGTCGCGCGGGCCGCGTCCGGCAAGGCGTCTTTCACCAGGGCATAGGCGCGGATCCAGCGGCTGTAGGTCCAGGGCATATGAATCTGCCCCCACGTGGAATTGTCTTTTTTGCGGAAGGTCCACATCCCCCGCTCATCCATGTCGTCGACGAGGGCCTCGCCGCCGCGCGCGATGACGCGCAGCAGGGCGGAATCGTGGTAGTGCGGGTTTTGGGGGTCTTCCAGGGCCCAGGCGGCGGCCAGCGCGAAGAGGCCGTTCTGGTCCTGGCAGATCCAGGGTTCATCGCCGAAACGCCCCGTCTCGGCATCATACTCCTTGAGGATGTCGGGAACGTCGCCCACCAGCGAGGCGATGAAGTAGTCCCGCGGCGGCCATTCGTCAAATGCGCCGGCCCCGAACGCCGCACATGGAATCGCAACGAAAACAAAAACGTTCAGTCCCGTGTTCATGAGAGGCGTCCTTTCGCCTGCCGCTGCGGGCCGTCCGGGAACGCGTGGCATCTTCCGGAATGAGATGATAAAGTACACAGACGATCACCGGCAAACAGGCGGCATGTCCGCTCTGGCAGGCGCAACGTGCGATGGGGAGAGACAACGATGAAGCAGAACATCGGGATTCCGGTCTGGGGGTTGGCGGCAGCAGTGCTCATGACGGCGTGTGTCGCGCATGCCGGGAGCGTCTCTCCCTTCTCGGTTGTGCTGTTGCCCGATACACAGAACTATTCGGAGAAATATCCCGAGACGTACCTGGCCCAGACACAGTGGATTCGCGACAACGCGGAGAGAGAGAACATCAAGTTCGTGATCCACCTGGGCGACATCGTGCAGAACGCGCACGCCGAGAACGAGTGGCAGGCCGCCGACGCCGCGCACAAACTGCTCGACGGTCACGTGCCGTACAGCGTGGCGCCCGGGAATCACGACCTGCGCGCCGAGGAAGAACTGGTGACCCGCGACACGCCGTTGTATGACCAGTACTTTCCTCCGGAACGTTTCCAGGGCCACGCCTGGTATGGCGGCCACCTCGGCAACAACAACGCCTGCAACTACTGCACCTTCGAAGCGGCCGGGATGAAGTTCATGGTGATCAGCCTGACGTTTGCCCCGGACGACGCCATGCTGGCCTGGGCCGGCGAAGTCATTCAGGCGCACCCGGAACACCGGGTCGTCCTCGCGACGCATTACCACATGCGGCCCGAGGGCCGGGCCGCCGAAGAGAAGCCGTACGGCCTCAATGGATGCGCGGGGGAACGCCTCTGGGAGAATTTCATCCGCAAACAGCCCAACGTGTTCATGGTCGTGAGCGGGCACGTGCTGGGCGTTCACCATCAGACGGCCACGAACGACGCGGGCAACCCCGTGCACGAGCTCCTCTGCGATTACCAGGGCGAAGAGAACGGCGGGAACGGCTGGCTGCAGATCCTGCGCTTTGTACCGGAGGAGAACACGATCCGCGTCGAGGCCTTCTCCCCCACGCTCAACCAGGTCCGCACGGACCTGCCCGACACCTATGCGCTTGAATACGCCATGACGGGGGAGCTGGTGGAGGCGGCACAGCCCTGAACCCGCACGCCCCAGGGGGGCTGTCGCCCCGGCGTTCTCAGCGGAGGTTCTGGGTGCGTTTTCTGAGCTCTTCCATCCCCGCGACGCCGATCTGGTCAAGGAACGGTTTCAGCACCCGTTCGTAGTCAAACCGGCTCCAGTCGGGCAGTTCGGCGCCGGGCGGCAGGGTTTCCCGCAGGCGCGCGTCGATCGTGTCGCGCCACGCGAGCAACTCGCTCATCTGGGCCGGGCTCCACGCCAGGCGTTTTGCGTCGAGCAGGCATTTGTAGACCAGGTGGCTTGCCTCGTAGTCATCGCCGATCCGGAACGCGCTTTCGACCTCTTTCAAGCGGATTTCACGGGCAGTGGTGGCGAACTCCGGGCCCATTTCGTCCACGGTTTCGATGTTGGTTCCGGCCAGCCGCGCGATGGCCACCGGACCGAGGCGGTCAACGAACGCGATGTGGTGCTGCCGTCCGGCCTTCAAGGTCGCCAGCTGCGCCTCGAACACGCGCCGTTCGGGGGAATCGCCCGGGGGCAGACCGTTCAACTGGGTCTGGAGGGACGCGATCTCGGCATCGAGACGGTCCATCTCGCCCACCATCATGCGGGCCACGCGCGTTCCGGTGGCCATGGCGAGCTTGGCTTCCTCGCGGCGGTATTGGTGATTGGCCGTGGCGCCGAGGCTTCCAAACAGGGCCAGCGACACGAAGATGGTGAGCGCGGTGGCGAGCGCCGGGTGGCGTTCCGCCCACGCAAACAGCCTCTCCCAGAACTTGGGACGGTAGGCGGACGTGTCTTCGCCGCGACTGTAGCGTTCCAGGTCTTCGGAGAGTTCCTGGGCGGTTCCGTAGCGTTTTTCAGGGTCTTTCTGCAAGGCCTTCATGCAGACGGCGGAAAGCGCCGGGCTTGCGCTCCGGTGCTTTCTCCGGGGCGACGGAGGCTGGTGGTTGGCGATTTGCAGGAGCACCTCGGTGCGGGTCTTTCCCGGAAACGGCAGGTGCCCGGAGAGGATCTCGTACAGGATGATCCCCAGCGAGAACACATCCGTGCGAAAATCGATTTCGTGGGTGCGCCCTTCGGCCTGTTCGGGGCTCATGTAGGCGGGCGTGCCCTTGATGATGCCGGTCTGCGTGGCCGTGATGCCCTGGCTGACTTCGTGTTCGTCGATCTTCTTCGAGAGCCCCCAGTCGAGCACCAGCACAATGCCGTATTCGTCGACCATGACATTTTCGGGCTTGATGTCGCGGTGGACAATGCCGCGCGAATGGGCGTACGCCACCGTCTGGCAGACTTTCCCGAAAATGGTGAGCAGCCTGGCGACCTCCCGACGATCCAGGCGGTTCCCCTCGCGCGAGTCGAGTATCTGGCGGAAGGTCCGCCCCTTGATGCGCTTCATCGAGTAAAAGATGCCGGCCTCCTCGAGTTCGCCGATCTCGAAGATGGGCACCATGCCGGGGTGATCCATGTCGCCCAGAAGCATGGCTTCATATACGAACCGTTCCCGCACGGACCGGTCCTCCGCCATCTCCGGGCGCAGGGCTTTCACCGCTACCGAACGGTCCAGATTCGTGTCGTAGGCTTCGTAAACAAAGGCCATCCCCCCCTGGCCGATGCGCTGACCGAGACGGTACCGGGTGCACACCGGGAACGTGGGCGGCGGCGCCTCGCCCGCAGTCCTGTGTGAGAGCATCGGTTGGGTGTCCTGCAGCGCGGGATCGACGGCTTCGCCGTCCGCTGCCGGCTCCGGATGCCTGGTTTCCTGCTCATCGTTTGCCATGGTGCCGGCCTCCACCGTTAGAGTCTGAAGCGCCCCGCCCCCCGCACGAGTCTATCATTGCGCTTTGTACAGGCGAAACGCCACATCGCGGACGAGCGGCGGAAGCGCCAGTTCGAGCCGTCCGTCGCCGCCGGCGCGGTGCAGGTTCGAACCGGTCACGCGGCCTTCCCGGGTGTCCCACTGCTCCACGCGCCACGTACCCTCCGCCAGGCCATTCAGGATGACCCGCGCACCCGCCACGGGGGACTCGACGAAATCGCCGTTGGCCACGTTGCTCCACGTGTGCGCGCGATGTTGTATCCATACCAGCGACTGGGTATCGCCCACCACGCCGAAAGCGCGCAGGATGGGCGCGGCCCGCAACCAGGGCACTTCGTAACCGACGTAGAACCAGTCGTTGCCCGGATTCTCCACGACGATCGTGTGGCGGCCCTCCGGCACGGGCACCCGGTACGTTAGATCATACTGGGTCAGAGTCGCCGTATCCTGATCCGTGTCGGCAAACTCCTCGGACAGCACGGTCTCGCCATCCACGTGAATCCGCAGCGCGGCGCCGCCGTGGCCCGACACGCCTTCGACGAGCACGCCAAACGGCGTGGCTTGAGGCGCATCGATCTCGAAGGTAACCGGGTTGTGCAGGTCGGGATGGTTGCGCACGCCGTGCAGAAGCCGCGAAACGGGCAGGTCGGACTGGAGATCTCCTTCCCGCGTGATGCGCACGGTGGCCGGGCGGTTCCATGGGGCCGGCTCCCACGACGTCGCATCGGGCCGAAAGAGGCCGTCGGCAGGTGTCCGCAGGTTTGAGGCGTCGATCCCCGCGAACGCCGCGTCCAGGGGACGGACCCGCTGCCGCACAAAATCGAACCCCGCGCTCCACCGGTAAAACGCCCCGTAAATCGGATACAGGTTCTGCGGATGCACGTACGAGTCCCACCACCACGTCATCGGGACGCCCGCCTGAAGCTGTCCCACGCTGCTGAAGGCGCCATTGTGAATGTGCACGCCGG
>Ga0116187_1005555_pt1 | contig 10456 bp, 7 predicted proteins | sample AD_JPNNA6_MetaG_FD_89755 | JGI IMG/M metagenome (GOLD analysis project Ga0116187, IMG submission 89755) | Active sludge microbial communities of municipal wastewater-treating anaerobic digesters from Japan - AD_JPNNA6_MetaG | ecosystem: Engineered > Bioreactor > Anaerobic > Digestate | place... | reverse complement strand
GTCGATAGGATGGCGGTGTAAGTGCGGTAACGTATTCAGCCTACCATTACTAATCAGTCGTGAGGCTTGACCATATTATTAAAAACCCTACCTTGGTTTCAAGGTAGGGTTTTTTTATGCTTAAAATTATTCTGTTATTATCCCGCATCTGGTATTGACAAGCGTTGCTGAAAATGTAATTAACTTAGATTCAAGAGGCATGTTTTCGCTTTAATAGAATCGAGAGAATCCATTATATGATTTCACATTGACAATCATATAATGGAATAGCCATTATTGATGTAGCTTAGAAGATCGCTTATGTTTACGTTTCCCGGAAACTGTTATTACTTCGCCATTGGACAGAGATAGTTTTCTTATTAAACGATTTGTTGAGTCTGATATATAGAGATTTTTTCCGTCAGTTGCCATACCGCTGGGATTGTTAAATTTGGATGTTGATCCGATTCCATCGTCATCGCCTGATACTCCCGGCGTACCGGCGATTGTGGAAACCTCACCGGTTTTAATCGTAATTTTTCGGATTATATGATTCTCAGTATCTGCGACATAAAGGTTTTTTCCGTCAGTTACGATACCTGAAGGTTGATTGAATCTTGCATCATGTCCTTTTCCGTCAACAAAACCCTCCATTCCGGCTTTGCCGGCAATAGTTGTCACTTCACCTGAGTCGATATCTATTTGTCTGATCGTATGATTGAGAGTATCGGATACATAGAGGTATTTTTTGTTTCTTACAAGAAAAGTAGGTGTATTAAAACGTGCATCATCACCTTTACCGTCAGCAAACCCCTCCCTTGAATAATTTCCGGCGATAATAAATGAAGTTCCGGACGAAATATTTATTTTGCATACGGAATCGCCCTGACTCGCATAAAAATTGTCACCATCGTAAGTGATAGCAGTCGGTTTAAAGTCACCCTCCGGAGTGGAAACAATATTTGTTGTAATATCAATTTTCCGAAGGCTGGATTCTGTATCATCTGCCACATAAAGATATTTCCCGTCAGTTGTAATTCCCGTAGGGAAATAGAATCGGGCGGAACGACCTTTGCCGTCATCGCTTCCGCTTGTTTGGCATTCCCCTGCAATTATTGTTATGACGCCTGTAGAGATGTTGATTTTCCTAATAGTGTAATCAATATTATCCGTTACATAGAGATAATTATTAAGATACGTAATTCCTATGGGTCTGATAAATGTTTCAACCTGGTCATCATCTGAAATGTCTTCTGCTAAAAGAACGTTTCCCTGGAAATTTGTAAAGTTGCTGAACGGAAATACTGAAAATATCAGAATTAGAACTGCAAAAATAACAGTTTGTTTTATTTTATTTCTCATCATTGTCGTCTGGACCTCTCTTGTGAATTATTTATTCATTATGTTTATTTAGTGGATGCGTTTCTTGTGTCTTCATTACCTTTTACATTGAATTCACCGGCTAATGTTGAAACATCAAATGTTTCAATTTCAATTTTCCGCACAGTACAACCGTACTCATCGGTTACATAAAGATTCTTGCTGTCACTTGTTATCCCGATCGGGAAATAGAATCGGGATGTTGATCCTTTTCCGTCGTTGCCTCCGTGTTCTCCGGGTTTGCCGGCTATTGTCGTAACTTCACCGGTTGAAATTACAATACGGCGTATAACATGGTTATTATAGTCTGAAACATAAAGACATCCATTTTTGTATGTAATACCTTTTGGCTCGTAGAATAGTGCTTCAGGCCCTTTCCCGTCGGAAAAACCACTGACTCCGGCTCGTCCTGCTATAGTTGATACCATTCCGGTCGATATCTCAACTTTTCGAATTGTATTATTGCCTGAGTCTGTAATATAAAGATAGTCGCCATCATGCGTGATACAGCAAGGTTTATAGAATCGCGCTAAATCAGAAATCCCATCTCTGGTACCGTCTGTACCAGGTTTTCCCGCGATTGTTGTAACGGTCCCGGTTGAAATTTCAATTCTTCGTATCACGTTATTAGAATGATCGACAACATAAATAAAATTTTTGAAAATCGTTATACCCATCGGATTATTAAATCGGGCAGTTGAACCTGCGCCCTCATTGTATCCTTTTTTGCCGCCGGCAATTGTGGTTGTCCGGCCTGTAGAAATGTCAATTCGGCTGATCATGCTGCTGGAAAAATCGCTAACGTAAAAATTTGCTCCATCTGAGGCGATATCGATCAGCCTGGTGGATTTTATGTCTGTGTTAATTGTTGAAATAGATCCGGAAAATATGTCGACTTTCCGTACTTTATTGTTGTAGGCATCCGCGACATATAAGTATTCTCCGTTAAAAGCTAGACCGCTCGGATGATCTAAATGTCCTACTCCACCTATTCCGTCTTCCGATCCGCATTTTGTGCCCGTCAGTGTCGTGACGGTTTTTGTATTGATGGAAATTCTTTTTATGCAGTGATTCTTGCTATCGACTACAAAAATATCTTCTCCGTCTGCAACGATACCATTTGGTTTAAAGAATAACGCTGATTGATTATCCCCGTCCAAATCTCCGGATTCACCGGGAGTTCCGGCGACAGTTGTGATCATATCATCATCAATGGCGATTTTACGGATGATAAAGTTATACGAATCAGAGATATAAATATTTTTGCCGTCACAGCATATTCCGTCTGGATATCTGAACAATGCATTAGAACCATTTTTTTCCGAAAATCCATTTTCTCCGGGGCGGCCTGCAATCGTCGTAACCGCGCCGGTTGAAAGATCCATTTTCCGTATGGTGTGGTTTTCTGTTATGTAGAGATTGTTTTGATTAAAGGCGATTCCGTACGGGTGATGAAAAAAGGCGGATTGACCTATACCGTCTTTGGAAATTTCTGTTCCTGGATTTCCGGCAATTGTGCTGACAATTCCGGTTTTGATTTCGATCTTTCGTATGGTAGAATTTTCAAAATCTGTCACGTAGAGATTGTTTTCTGCGAAGGTGATTCCGTAAGGATAGTTGAATAAAGCGGATTTTCCTTTGCCGTCTTTTGAGCCGGCATTGCCGGGGCTTCCGGCAATCGTAGTTACTTTTCCAGTTTTAATGAAAATTTTGCGTATTGTATGATTGGAAGAATCTGCGATATATAAGTTATGTCCATCACTAGTTATGCCTGATGGATTGTTAAATTTTGCGCGCATTCCTATTCCGTCAGCAATACCATGAGATTCGGACATTCCCGCGAAGGTTGTAACATAACCTGTGGTCTTGTCGATTTTTCTTATGCTGTGATTGTTCGTATCCGTTACATACAAATATTTGCCGACACACGTGATGGAATTCGGATTATTGAAATTAGCGATTTTTTTTATGGTAAATTCTTTATCAGAAGAATTTCCGGAGCTAAGGGAAGTTATAACAACAGATAAAAATATTAAAACAAATACCCGACGAAAAGCCCTACTTATTTTTTCCATAGATGTTTATTGTATCTCCTGATTTAGTTCCTATAAAATTTTTATTTCTATTTCAACTGTTTTTTATACTATGACGTAGATAAAAATCTTCCAGCTTGCAGAATTATTGAAGTTTAATTTGAAATTAATATGCAGAAGAAAGTTGTATTGTTGAGGGGTTGATTTTTTAAAATCGCGTTAGAAGGTGACCTTTTCAAGTTGATGAACTGATAAGATATATCTTGCTTCATGGAATTTGAACAAATGAATTTTATGATATGAAATATCTTTAAAGAGTATGGCAGACTGTTTGCTGCATGAATTATGAATTAAAGTCGAATAGGGAGATGCATTAATTCCGCTGATTGATTTATATGAAAAATTGTTGAAGTTTTGCGGTGAAGCTTTACAGAGTTTTTGATAGGTTAAAGTCATATAATGCATATAAAGGCTGTAAAAGATGGGGAAATACTTGAGTTGTCTTGATATACGGATAGAAGAATATAAGTATAACGGGGAAAAAGCGGATGTTTCAGGACTTAAAGCAATAATACTTGATATTAAGTTTTATGTGGGGAAAATATTTGAATATCATTTTAATCATGATTTCAAAGTTCAAACTGATGGAATATCAAAAGTAAATATAATACTGTCTCCACATGATGATGACGATCGAAAATATATTAAGTTAATTGATATTATGAATATTTACCGTTTTTTTAAAATCGAAGCATATATGGCCTTATCGGATCATAATAAACGTATGTACTGTCTTGATCTGATAAACGACTCTCTTATGTTCGTGTTTGAGAATAAACCGGTCATTCAATTCGAGATTGAATCTGTTTACCGACGAATTCGTGACGAGGGCTGTGTGTTGCGTGCATGCTGGAAAAAGCCGGTTTCTTCTCCGGATAAGACTATGACAGCTCAGATTTATTTTGAATTGCATGAGACATTGGATCAGTATCTCCGTATAAAAGGTGAATTTGATTATGATAGATTATTGTGGAGAATGAGACCCCGAAGCATTGATTTTGGATTGCTGTCGTGGTTTGACAATACGGCGGTTCTTCTTTATGAAATAGGGCTCGACAGGCTTTCGCGCAAAGATGAAGTCAATAAAAGGGATTACTGGATATACCGAACTGACAATAATTTGCTTTCTTTCTATTTTCATCGTGCGGAAAGCGGACAGGCTCACGGACAATATGAGCTTGGAAAAATGTATTTGAATGGTTGGGATAAGCATAGTCCTGATCTTCAAATGGCGAAGTACTGGTTGGGAAAGTCTGCCGAACAGGGTTATTCAAGAGCGGTGAAAATAATAGAGTAAATGATATGACTAAAGTGAAAATTTCATAAAATTCTCCTGTTGAAATTTTGTTTTATTCTAGGTTTCTTTTGGATTCGTTCTATTCAACGATTCCGACGCGAATATCAGAATAAAAGCAAACGCGAGCATAATCGGAACAAGCAGTTCGAGAGACGTGGCTGCAATGAATTTTCCTGTGCCTGTTGTCAAAAGCATTACTCCGAAATTCGCCGATGCTACTTCGCATCCGAGCAGAAGGTGTGACATGTTTTTTGAAACACGTTTCGGCGTTTCGTGCATCATGCATGGATAAATAGGCGCGAATCCTGCACCAGTTATAATCATGCCGGCTATTGAAAGTGCGGGACTTGTTTTAAAGAATAAAAGGGAAATGCCGCATGCGGCAAGAATGAGTCCAGCTCGTATCATATTTTTGTTTCCGATTCGATCGACGATAAAACCTGAGACGAAGCGCATCGCAGTAAGAGAAAAATAAAACATTCCTATCCATGTTCCGGCTGTAGCCTTCGGTATTCCTCTTGATTCAATGAACATACTATTCGCCCAAAGGCCTGCGCAGAATTCGAGTCCCGTATAGACGAAAAAAACTAGCATCGCAAGCAATGGCGCACGCGATGTGAACAGTTTTAAATAAGCTTTCATGGTTTCATGGCGCGTTGATTCGGTTTTGTTTCTTTTTTCTGTTTTCCAGAGAGAAATGGTGAATATGAAAAAAATGAGAAGCGTAAACTGCATGATTGATATTGCTGTATATGATGAACGCCATGATTTTCCGGCTGTTGTGAGAGCACTGAAAATAAACGGCCCTGTTGCCGCACCGATGCCCCAGCAGCAGTGAAGCCAGTTCATGTGACGTGATGACAGATTATTCGCGACATAGTGGTTTAATCCGGAATCAACTGCTCCCTGACCCAAACCGAGAGGCAGTGCAAAAATAAAAATCCACAAAGCGGACGGCATTATAGAATAACCGAAAAGCGCGGATGCTGTAAGAAAACAACTAAAAAGAATCAGTTTTCCTGTGCCGATGCGCTGAACTACCGCACCGCTGAAAAAACTTGATGTGGCACTGCATATTATAAGCAGTGTCGTAATGATTCCGGCGTATTCGAGCGGAAGTTTTATGTCGAGCCTGATGCCGGGCCATGCTACGCCGAAAATACCGTCAGGCAGACCGAGACTTATGTAAGCGAGATATATTATTGCGACAAGAAGAAGAGGAACATGTTTCATTATTATGAATCCTTTGTACTTCCATAGCTGAGTATTTACTTAAAACTGCAATTAGTTTTTTATTGATAGGTATTTTAAAGGAAATTTCACACTAAAACATTTTGAGGTTTTAGTGTGAAATGAACTAGTTATTTAAGCATCTGATCGATAGCTTTTTTATCAGATACATTTACCTTTGATCCGAATAGAAACCATTCTTCAGTGTGAGAATATGTAACTCCGGGAGTAAAGACAACATTAGGGCTTAATGTTTCAAGTTCAACGAAGTCTGCGCAGGTAAAGCATTCAACCGCGCAATTATCATCCGGATAATCATTTGTGTTCACTCTGTCGAATTTTTTGATGAAAGTGTAATTGTCAGTTGTTATTCCGACATATCCGTCATAGGCTGCCGAACCGATCTTGCTGGTTTCACCGTTTATGTTAATCATGAAGTAATCATCATTTTGAGAAAATTGCGAGCTGTTGACATTGGTTTTTTTATCAGTCCACTGGTTCCAGTAGATTATTTTGCTCATTTTGAAGCTTCCGTGTGAAGCCCATGGAACAAAAATTGTTCCTTTCGGTTTAAAGCAGGTGAGTGCCCAGATTGCTCCTGCGAAAAGAAACTGTCCTTTGTTTGTTATTTCGTGTGTTACATTGAAGCGCTGATTCTTTTCTGTTATGGTGATTGTCTTTTCGAGTTCTGTGTTCTTGTTGAGTTTTTTTACTGTTATGCTGTTTTCTCCGAGAATAACATCGCATTTATCATTATTAGGATCAAGATCCCATCTGTTTTCCGGAGAAACCCAAAGTCTGTGTCCGCCGTAGATTTTCCAGTCGCCGCTTTTAAATTTTTCAGCCTCGTCGTTGAAAAGCATGTTTTCCCCTCCGTCAATAGAGAGGTGCATTATTCTGGGACCAAAATCAGTCGCTAAGATCATTTTCTGTCTGCCAATGGTGAGTTCGTAGCAGTTTGGAGCCGAAAAAAAAGTAATTTTTTTGATATCCATATTCCCATCCTTACGGTTATTGGTATTCTCAACATAACAAACATATTAAACTGGTATTTAAAAGTCTATTAAAAATCATTTAATAAAGTTTCTTTTCCTTGACATATTCAATATTGATGTTTTTCTCGTCGTGTTTTGTAAGAATCGTCATTATTCTGCTTTTTAAGTGAATTACGGTGATTATTGCAGGAAGGGATGATTTATGCCGCTTTTACTTTAATTATTTGCGGTATTTTGCTGAATATATATAAATAATGGAAGTTTGCTTTGTTAGATCTTGATTCATTTTATCAGAAAGTCGTAAAAAACAACAACCGCAAAAAAATATTCCGGGTTATTCAGGAAAAGAAAAGAATTACAAAGCTGGATATTTCACGGATTTTAAACCTAAGCATAACGACTGTCAGCAGTAATATTAAGGATATGGTTCAGATCGGACTTATTTCAGAAAGGGGATTTGAAGATTCGACCGGAGGAAGAAAGGCACAGGTTATTGAATACCTTCCTGATTCGCGCTTTTCTCTCGGGATGGAGCTTAAGGAAACTCATGCCCGCATCATTCTTACAAATCTCGACAGCACTATTCTGAAGGAAAGATGTTTTGATGCCATTGATACCAACATTCTTATTGATGAATGCAAAAGGATAACTGAGATTTTTCTGGAAGATTTTGACCAGAGGGACCGTATTATGGGTCTCGGGATATCTCTTCCCGGAACAGTAAATATGAAGACATCTGTTTTGGAAAATGCTCCGAATATGCATGTAAGCAATGTAAGTTTTAAAAAGCTTGAAGAAGACCTGAATATGCCTGTTTATATCGGAAATGAGGCAAACTGTTCGGCTTACGGCGAATATGAATACAATGATACTTTCAAAAGCCCTCTTTTTTATATTTCTGTTACAGAAGGAATTGGAAGTGCTATTATAATTGATAGAAAGCTTTATAATGGGAAAAATCACCGTGCAGGTGAGATCGGGCATATTTCAATAGACTGTAACGGCGACAAGCTCTGTTCGTGCGGCAATACGGGATGTTGGGAGCTTTTTGCTTCGGAACGTGCTTTGGAAAAGTCTTTTTCTGATGCAACAGGTTCCAGTGTTGTCAATATTGATGAAATTTTTAAACGTATCGGTGAGCCTGTTGTCAAAAAACTGGTAATGAACTATGCAAAGTATTTAGCGGTAGGTATCAGGAATCTTCTTATGATTTTTGATCCGAGTTTTATAGTTATAGGCGGCAATATAAGTAAATACGAAAAAGAGCTTTTGCCGGCTGTAAAAAAACATGTTTTTGAAAATAATGAATTTTATACGGAAAAAGATATCAAAATCGAGTTTTCGCGCTTGAAAGAAAATTCCGGGATCATCGGCGCGTCATTATTTCCGGTAAAAAATATGTTGGAATTTTTTTAGACACTTATTAAAATGGTTTTTAAAAGTATCACAAAAAGGAGAAATTATGAGCGAAATATTTGCAAATATCGGCAAGATTCAGTACAAGGGGGAAGGCTGCGGCGAAGAGCTGGCTTTCCGTTATTACAATCCTGATGAAAAAATAATGGGACGTACGATGAAAGATCATCTTCGTTTTGCCATGTCATACTGGCATACGCTTTGCGGAGAAGGCAGTGATCAGTTCGGATCAGGAACTATGCAGCGTTCTTGGACATCTACTGAAGATGAAATGAAAAAGGCTGAACTTAAAGTAAAAGCCGGCTTTGAAATAATGGAAAAACTCGGAATCGAGTATTATTGTTTCCATGACCGTGATATTGCTCCTGAAGCAGACACTCTCGAAGAGACAAACAAACGTCTTGATATCGTAGCGGACATGCTTGAAAAAGAAATGAAAAGAACAGGCATCAAGCTTTTGTGGGGAACTTCAAACTGTTTCACTAATCCGCGTTTTGTTCATGGTGCGGCTACAAGTTCCGAGGCTGATGTTTTTGCTCATGCAGCTGCTCAGGTTAAAAAAGCTATGGAAGTAACCAAACGCCTCGGCGGAGAAGGTTACGTTTTCTGGGGCGGACGTGAAGGTTATGAAACTCTTTTAAATACAGATATGAAGCTTGAGCTTGATAACCTCGGACGCATGCTTCACATGGCTGTTGATTATGCAGCAAAAATCGGTTTCAAAGGCCAGTTCTATATCGAGCCTAAACCAAAAGAACCTACAAAACACCAGTACGATTTTGATACAGCGACTGTAATAAGCTTCCTTCGCCAGTACGGTCTTGCAGATAAATTCAAGATGAATATCGAAGCAAACCACGCGACTCTTGCAAGCCACACTTTTCAGCATGAACTTCGTGTGAGCAGAATAAACGGAATGCTCGGAAGCATTGACGCTAACCAGGGTGACCTTCTTCTTGGATGGGACACTGACCAGTTCCCGGTTAATATCTATGATTCAGTTCTTGCAATGTATGAAGTTTTGATGGCAGGCGGTTTTACTACCGGCGGACTTAATTTTGACGCGAAAGCAAGAAGAGCTTCTTTTGATCCGTCAGATATTTTTTACGGTTATATCGCCGGTATGGACACTTTTGCTAAAGGTCTGAGAGTTGCTGCGAAACTTATCGAAGATAAAGTATTTGAAAAAAATATCGAAAAAAGATATTCAAGTTTCGGTTCCGGTATCGGAAAAGATATCGTTAGCGGAAAAGCCGGTTTTGAAGAGCTTGAAGCTTATGCGATGAAGAAAAATGTAACTGTATCGACTCTTATGTCCGGTCGTCAGGAAATGCTTGAGAATATTCTCAACCAGTACATTTTCACTAAGTAATTCAATAATTGCCGCGGCTGTAAATGCCGCGGTGATGTTTTTGTTGTGCGTTAACGTTAATTATTTATACAAAGTTCTTTCGGGAGGACGGAATGTTTTTAGGAATAGATTTGGGAACTTCAGCATGCAAACTTCTGCTTATTGATACTAAGGGAAAAGTATTAGCTTCAGTATCGAAAACATATCCTGTTAATTATTTTAACCAGAACTGGGCAGAGCAGAATCCCGAAGACTGGTGGAAAGGCGTAAAAGAAGGCATTGAAGATATCATGAAGGGAGTTGACCGCTCTCAATTGCGTTCTATAAGTTTCAGCGGTCAGATGCACGGACTTGTCATTCTTGATAAAGAAAATAATGTAATCCGCCCTGCTATTCTCTGGTGTGATCAGAGAACACAGAAAGAGTGCGATTACCTGAATAAAGATATAGGCACTCATAAAATGCTCAACTGGACGGGAAATATTGCCCTTACGGGTTTTACCGCTCCAAAGCTTTTCTGGGTTAAAAATAACGAACCTGAGAATTTTAAGAAAATAAACAAAGTTCTTCTTCCGAAAGATTATATCGCGTATAAATTGTCGGGAGAATTTTCTTCGGATGTTTCTGATGCTTCCGGAACTGTATATTTTGATGTTAAAAAAAGAAAATATTCTTCAGAAATGATTGATCTCATAGGTTTAAAAGCCGACAGTTT
>Ga0116187_1005550_pt1 | contig 10461 bp, 9 predicted proteins | sample AD_JPNNA6_MetaG_FD_89755 | JGI IMG/M metagenome (GOLD analysis project Ga0116187, IMG submission 89755) | Active sludge microbial communities of municipal wastewater-treating anaerobic digesters from Japan - AD_JPNNA6_MetaG | ecosystem: Engineered > Bioreactor > Anaerobic > Digestate | place... | reverse complement strand
AGCGGTACAGGGGCATCCCCAGCCTCTGCGCGGCGGCCTTCGCGCAGGCCAGCGACACGGCGAGGATGGCGTTGGCCCCGAGGTTGCGCTTGTTCTCCGTCCCGTCGAGCTCGATCATCGCCCGGTCGATCCGGCGCTGCTGGAAGGCGTCCATCCCGACGAGCTCGGGGCCGATCTTCTGGATGACGTTTTGCACCGCCTTCTGGACGCCCTTGCCGAGGTAGCGGCTCTTGTTGCCGTCCCGCAGCTCCACGGCCTCGCGCTCCCCCGTGGAAGCCCCCGAGGGCACCGCCGCCCTGCCGATGGTCCCCGACAACAGCATGACCTCCGCCTCGACCGTGGGGTTGCCCCTCGAATCGAGGATCTCCCGCGCATGGACCCGGATGATTTCGCTCATATCTCCTCCTGGCAATACCCCTTTCCCCCGTTCTCCTCCCCGGCGGGAGGAGGAAGTGGAGGAAGGGGAAGAATTTCCTTCCTCGAGTGACCCCTTCCCTGGTCTCCCCTCCACTTGGCAGGAAAAGGCCAGGGCGAGTGCGAGTATTTGTCTTCCTCCAGCGCCGCCTCGTCTTATCCCAAACCCCGGCATTTTGCAAGGCGAACTGCGCCTGATTGGGGTTTGCTTCACCCCCCCGATGTGGTATACGATTGCGGGAACGCGGACGCAGGGCGGGGATCGATCCGGTGAACGACTGGCAACCGAACGGGGAGAAGCGAACCCGGCTCCACAATCACCTCAACAAGTGGTTCGAGGCCGTCGCGGAAGAGTACGGCATGATCGAGGCGGGAGACCGGATCCTCGTCGGGGTCTCGGGGGGGACGGACAGCATGGTCCTGCTGGACCTGCTGCGGACCCCCAAGTACGTCATCCCCGGCGACTACACGGTCACGGCCGTGCACGTCGATCTCGGCTTCGAGGGCAGCGGCGGGGACGCGGATCGGCTGGAGGCCTACCTGCGGGAGATCGGCTGCGAAGCCGTCATCGACCGCACCGACATCGGCCCCGTGGCGCACAGCGAAATCAACCGCAAGAACCCCTGCTTCCTGTGCTCGAGGCTCCGGCGCCGGCGCATCTTCGAGATCGCCGCGGAGAGGGGCTGCAACAAGATCGCCCTGGCCCACCACCGCGACGACATGATCGAGACGCTGCTGCTGAACATGTTCTACGGCCGCGAGATCAGCACCATGATGCCCAAGCAGAGCATCTTTGCGGGGACGCTCCACATCATCCGGCCGCTGGCGTACATCCGCGAGGAGCTCATCAAGAAGTTCGCCCGCGAGAGGGGCTTCCCCGTGATCGCAAACCGTTGCCCCACGAGCGTCAACTCCCGCAGGCGCTACGTCAAGGAGCTGCTCAACGCGCTCGAGAAGGACAACCGGCTCGTCCGGGACAACCTCTTCCGCGCCATGAAGAACGTCAAGAAGGATTACATGCCCCGGGGCAGACACGATGGCTAAGAAGCAGGCAGGCGAGAAGCCCATCTGCCAGAACAAGACGGCGAGGCTCAACTTCGAGATCGAGGACACCTACGAGGCGGGCATCGCCCTGGTGGGCACCGAGGTCAAGGCCCTCCGCGAGGGCAAGGGCAACCTGACGGACAGCTACGCCCGGGTGAAGAACGGCGAGGTGTTCCTCTACGACATGAACATCAGCCCCTACACCTACGGCAACATCATGAACCACGACCCCCTGCGGGTCCGCAAGCTCCTGCTGCACAAGCGCGAGATCCGGAAGCTCTACGGCAAGACCCAGGAGAAGGGGCAGACGGTCATCCCGCTGAAGGCCTACTTCAAGAACGGCAAGGTGAAAATCCTGCTCGGCGTGGGACGCGGCAAGAAGACCCACGACCGGCGCGAGGACCTGAAGCGCAGGACGGACAGGCGCGAGATGGAGCGCGCCATCCGGGGCCGCAACCGCTGATGGAACTCCCGGGGAGCATCGATCCCAAGCGCATGCGTATTTGAATGTGAGGATCCGCAATGGCCGCGGACGGTCGAGGGATTCCGGACGTGGGGAAAGAATCCTGTCCGGCGGAGATGGTTGCCCAGTGGTGTACGAGCATCCTTGATGCCATCTATGACGGCGTGCTCGTCGTCGATGCCTCGGCCGTCGTCCGCTACGTGAATCCGGAGTACACCCGCATCACCGGCGTGAAGCCCGAGCAGATTGTCGGGAGACCCCTGCGGGACGTGCGCCCCGGGGCGATACTGCCCGATGTGATGCGCACGGGGGTAGCCCGCGCGGGCGTATTCCGCCGGGAAGGAAAGGTTGAATACGTCGTCGACATGGCCCCGATCGTCAGGGACGGCGAGATCGTCGGCGGCGTGTCGGTGCTGAAGGACATCACGGAAGTCCAGCGTCTCTCCCAGGAACTCAAGAAGTTCGCCAGCCGGGCCAACCGTCTCCACACGTTCGTTCAACAGGCCTTCCAGGCCCGGTTCACGTTCCAGGACATCATCGGGGTCAGTGATGAAATCCGGTCGGCCGTCGCACTGGCTCATCGAAGCGCGCGGGGCGACCACGATGTCCTCATCACGGGAGAGAGCGGGACGGGCAAGGAAGTCTTTGCCCAGGCCATTCACAGCGGCAGCAGGCGATCGTCGGGTCCGTTCCTGGCGTTCAGCTGCGCGGCCCTGAGCCCGATGCTCGTCGAAAGCGAACTCTTCGGGTATGCCGACGGCGCCTTCACCGGCGCGCGCCGGGGCGGCCGGGTGGGGTTTTTCGAGATCGCCGAAGGGGGAACCGTATTCCTTGACGAGGTGGCGGAACTCAACACGGAGATGCAGGCAAAGCTGCTCCGGGTTCTCCAGGAGCGGCGTATCCGGCGAGTCGGCGAAACGGAGGAGACTGCCGTGAACGTCCGTGTCATCGCGGCGACCAACCGGGATCTCGAGCAGCGGGTGAAGGCGGGGCAATTCAGGGAGGATCTCTACTACAGGCTCAACGTTGTGAACATCCACCTGCCGGCTCTCCGGGACCGTCGAGGCGACATCCGGCTCCTGGCCGACCATTTCCTCGAGCAGTGCGGGAAAAGAGGAGGCCGGGAGCTGCGTTTTTCCCCGGATATCTATGAGATCCTCGAGAAGCACTCCTGGCCGGGAAACGTCCGGGAGCTCATGAACGCCGTGGAGCACGCGGTGAACATGGCCGACTCCGAGTTCGTCATCCCGCAATATCTGCCGAAAGCGCTTCAGGATGTCATCCGCCGGCCCGTGAGCGGGACCTTGGAGGAGATCGTCAAGGAGGCGGAGAGGCGGGCGATTCTCGGCAAGCTCGGCAGCTGCGGTCGATCGGTCGAGGCGAAGAGGCGCATTGCCCGGGAACTCGGGTTGTCTCTTTCCACGCTCTATGCAAAGATGAAGGCACTGGGTATCGATCCGGCCGGCCGGGAATAGTTCCGGAATCCCGGAATGACAGGGGTATTGGTTCCGAAAACCCGGAAAAGGCCTTCAGGCATGCTTCGGCGGGGAACTGATCGTCCTGCCGGAGAGACAGCATTTCCGGTTATCCGGAAGAAGCGCGCCGGCTGTTCTCAAATCCTTTCGCTCCCTCCGTCGCCGATCCGCCTTTTTGCGTTCTCCCCCGACACTCGCAAACATATTTCAAAACAAGAGGTTGAACAATGCCGGCGCGGTGACCGCAGCGGCTCCTGCCTCGTTCTCGGCGCAGCATCCTGAAACGCGTTTATCCGGGCATGGCGGTTGCTCAAAGGGATGGAAAAAAGCGGGGTCTTGCAACCGCGAATCCAGGAGGGGAGATATGCTGGCACTGCTTGGACTTTTGACGATGCTTGCCCTGTTGGCGGTCATCCTCACGAAAAGGTTATCGGCGCTGGCCGCCCTGATCGCCATTCCCATCATCGGAGCGCTGATCGGCGGGTTCGGCCTAGGGACGGGGAAATTCATTGTCCAGGGTCTTCAGAGCATCGCGCCGGTCGTGGCGATGTTTATCTTTGCGATCATCTTTTTCAGTGTCCTGATGGATGCCGGGATGTTCGATCCCATCATCAACAAGATCCTGCGCCACGTCGGACACCACCCGACACGGGTCGTCATGGGTACAGCGCTTCTCGCCATGGTTGCCCATCTGGACGGCTCCGGTGCCACGACCTTCCTCATTGTCATCCCTCCCCTGATCCCGTTGTACGACCGTTTGAACATGGACCGAAGGGTCCTGGCCTGCGTCGTCGCTCTCGGTGCGGGGACGATGAACGTCCTGCCGTGGGGCGGCCCGACCATCCGGGCGGCAACGGCCCTGCAGGTCCAGGTCACGGACCTCTACAACCCGGTGATTCCCGCACACCTCTGCGGTCTGGCGTTTGTCATGCTCGTGGCCTACTGGCTCGGCAGGCGGGAGACCCGCCGCCTGGGCATCGTCGGGAACGCGGGCTCCGAGGGGGAGGTCTACGAGAGACAACTGACCGATGAAGAAAAGAGCCTCCGAAGGCCCAAGATGTTCTGGTTCAACATCATCCTGACCGTGGCCGTCATTGTGGGCTTGGTGTGGGGCACGTTATCCCCCGCGGTGCTGTTCATGGTCGGGGCCACGCTCGCCCTCGTCGTGAATTATCCCAACGTCGCGATGCAGCGGGCCCGGGTCGATGCCCACGCAAAGGCGGCCCTCATGATGGCCAGCATTCTTCTCGCCGCCGGTTCCCTCATGGGGATCATGAAGGGCACGGGCATGATCGCTGCCATGGCAAAGGCCGCGGTGACGTTCATACCGCAGGGCCTGGAAACTCACATCCCTGCCATCGTGGCCCTGATCTCGATGCCCATGAGCCTGCTTTTCGACCCGGATTCATTCTACTTCGGTTTCCTCCCCGTCGTGGCGGAAGTCGCCAAGACATTGGGTGTCCCGGCACTGCAGGTTGGACAGGCCGCCATCATCGGCCAGATGACGACCGGATTTCCCCTGAGTCCCCTGACGCCTTCAACATTCCTCTTGATCGGTCTGACGGGCGTCGAACTCGGGGAGCACCAGAAGTTCACCTTCCTTTATGCATACCTGGTCACGATCGTCATGGCCATCGCGTCGATTGCCATCGGGCTGTACCCGCTGTAATGAACGGAGGATCGATCCCATGAAAACGATACGAATCGGGTCCGGCGCCGGTTATTCGGGCGACCGGATCGAGCCCGCCGTGGAGCTTGCCGAAAAGGGCGGCATCCGGTACCTCGTCTTCGAGTGCCTGGCCGAGCGCACCATCGCCATCGCGCAGCAGGCGAAGATGAGGGACCCCGGGGCAGGCTACGATGCCCTGCTGGCCGCCCGGATGGAGGCCTGCCTGCCCGTATGCCGCAGGAACAGCGTGAAGATCATCACGAACATGGGGGCCGCAAACCCCGCCGCCGGGGCGGAGAAGGTCGGGGAAATCGCGAAGCGGATGGGCATCAAGGGTTTCAAGATCGCCGCCGTGACGGGCGACGATGTCCTCGGTATCGTCAGGCAGGGTGACTACCGCATAGAGGAAACCGGGGAGAAATCCTCGGCATTGAAAGACAGGATGGTCTCCGCCAATGCCTACTTGGGCGCCGAGCCCATCGTCGAGGCCCTGCAGAACGGGGCCGACGTGGTCATCACCGGACGCGTGGCGGACCCGGCGCTTTTCATCGCTCCAGCGATACACGAGTTCGGCTGGGACATGAACGACTGGAATCTCCTGGGGCAGGCAACCGTCATGGGCCACCTGCTCGAGTGCGCAGGCCAGGTGACGGGGGGATACTTCGCCGACCCCGGTTACAAGGACGTGCCCGATCCGGCCCGGCTCGGGTTCCCCATCGCCGAGGTCCGAGCGGATGGCTCATTCGTGGTGACCAAGGTGCCCGAAGCGGGTGGGATGGTCACGCTCGCCACCTGCAAGGAGCAGCTCCTCTATGAAATCCACGACCCCTCCTCGTACATCACACCCGATGTCGTGGCCGACTTCACGGGGGTGCGGATGACGGAAGTCGGCAAGGACCGTGTACAGGTCACGGGCGGCAAGGGGAAGCCCAGGACCGACATGCTCAAGGTCTCCATCGGCTACGTGGACAGCTACATCGGCGAGGGACAGATCAGCTATGGCGGACCCGGTGCCGTGGCCCGCGGGAAGCTGGCGCTCGAAATTGTACGAGAAAGGCTGAGGCTGACCGGGGTGCAGTTCGACGAGATCCGGTACGACCTCATCGGTGTCAATTCCCTGCACAGGGACAGGATCTCCGCGGGGCACGACCCCTACGAGGTCAGGGTCAGGGTCGCCGGACGGACGAAGACGATGGCCGAGGCCGTCCGGATCGGCAACGAGGTCGAGACCCTCTACACGAACGGGCCGGCCGGCGGGGCCGGCGCGTGGAAGGTGGCGCGGGAGGTCGTGGCAATGGTCTCGACCCTGGTGCCGCGGACCCTGGTGAAACCTTCCATCCACTACGAGGTGATCGGATGAAGCTTCGAGAGATCGCACACTCCCGCACGGGGGACAAGGGCAACACGTCCAACATCTCCGTCATCGCCTATGACCCGGCCGACTACCCGCTTCTGGAAAAGCAGGTGACGGCGGAGCGCGTCAAGGATTTCTTCTCCGAGATCGTCGAGGGGGAGGTCGTCCGGTACGCGTTGCCCAACATCGGGGCGCTCAACTTCGTCCTCTACAGGGCCTTGGGGGGCGGAGTCACGCGGACGCTGGCCCTCGACATCCACGGCAAGTCGCTGAGCTCCGCCATCCTCGAGATGGAGATACCCGGGCGTTGACCGCCCCGTATCCTTCCTTGACTTACCGGTGCAGGCAGGCTAAATTGAAATCGGAATTGTTCCCGGACGAATACACATGTGGGGGCGCCACGGTTTCGACGGGGATAATTGAGGCTGACAGTGGCACGCGGAGGTTTCTACCGGGCTCCTTAAACAGGTAGAAAAAAAGTAAACGCCAACGACTACGTTTACGCAAAGGCTGCTTAAGCGGCCACGTCCTGCCGGGCTCTCCTGACGGCTCGAACAGGGCGTAAAATCAGCCAGGATAGCCGATTCTGATCTCCTGTGGCGGATGAGGCGAAACCTTACACAGGATAGCCGACGAGGGATCCCGTCCCCGGGAGGCCTCTGAGGCGAATCGCAAATCGGGGACTAAGCGTGTAGAAGCTGCAGCTGAAGATTTCCGGACGCGGGTTCGACTCCCGCCGCCTCCACCAAAGAACCGACCCCTTACCCTTCGGCCCCGCCAGCGGCGGGGCCGTTTCCTTTTCGCCATTTCATGGTACGAAGTCGTTCCGTGAAAGTCCGGGTTTGCTGTTTTCCGTTGCCTTTCCCGGCCGCGATGTGGTATCAAATACCGCTTTCATTTTGCATACAGCATTCAAAACAGCCGGCACCGACAGGAAGGAGGAGGTCTTATGGTTTCTGGCGGAACGTCATTGATTTTCTTGGTCATCGCGGTGATCCTCATCGTGGTGGCTACCGGCAGGTACAGGGTCAACGCCTTTTTCGTGCTCATCTCCGTCGCGTTCGGGTACGGCCTGGCCATCGGCATGGCTCCCCTCGACGTGGTCAAGGCGGTGCGTGAGGGCTTCGGCGGCACGCTGACCTACATCGGCATCGTCATCGTGGCGGGCACGATCATGGGCTACATCCTGGAGAAGACCGGCGCGGCCCTGGTCATGACCCGGGCCATCCTCGGCCTGGTGGGCCAGAGCCGGGCCCCCCTGGCCATGAACATCGCCGGCTACATCGTGTCCATCCCGGTGTTCTGCGATTCGGGCTACGTGATTCTCACCCCGCTCAACAAGGCGCTCTCCGTCGAGTCCAAGACGTCCATGGCGGTTATGGCCGTGGCCCTCTCCACGGGCCTCTACGCCACGCACACCATGGTTCCGCCCACCCCGGGCCCCCTGGCCGCCGCGGCCGCCCTCAAGGCCGACCTGGGGATGGTCATTTTCTACGGGCTCATCGCAGCCGTGCCCTCGTCGCTGGCCGGGTTCTTCTGGGCCAAGCACTTCGGACGAAAGTACGACATCAAGCCCGACGTCGAGGAAAGCTATTCCAGCCTGTTGGAGAAGTACGGCAAGCTGCCGGGCACGTTCATGAGCTTCCTGCCCATCATCCTGCCCATCGTGCTCATCCTGCTCAAATCCGTGACGAACTTCCCCACCAAGCCCTTCGGGACGGGTCCGCTGGCCAAGACCCTGGATTTCATCGGCGATCCCGTTTCCGCGCTCATGCTCGGTGTCGTGTGCAGCCTCTTCCTGGTGCCGCGCAAGGAATTCGGGCAGGCCCTTGACGGGTGGATGGGGCACGGCATTCGGGACGCGGCCATCATCCTGACCATCACCGGCGCGGGCGGCTCCTTCGGCAGGGTCCTGGCGGCCTCGCCCATGAAGGAATTCATCGGCACCACCATGTCCACCATGAACCTGGGCCTGCTGCTGCCCTTCATCATCTCCGCGGCGCTCAAGACCGCGCAGGGGTCTTCGACGGTGGCCATCATCACCACCGCTGCCATCATGGCGCCCCTGACGGCCGGCATGGGACTCAACCCGGCGCTCACGGCCGTGGTCATCGGCGCAGGCTCCATGGTCGTGTCGCATGCCAACGACTCCTATTTCTGGGTCGTGTCGCAGTTCTCCAACATGCCCGTGAACGTGGCGTACAAGATCTACACTACGGCCACGCTCATGCAGGGCTTCGTGGCCTTCATGGCCTGCTACATTCTGAGCCTGTTCATCTAATCTTCGATCTGCGCGGCGTGACGCCCGGCGGGCGCTGCGCCGCGCAGCGAGGTCCGTTTGTTCACGTATCTGCATACGCGACTGCTCGTGCGCAGGGCGCTCAACGCCTACGTCTTGGGCGACTACGCCAAGGCCGAGCGGCTGTTTCTGAAGCTGCGGGCCAAGCAGGGGGACACGCAGCTCGTGCTGCGCAACCTGGGCCTGGTGCGCATGGCCCAGGGCGACCTGGCGGGGGCCGAGTCCTATTTCCTGCATGAGCTTGAACGGTTCGGGCCGGCGCCGGACCGTCTCCAGGCCCTGGCCGACGTGGCGTACCTGTCCGGAGACCGGCAAAAGGCTGCGCGACGGATCAAAGATGTTCTGGAGGATCCGGGATGCACGGCCCCGAAACTCTACGGGCAGCGCGCGGCCATCTGCGGAGATGCCGCGGCGTACGCCAGGGCGATGCAAGGCAAGCGTGACTTCGCGGAGGGCAACGCCCGTCTGGCGTCGAAGGATGTGGATGGCGCCCTGGCAGCCTTCCGCCGCGCCGCTGCGGCGGACCCCACGGATTTTGCAGCGCTCAACAACATCGGCGGCATCCTGCTGAACCAGAAAGAAGATCCGGCCGGAGCAGCCGAGGCGTTTTCCCGGGCCCTGGCGCTGCAGCCGCTTCCCATGCTCAAGAGGAATGTCGTTCTTGCTGAAGCCATGCTCAAGCAGCGCGGGCGTTAAGGCTTGATCGGGACGCAGCACCCCCTTCTCGCCGATACACCCAGAGGATGCTTGTTATCGTCGATCATGCACAGGAAAGGCAGAGTCGAAGATGACCCTGCCCTCTGCGGGGGCCGGCGTGCCCCCGTGCTATTTTTGTGCTGGCCCCTGGGCCTGACACCTTGCCCGGTAGCGGCTCTCAGACGATCTTTTTCTCCAGGGACCAGCCCAGCCGGTCCGCCCGGATGCCCCGGCAGGTCTCGAGGTATTCGAATTCGAAGATGATGCGGCCCTTGAAGGGGTCCTCCTCCTTGACCCGGTAACCCCGGATCGAGCCTCCGTAGAAAGAGGGCTCGGTCTTCTTCCTGTGAAAGTAGATGTTCCCCCCGATGAGCTTCTTCGCGTCCTCCTCGTCCAGCTGCCACCAGCCGCTCTCCCAGACCTTATCGCCCAGCTTGGTGAAGTTGTTCCCGTTCTCGATCAGGTGAATCTGCATGACACACGCTCCTTGTCCGACCCCGGGACATAAAGCCCTGTCTCGCGGTGACGGACAGGGCAGCAGGTGAGGTCTGCGAAATTTCGATAGGAAGATCCGTCTACCCATCGTTTCGACGGATGCCGGTGACTTGGCTTCAGACTATGCCGATCGGGTGGAATGTCAAGGTCTTTCTGCGCCGGGCGGGACCGGCGTCCAGTCATCGGCGGGCAGCCCTGCTCATCGGCCGGGGCACGCTCGTTGCCGGATGCCCTTCAGGGCCTTGCTGCCGAAATTCGTGCGACCCCTCTGCGGAGGGGCTTTTCATGCCGAAGAATCATGATTGACAGCGTGCATTGGTTGCATTACCATTCAGTAAATCCATCCAAACCGTAGAATCCAGCCCTGTCGGCGCGTTGTCTTCGTTTAAAGGCCCCCAAACCCTTCCCACCCCGGATGCCCAATGGGAGGTGCCCCATGGCAGCGAAAGCCCCGGGTGAGCGAATCGCCATCGAAAGCGAGAAGGACCTCAAGAAGCACGCCGTCTCGATCCTCCGCCGCATCAACGAAGACGAGCGCGGCGGCCTGCTGTT
>Ga0116187_1005548_pt1 | contig 10464 bp, 9 predicted proteins | sample AD_JPNNA6_MetaG_FD_89755 | JGI IMG/M metagenome (GOLD analysis project Ga0116187, IMG submission 89755) | Active sludge microbial communities of municipal wastewater-treating anaerobic digesters from Japan - AD_JPNNA6_MetaG | ecosystem: Engineered > Bioreactor > Anaerobic > Digestate | place... | reverse complement strand
CAGGCACTTCAGTTCAATGCTATGGCGCAACACTTCCTTTAGGATATATTGCCACAACATTAGGCTCAGATTGTAACGATGCAAATGCTAATATTAATCCAAGTGTAGCAGAAGTATGTAACGGTATCGATGATAACTGCGATACGCAAGCTGACGAAGGATTAATCTTTACAACTTATTATGTTGATGCAGACGGTGACGGATTCGGTTCGACTACTTCATTGGTGGCTTGCTCTAATCCGGGAACTGGATATGTTCTAAACAATACAGATTGTAACGATAACGACATCTTAGTTTATACTTCATCATCATTGTATATTGATGTTGATGGCGATGGTTATGATGCAGGCACTTCAGTTCAATGCTATGGAGCAACATTACCTTCGGGATATATTGCATCTACTTTAGGTAGCGACTGTAACGATGCAAATGCGAATGTTCATCCGAATGCAACAGAAGTATGTAATGGAATTGATGATGATTGCGATACTCAAGTAGATGAAAATGCATTTATCACTTCGATTCAACCATCAACGGCAGCGATTGGAGCAACAATAACATTATCGGGAAGCGGCTTCACAGGAATAACAACAATACTATTCGGAACAATTCCTGCTAGCAACTTTACTGTTGTTGATGACAATACAATTACTGTAGAGGTTCCAACAGGAGCAGTCGATGGGTTTATTACTATATCTAACAATATTTGCGGGCCAATCACAAGTGGTTCTATATTTACGGTTACTCCATCAGCAGCAAGCCTACATTTGAAAGTGTTTATTCAAGGGTTCTATGTTGGAGGAGGTCAAATGACGCCGGTGTTATTTAATAACGGTTTATCAACCGATCCTAATGCTGTTGATTCATTAACAATTGAATTGCACGATGCAAATTCTCCTTATTCGTTAGTTGAAGCACAAGTAGTCATCCTTGATGTTAACGGAGATGCAGTTGCTCAATTCCCTGGGAATACAATAGGTAATTCATATTATGTGGTAGTCAAACACAGAAATTCAATCGAGACATGGAGTAAAGATCCTGTGCTGATTCAATCAAATACACTATTCGATTTAGCTCATTAAGGCATTAAAAACCACGTTGAAAAGGGGAGGTAATACTCCCCTTTTTTTATGCGTTTGAACATGTATTAGCCGGAATTCGAATTATATTATTGGGTTTTTCCATATCCAAGTTTAATTATAAAATATTGAAATACAGTGAATTGTATAAACTATTCAGTTTTTTTACAACTCTACGAAACTTCTTGGCCTAAACCTGTACTAACTACACACGATTAAATATTAAGTTCTTACAAGTAATAAATTCCAGTGCAACTTGCTATACCCACGAATTAAGGATCCGGGGTATTTTAGTAGTAGGTTTGATTGAATAATGGTTGAATGGGAGGGCGATGTGGTTATCGCCCTTTTTAAATTACATGCAACCTTTTTAACCGAATCTGCATCTAATTAAATATAGCACCTAAAAACGCTTATCTAGTACAACCTACCTAAATCTTTGGCGAACCTTTCAAATGCGTTGACCGGTATCTCCGATAGTTTTTTCCAAGAGCCTCTAACCGGGGGCTCTTTTTTGTTTTATTGAAATCCAAATATCCATTGCTGTCGATTCTGTTAGTACTTTAGCAAAATGATTGGAACTAAAAACTTGGTCATGAAAAGCATAAAACAATTCGCATTCAAATTACTTCTTTTTTCTTTTCTAATTTTTTCAGGTATAGCCAAAGCTCAATCTACTAAGCTTGAAGTGCGTTTTGCAGGTGGCCCTAATCGTTCTAGTTTATATGGCAACAAGGCGATTGACTCTTCCAATCCTTTATATGGAATAACCGGCGATCTTTCTCTCGAATATCATTTCAACAGATTTGTATCGATACTTCCCGGCATCTCCTATAATGAAAAAGGAAATATTAATCCGACCGTTTACACCGACACCTTAGGTAATCCTTTAGCTACTGCCGATATAAAAACAAAGTTGAAATATTTAAACGTTCCATTGCTGATTAGATTCACATTCGGTAATCGTTTCAAATTTTATTTCAATACAGGTCCATACTTAGGCTTATTGCAAAATGCTAAAACAATTACTCCCTCAATTGGCAGTATTGAAGCAACGGAGTTCAATATTGATTCAACATTGAAAGAACAAGAGTGGGGTGTTTCATTAGGGCTAGGTATTGCATTCCCAATCACTAAAAGATTAAATCTGGGACTAGAACTTCGCAATGATGCAGGTCTACAAAATATTAGCGACTTGACAATTAATAATAATGGTAAAATAAAAACCAATGAAACTTCAGCTTTGTTTTCTATAAGTTATATTCTTATAAAATCGAAGGACAAAGACAAGGACAAAGAAAAGGATGATTAGTCAATCTTTTTGAATGTATATCCTTTTTCAGAAAAGTGTTTTAATACTAGTGGTAAAGCATAAAGCATATTTTTTGATGCTTTTAAACTGTCGTGAAATACAATAACAGATCCGTTTTCTGCGTATCGTAAAACATTTTCAAGCACTTCTTCTTTTGGAACTTTTGTATCGAAGTCGCATGAAATAACATCCCACATAATTATTCGATACTGCTTTCTTAATGTGAATAATGTTCGTGCGGTTAGCTTGCCATATGGTGGCCTAAAAATATCGGAGTTGATTTTTTTCTGTGCCTTCTCAACATCTTTTATATAGTCGCGATAATGTACCTTCCAACTATTATAATGATGATAACTATGATTGCCGATTCGATGTCCTGCTTCTTGTACTTGCTTGTAAATCTCAGGATGTTTAACAACATTTTCCCCAATGCAAAAGAAGGTTGCTTCTGCTTCAAAGCTTTTTAAAATCGAAAGTACTTGCGGAGTTACCTCAGGTATTGGCCCGTCGTCGAATGTTAAATAGAGTACTTTTTCAGTACACTTAAAATTCCATGTTACTCCCGGATAAAGTCGTCTTAAATAGAGTGGAGGCCTCACCATTCCCCAAAAATAGGTAATTGTATTATGGTGAAGGATAATATCCTAAATCAAATTTTAATTTCATTATGCTTTCTCCTTTTATTATTTTTTTACCTTCATACTCAAATCCAAAATGAATGATGAAAAAATTACTCTTAGTCTTGGCCTTGTTTGTTACTGTACAATCAAAGGCACAATTTGCTAACGACTCTTTACTGAATGTGGTTATACATGACCAAAGCGGTTCAGAGCAGGCAACTCCGTTAGTAGCTTCACGTGCCGATGGTGGTGCTTATATTTCTTGGTTTGATCAATCTACAGGTAGCTATGTATTAAAGATGAATCGTATCGATGCTGCAGGAAATAAATTATGGGGTGCTACCGGAATTGTAGTTAGTAACGCACCTCAAAATACAGCATTATTTCGCTACGACCTAAAAACGGACCAGCTGGGAAATGCTGTTGTAGCCTTTCAAGATCAACGAACAGGTTCTATGCAAATTGTAGTTCAAAAGTTAGATAGTACCGGTACAGCATTCTTCGCAACTAATGGTATTGTTTTGCAAGATGCCGACGGTTCAGAAGGACTTTCTCCTGTGATAGGTATATTGGGTAACAATAATATTGTCGTGGCTTGGAACGAATATTCTTCAACTACTAAATGGGTTTGTTTTTACGAGCTAAATCCTTTAACAGGACAACCAATTACTGGCACTGCTCCTCAACGTATTAAATCATTAACAACCGGTACCGGTTATTCAAGACCTTATGTACTTCCTTTGGGTAATACACAGTATTATTTACAGTATGTTCAAGAGGTAGGAAGCTTCCCTGGAGCAACATGTAAGATGTATGTTCAAAAATTCGATACAGCTTATAGTTCTGTTTGGTCAACCCCTATTGTTCTTTCTTCGAAAACAATTTCATTCTTTTATTTCCCTACTGTAATATCTGATGGCGGCACAGGATTATTATGTTCTTTCAATACTTCTAATCCAACTAATGCTTCTCTCACTTCTGTGTATTTGCAACATTTGGATTCGGCAGGTGTTACTTGGAGTGCAACAGGCACAGCATTAACATCTTCAACTTCGATTCAATCATATATGGGAAGTTATGTGCATCACTCTGCTACTAATGAAACTTGGATTGCATTACAGGTCACAAATACATCACAAAGTGCAGCAGGAGGTTCATTGCAACGTGTTAATGCTTCAGGAGCGCTTTTAATGGGAACCGACGGCGTTGTTGTAGATGCCCAAACATCTGATATCATTTATCCTTTCGGCATAGCTCAAAACGGAAATGATGCTGTTATTCTTTATACTGTTGGTGGATATAATAACCAAAAAATTAAAGGAACTGCTATTGATAGTATGGGAGTGAAGCAATGGGCTTTCGGTCAAAAGGAAATTTGCTCGACATTGAGTAATAAAGATGATATGTCGAGTACTCCGTTCATGAACCAATCGCTAATTGTTGTTTGGTCAGATACTCGACTCGATAATGGTATTTACGCCCAAAACTTAAACGACGATGGAACTATCGGGCCTCATGCTGTTGGATTAAATACAATCAGCTATTCTTCTGAAGGAGTTCAAATGATTAATCCTTCTTCTTTCCTTTCAATGCAATTCACGGACTCACGTTTAGGCAGTACCGAAATTAATATCTATGCTATTGACGGACGAAAAGTGTTTTCAAAAATGGCAGACAACACTAATTCAGAAATTCAACTTACCGAAACTGCAAATCTTCCTTCTGGATTATATATCGTAAGTTTAAATAACCGCCAATCTTTAAAATGGATGAAGCAGTAATTTAAAAATTAACGCATAAAAAAAGTCCCGATTTTGTCGGGACTTTTTTTATTTACTCAAGTGCTAATTATTGTCGCGCATTTTGCGATCCCATAAATGCAGCTTCGTATTTTCTGAATTTAGGTTCTAATTGTTTTACCAATTCTGTTTGTCCCGCATTCGTAGCCATTCTGATTAATTCATTGTAGATAGCTAGCGATTGATTTAAATCACGATCAACAAATTTCAAGTATTCAGTGCCTTTTAACGACATGTAATAATCAAGTTCGTTGTCGTAAATTTCTGACATACGTTTTGTGATTGAAATGGCCATGTCTAATGCATGCTTTCTTCTCGCCTCAGGTAATTCAACAGTATTACTGTTTAATGCACTGTCAGATACCGGACGATTAGATTGTGCTGCTGCGAAATACAATTCAATCGGACGTAACATCATAACATTATATCCAACAGTTTTGTCAGGCATTTCTTCGTTCATCTTATCAAGAACAGTAATAGCAGAATCGCGTTTACCGTTGTTGATTAATGATTCTGCTAAGCGTGCAAAATTATTTCTGAAGTTCATGGTCATTCCCATGTTAGTTTGATCGAGATATACATCTTCACGATTCATATTTCCCCAAAGGAATTTATTCATCATGTTATTGTACATAATTTTCTCATCAACTTTTCCTGTTTGACCAGATGCATCAGGAGCGTTTTTAATTGGCACTAATCGGTAAGCTAATCCTTCTAATTGGAAGAATGGTTCAAGGTTCATATAACTATCGTTACCAACAGTTACAGCGAAGTAAATAGGACGCTTCCAGTTATTATGCGCAATTAAATCGAGTATCATCAAATCAGCTTTCATCAAATATGATTTGTCTAATTCCCAATACATAGTATCAATAATTTTAGATGCATCTTCAGGACGAACTGTTCCTGATGCAAGTACAGCTTGCTTATCAACTACTAAACGGAATTTCTTAGTTGGGAAGTAGCTTAACTCAGAACCTGATTGCGTCTTAACTTTTGTTTCAGGTGCATCACTTGCGATAAAGTCAATAACATCTTTGATATCGATATATCCAGGTATTTGACGATCGTAATATGGAACGTAATCGCGTGTGCCTTGAACATATTTATCGTGGGTTAAACTGAAAGGCACCGGCTCGCTTTGATAAGCTTTCGCTTTCATTTGATCAATATACCAATCGGTATTCAATAAACTTAGGTTTACTACACGAATATCTTGACGAACACCTTCTACATCCTGAGCATACCAAAGAGGGAAGGTATCATTATCACCATTTGTAAAGATGATTGCGTTCGGAGCACAACTTTGTAAATAATTCCATGCAATATCACGAGATGTATAGCGATGTGAACGATTATGATCATTCCATCCTTCTTTTGCCATTATTCCCGGAGCAGCTAATAAACATAAAGTGATAGATATCCCGCTTGCTGCCGAAGATGGCATTTTTGTTTTTAATTTTTCAATTAGAGCAAGTACTCCTAACCCTATCCACATCGAATATGCATAGAATGAAGCTGCGTAAGCATAATCACGCTCACGAGGCTGATAAGGATATTGATTTAAGTACAATACAATTGCCATTCCCGTAAAGAAGAATAACAACATAACAGTCCAGAAATCATGTTTCGCTCTTCCATAATGGAACACGATTCCAATTACTCCCAACAAGAAAGGAAGCATATAGAATCGATTGTAACCACGATTATTTTTCATGCTTTCAGGAAGGTTGTCTTGAGGTCCTAAACGCATTTCATCAATAAACTTGATGCCGCTAATCCAGTTACCTTTTGAAATTCCTCCGTGACCTTGAATGTCATTTTGACGACCTGCGAAATTCCACATAAAATATCTCCAATACATATGCACAACTTGATAACTCCAGAAGAATTTCAAGTTTTCTGCAAACGTTGGTGTACGATCTGTTTTAATCCCTGCCCACTCTTTGTAAGCCTGTATGTGATTATCTTGCGATGAATACATACGCGGGAAGAATGTACAATTAGCCGGATCGTATTCAGGAGATAATTTTTTGCCTGTCTCAACATATTTACCATCAATAACAGTGTATTGAGGGTTGCCTTCAGCTAATCCTGTTTGTTGAGCAGTATAGTATTGACCATAGAATAACGGGCGATCTCCGTACTGCTCACGATTGATGTAACCGAGAAGATTATATACTTGTTCAGGATCATTCTCGTCCATTGGAGGGTTTGCCGATGAACGAACAACGATCATCGCATAAGATGAATATCCGAATAAGATAAATGCAAAACACAAAATAGATAGGTTCCATAATGGTTTGTTGTTATCGCTCGTATACTTTAATCCCCAAATGATACCTGCAATAATAATTAGCAAGAAAACAATAAAGCCCGACCAGAATGGTAAGCCCATTTTATTTACTGCGAAGTAATCAAAGCCCGATGCGATTTTTACTAAACCTGAAATAATTCCATACTGAACGATTCCAAGAATTAATACTCCTAACATTCCCGTAGCAATAATACCTGTGAATGATGGCTTGTATTTTTTGAAATAGTAAATGAAAGCAAGAGCAGGAATCGTCAATAAGTTCAATAAGTGGATACCTATCGATAAGCCCATAAGGTAGGCAATCAAAATTATCCAACGGTTTGAATGCTTTTCATCGGCAATTGCTTCCCATTTGAACATTGCCCAAACCACGATAGCCGTGAAGAATGAAGAAGATGCATAAACCTCCCCTTCAACTGCAGAAAACCAGAATGAATCACTGAAGGTATAAGCTAATGCCCCAATCAAACCAGCTCCCATAATAGCTACAATTTGATCGTTGGCGATTTCTTTGCCTTTTACCAGCATTTTCTTTGCTAGGGCTGTAATAGTCCAAAACAAAAACAAAATGGTAAAGGCACTCATCAATGCAGAAAGAATATTAATCATAACCGAAACCAACTTTACGTCGCCGCCGGCAAATAGACTAAAGAATCTTCCAAGCATCATAAATAACGGCGCACCCGGAGGATGGCCTACTTGAAGTTTAAATGAGGATGCGATAAACTCTCCACAATCCCAGAAACTGCCGGTTGGTTCAATGGTACTGATGTACACAAATGCGGAAATCGCAAATGCAATCCAGCCGAATAGGTTGTTAATGCGTTGATATTGCTTCATATCAGATGTTAGACGAAGGGGCGAAAATAAGAATAATTTGCATGGCCTTAGAGTGGATTCACGGGTTATTCATGCTTTTAACTCAATAGTAACTCATTTTCACCATTCCTTTAACATAACTATCGGATTTTGTTAACGTTGTCTTAGTATTTAAATCTGAAATTTGCCATCATAAAATCTATAAAATGAATCCTTTAATAGTAAATGCAAAGCGAAATTTGGAAATAACTCCGGTTTTCTGTCCTAAATGTGGTTATGAAATGGATAGAGTGTCCAGACGACCGACAGATAAATGGCCAACTTTTGTCAGTTTTGGATGGATTCGGGTTAAAAGGTACTTGTGTATGAGCTGTTTTTGGGAGAAAACCCAAACTTCATTTTGATGTAAAAACTTGTTATTCAGCATTTAATGATAAATATTAGTTCCGCCAAGAAAATCACCTGAATTTGCCAATCCTATTAAAAGGAACCTTAACTTTGCCTCCCCGAGAAAATTTCTTTTCCCGGGCTATAAAAAAACGAAAATTCAATACCATGAAGAAAATCTTTACTCTTAATTCCATGAAGCGAATTCTTGCTGTATTAACTGTTGTTTTAGCTGCAGCTACTCAGTCAAATGCTCAACTAGTTATCAATGAAATCGATTACGATCAGCCGGAACGGATTCTGCAGAATATGTTGAACTTTATAATGCAGGCTCAAGCGCAGTAAACTTAGGCGACTATCGTTTAGTATTATTTAACGGAAGTACAAGTGGAACTGGAAACGTTGCTTATGATTCAATCAGTTTACCGGTTCAAACATTAAATGCAGGTCAGTTTTTTGTTATCTGCGGTTCAGGAAATAATGTTCCTAACTGTAATGTTTCATTAGCGGCAGCTACTAATGCAATCCAAAATGCAGCCTCTGCAACAGCTACAACTCCGTCTCCTGATGCAGTATTAATCCGTGAAATCGCAACAGGTAACATCGTTGATGTTGTTAGTTACGAAGGTGATTGCATCGCTCCTTACCTTGAAGGTTCAGGTGTTCCTGTAGCTCAAAGCGATACTATCGTTTTCACTACTGTTTCTCCTAACTCTCCTAATAACTTTATCAGCATTGGTCGTTTCCCTGACGGAACAGATTCAAACAATAACTCAGCTGATTTCAACCATATGTGTTCAACTCCGGGTGCAGCAAACGTAGCTAATGCTAACAACTGTTCTACAGGGTTAACTCAAGTGACTAAGAATGCAACTATCCAAGTTTATCCAAATCCTTCTCGCGGAATCGTTAACATCGATTTAAGCAAAGAAAGTCTTAAAGGAGTAATACTTCATGTAGTAGACATGTTAGGTAAAGAAGTTAAAACTGTTGATTTAGGTAACTTCAACTCTATCTATTCAATGGATATGTCGAACTTACACCGTGGAATCTATTTCATTAAAATAGAATCTGCTACAGGTGTTTCAGTTCACCGTATCGAATTATCGAAATAATCAGATTAAAGATATTTGTAAGGGCTGTACCTTTGGTACGGCCTTTTTTTTTGCCGTTTTCAGAATTGTGTCATTTTTCTTGGAAATCAATCGACAGCCTATTTTAAATTCATTCTTTAATCAGGCCAAATAAGTACTTTCGAGAAGAGCTTATTTATGCGGGAAGCAAGCATATTAGCCCAAAAGACAAATACAATTGATTTAGAGCTTGAATTTACGTTTGCTCATAAGCCAATAGATTCTGCCCGTTATTATACGCCGTTTACCAAATTAAACCTAGCCAATTGTCAGGGACGATCTATTTTGCATTCATCAGAACTCAAAACACTATGATCAAGAATATTCCACCTGCAGAGCAATTTAATGTACTTACCTTTGACGAGAAAGCTTGGCACGTTTGGCATCATGCAACATTTATGATTGTACGTCAAAATAGCCAATACCGAGTAAACCTATATTACATGAACGGATATTATATTCAACTATGGTATCATGTGAAAAGAAATAGAATAGATAAAATTGCGGCAACACCTTCTCCGCGCGTTATGGATCCATATTTGAAACTCATACGCATTGAAGATTTACTTACGAATTAGTTCCCTTCATTAATACCAACAAAAAATCCCGTGGCTAACCAACGGGATTTTTTATTTTATGTAATTAAAATTTACAAAGGAATATTCGCATGTTTTTTCCTTGGTAATTTCACTGCTTTATTTTCAAGCATCTTAAATGCTCTGATAAGTTTTTGTCGAGTTACTTCCGGCTTAATAACTTCATCGATATAACCTCGCTCAGCTGCACGATAAGGATTTGCAAAGTGATTTACATATTCATCTTCTTTTTCTTTCAATTTCGCTGCAGGATCTTCTGCTTTTGAAATTTCTGCTTTGAAGATAATTTCTGCAGCACCACGTGCACCCATTACTGCAATTTCAGCAGTTGGCCATGCATAGTTCATGTCGGCACCGATATGCTTAGAGTTCATTACATCATAAGCACCACCATAAGCTTTT
>Ga0116187_1005538_pt1 | contig 10470 bp, 8 predicted proteins | sample AD_JPNNA6_MetaG_FD_89755 | JGI IMG/M metagenome (GOLD analysis project Ga0116187, IMG submission 89755) | Active sludge microbial communities of municipal wastewater-treating anaerobic digesters from Japan - AD_JPNNA6_MetaG | ecosystem: Engineered > Bioreactor > Anaerobic > Digestate | place... | reverse complement strand
GAGCTCCTACTGTTGTAATCCGGGATGGTACCTTATTTAACCCATTAAATCGCAGGCAATTTAATGCCGCCCAGGAAGCCAGGCAAGAAAGTTTCCTGAACCCTGGAGCAGGACAACTACAAAATCAGCAAAAAGTAAACGTTTTAGATGATGCAAATGTGACCTCTACGATTGACATCCAATCGATTGTAGTGAATACCTATGGAGCGGGTTACACCAGTGTTCCTACAGTCACGATTACCGACACTTTGGGCGGCGGCACACAAGCAACCGCCGAAGCTGTGATTGATGTAGGGGCAGTCTCTGCCATCAACCTCACCAACCCTGGCTCCGGTTATGTAACCGGCACGGGGATAAAGAAATTTCAGGACGAACTTCCCCTGATGTGTGATCCGTCAGTTGCTGGCGACTGTGCAGCAGCCACAAATAATCTCGGTCAGTATGTTCCGCTGGGAGTCCCCGACACAACCACTTTCCCCGGTGCTGATTACTACGTCATTGCGCTTGTGCAGCATCGTGAGCAATTGAACTCTTCGCTCCCTGCAGAGGGAACGCTATTGCGCGAATATGTTCAGCTTGAAACAACAGCAAATGCCTCATGGAGCGAGAGCATTCCCTTGGTAAATCACTTACTGGATGGGACCACAACGCCGGCAATGATGCCTGATGGTACTCAAGCGATTGCAGTAAGTCAGCCTCACTATTTGGGTCCGATCATTCAGGCTAATAAGGATCGTCCCGTTCGAATCGTTTTCTATAACCTATTGCCAACGGGTCTTGAAGGCGATCTATTCCTTCCTGTTGACACTACCTTTATGGGTTCTGGTATGGGGCCGATGGAGATGATGCAGCCAGTGGATCAAGGTTCTGTGCTTGATGAAGTTCGTAACCCGCTCTGTGGTGAAGCGAATCTGAGCATGATGGACCGCATGATGTGTTTTGCTCAAACCCGGGCAACCCTTCATCTTCACGGCGGCATTTCTCCATGGATTTCGGATGGAACCCCCCATCAATGGATCACCCCTGCTGATGAAATGACCAGTTGGCCAGAAGGTGTTGCTGTCCGCCAGGTACCTGATATGGTCGGCCTTGACCGACCTGCTGGCGTCCCTGATTGTTCTGCGCCTGATGACGGGTGTATGACTTTCTACTACACCAACCAACAAAGCGCCCGCTTCATGTTCTATCACGATCATACCTGGGGCATCACCCGCCTGAACGTTTACGCTGGTGAAGCAGCCGGATATATCATCCGTGATGAGACCGAGACAGCTCTGATCGACTCTGGCTTGCTGCCCAGTGGACAACATGAAATTCCGCTTGTGGTTCAGGACAAAACCTTTGTTTCTTCGCCTGCACAGATGGCTGAGCTCGACCCAACCTGGGATTACACCCGCTGGGGTTCTGAAGGAGATCTCTGGTATGAGCATGTGTACATGCCAGCTGAAAATCCGGCTGATCCTTCAGGTATGAGCTCCTACGGACGCTGGTTTTACGGTCCATGGTTCTGGCCGCCTGCTGACCCAGTGTATCCAGCAATCTCAAACCCCTATTATGGTTTGGACCCGGAAGGGGCCGATGGCATCAGGCACACTGGGGATGATTGGGGCATTCCCCTTGTAACTCCCTGCGACCTGGATGTTCCCTCAACGTGGCAATATGATACCGATCCTTACTGCGAGCCGCAAATTATCCCGGGAACACCTAATAACTCCGCTGGTATGGAAGAGTTCAACGACACCCCGCTGGTGAATGGCACCGCTTATCCGACCCTGACAGTCGACCCTACAGCTTACCGTTTCCGCATTCTAAATGCTGCCAATGACCGCTTCTGGAATCTCCAGTGGTATGTAGGTGACCCCACGACCGCTGATCCGGTGCTGGGTGCGACCGAAGTCGCCCTTAATCCATTGGAAGTGGCTGCCGCACAACTGGACCCGGTCGTTTTCCCCACCCCCGACCTGACTCTCAGTCCGGCTGGTCCCGATTGGATCCAGATTGGTAATGAAAGCGGATTCCTGCCTGAGCCCGTGATTGTCCCTAACCAGCATATCACCTGGATCACTGACGCAACCCGCTTCGACGTTGGAAATGTTGACCTGCATTCGGTCTTGCTTGGACCCGCGGAACGTGCTGACGTAGTTGTGGACTTTTCACAGTACGCTGGTCAGACGTTGATTCTGTACAATGATGCTCCTGCAGCATTCCCTGCCCGTATCACGACGTACGACTATTACACTGGGATGCCGGATATGTATCCTAACTCAGCCGCTTTGGTTATGCCAGGTTACGGCCCCAACACCCGCACAATCATGCAAGTCAAGGTCAATGCAACCACACCGACCCTTGCATATGATTTCAACAGGCTACGGTCTGCCTTCCTGCATAAAGCAGATGGCTCAGGTGTATTTGAATCCGGTCAGAGCCCCATTATTGTCGGTCAGGCACCATACAATGGTTCGTATGCGACTGACTTTACAACTGGCGGTTGGTGCAATAGCCAGGTCAACCCAAGTGCTCGCTGCGATGGTTATGCGCGCATCTCCGATCAAGGTGGTGATTCCTTCAAGTTTGACACCCTGATAGGCAGCCAAATTGGTGTGAAAATTGAACCAAAAGCTATTCATGACGAAATGAATGCAACCAACACAGAGCCCTTTGGCAGAATGCAAGGGAATCTTGGTCTTGAAATTGTTCCAGCTAACCCCGGAAATCAAAATGTTGTTCTGTATCCATTCGTTAACCCGCCAACAGAAATGTTTGATGGCACCAATTTGCCAACCACAACAAATCTCACCCCCATCTCCGTAGGTACGGATGGTACCCAAATTTGGAAAATTACCCATAACGGGGTCGATACACACCCGATTCACTTCCACCTTTATGACGTACAGTTGTTGAACCGGGTAACCTGGGATAACATAATTATTCCACCTGATCCGACAGAGTTAGGTTGGAAGGAAACAATTCGAGTGAGCCCGTTGGAAGACACGTATGTTGCCATCCGACCGATCATACCGATTTTTCCCTTTGAAATACCGAATTCGATCCGTCCCTTGGACCCTATGATGCCAATTGGTGACACTTCAATGTTCAACCCAACGGACCCGCGAGGTAATCCGGTCGACCCAATTGTAAACAGCCTGGTCAACTTCGGCTGGGAATATATGTATCACTGTCACATCCTTTCTCACGAAGAGATGGACATGATGCGACCTAACATTGTGGCTATGCCGCCAATTGCGCCTAATGGTTTGCTGCATACGATCAATGGGAATTCTCTTACCCTTGTCTGGCAAGATAACACGATCACCGAGACCGGATTTGATATTCAAGCTACAAGCGATGGTATCACCTGGGTCAGTGTGGGTAGCAGTCCTTCGCCATTGGATCAGTCCAATACTCATGGCGCACGCAGCTTTACAGACACCAACTTTAACGGGACAAAGGTTGCGTACCGAGTTGTAGCGATGAACACCATTGGCTACATGGACACAACATCTCAAAATCAAAACTTCCCCTCCCTTACGGTTCAATCTATGTCCGAGCCGTATTATTTGAATATTCAGATGTTCTATCAGTTTATCCCGGGGGTTTACAAATAACCCCGTCAATCGATCAACGTGGATTGTAGGAGCTCCAAAATATCACTTCCTCGCCCTGCAATCCACAAATGAAACCAGAGAGGCTGTCCATGGAAACAAGGGCAGCCTCAAACTATTAAGTTCACAAGATCAATAATTAGAATATCTCACAATCTTGTTGATTCAGTGCTACGGCTTCTTGCTTTGAATCATCTCGCTCGTCCGGATGAACGCCTAGACAGACGTTTTCGCTATCAGGCGGGAGATTGTTCCCGAAGATTACTGCTCCAATTGGTTGAATCGCCTACAGGCTTTGCCCATCTCAGGTTTGACGCCCACCGCATCGAAAGAGGCCATCAATTTCTTGTAATCTACCGGACATTGGTAAACAGACATGTGATAGAGCGGCTTTTTGTTGTAGGTGTCAGGGTAAGTTTCCTGGGTACTTCGTAACTGGGCATCCTCCAGTTGATCGCCTCCTGGTATCCTTCGGGTAAACTTCGTATAATCAGATCGCGGACGGCGGAAATTACCTAACGCCAGTCTTTCAGCAAACTGAAAGGTGGTCAGTAGGGATGATCCTTGAACTTGAACCCATGAGAATCCTTTATCGTTAGTAAATCTATTCTTTCCTTGATAACCCCAAAGGCAAAAAGCCGCAGAAAAGAAAAATCCGATAATTTGCAAAACGAAATCTATTATTCCCGCCGGACTGCGTTTGTATCAGTATAATGAACGCATATGGCACTGACGGATGAAGAAAAACCCGAAAAAACACTTGGCGCCCTCAAGACCAAGCGGGTGGAGGTCGTGCCCTATGACCCAAACTGGCAGGCTCGCTTTGAGGAAGTGCGGCAATATCTGCTGGGCATCCTCTCCGGGCAGGAGGTGCGTGTTGAGCATGTTGGCAGCACGTCAGTGCCTGGCCTAGCGGCAAAACCAATCCTTGATATCGACATTGTCCTTCAAAATGGAGCGGACTTTGAGGCAGTTAGATCCTTGCTGGAAGCAAATGGATATTTCCACATTGGCGACCTCGGTATAACCGGGCGTGAAGCCTTCAAGTATCAAGATAAACCCCAACTCATGCGCCACAACCTCTACGTGCTCTCAGCGGATGCGGATGAGCTCCGGCGGCACCTCACTTTTCGCGATTGGCTGCGCAGCCATCCGCAGGATCGGGAGGCGTATGCTCAGGTAAAAATAGCCGCAGCCAGGCAATTTCCGGATGACATCAGTGCCTATATCGACGCCAAAAGCGATGTCATTTTGGACATTTACAAGCGCTGTGGTTTATTCCGCCCGCAGGACCTGCCGGAGTTGGCACGTTCCGTACTGATCAACCGTTATGACCTCCGTGTTGAAGAAATGTGCTGTAAGCTAATTCAGCCGGGTATTGGCCTGTGCCAGTTGCAATCAACTCAGGGGATGTTTTTTCTGCTGGTCTGGGAAAAAGCTAACTCTGCCAGCGGCGAGAGCTCACTTGTTCAAAGCGCAGTCGAGGTGGGGATGGAGCTTCCCTTGCCCACGGCATCGGGGCAGCAACTTTGCACCGCGCCATTTGCGACGTTTGCCCTTTTCCGGTCTGAGCAGGCTGCACTCGCTTTTTTGAGCAACGATTTGTGGAAAAATGCAGCAAACTATTAAGGAGAAACATGGATAACACGCAAAAATTCAGCGGCAAAGCCGAAGTCTACCAAAAAGCCCGTCCCAGTTACGCTCAGGCAATGATTGACTTTATTGCTCAGAACTGGCAGATTGGCAAAGGTTCACTGGTCGCGGATATTGGCTCGGGGACGGGTATCTTCACGCGCCAATTGCTCGGGCTGGGGGCGAAGGTTTACGCTGTGGAGCCGAACGCGGATATGCGCGCCAAAGCAGAGGAACTGCTCAGTGATAACCCGAATTTTGTGTCAGTCATCGGCACAGCCGAGCAGACAGGCTTGCCCGATCATAGTTTTCACCTGGTGACTGCGGCAGCGGCATTCCACTGGTTTGATGCGGAGCGCTTCAAATTGGAATGTGAGCGCATTCTGCTGCCCGGAGCGCCGGTAGTGCTGGCGTGGAACAAGGCAGAGCTCTCAGCGGAAATAAACCTTGGACGAGAACGTATCTTTAAAAAGTATTGTCCCAATTTCAAAGGATTCAGTGGCGGAAAAGACGAAGAGGATAAGCTCAAACGCGCTTTTTTTGATGGCGCTCTTCAGGAGCGGCGCTTCCCCAACCCATTAAGCTATGATCGCCAGACCTTTATCAATCGCGCTTTATCTGCCTCATACTCTTTGATTGAAACGGATCCAGAATTTGACGCATACCTGACAGAACTCGGTGAGCTTTTCGATAAATATGCGATTGACGGGAAAATCGTACTTCCCCAGGATAGCGTCGTTTATTTCAAGGGGTGAACGGGCGCTGACTAAGTCTTTTTTGAAGATTTGAGAATTTCTTTTTCAGCGACCGCGATTTCTTCAATCACTGCGCGGGCATCCGCTTTAACTTCATCTGGTGTGGAGGGGGAGTGGTTGATGAGTTTCACGAGCTCAAAAGCCTGCTTGAGCGTGTCCTTTACCTGGGCTGTGTAGCTGAAAAACTCCCAACCTACTGAATTTGGCACGGGGATCTCATGAGCCTTTTTAATCAACGCACGTGCTTTGCTCACACGCTTTTCAGGGGTCATTGGTTGAGCCATTGGGCACTCCTTTCAGCCGGTGACTAAATTTTAACATGCATTTTACCTTTTCTGTACGGGTTTAGCTGGCATTATTTCGCTTATAGGCACAGTACTTGCATATCCATTGTGAGATTAGCTCTGCTACAAGAGCTGTGGGCACAATGAGGTGATGATGGAAGATAAAAAGAAGAGAAAGACATTGATCCTGCTTGCGCTGTTGGCACTATTGATCGGTCTGTTGATTCCATTTACCTGGCGATCATTCAGGACTGTAAAAGCCTCCCTGCAGCAAGGAAGCTCCATGGAAAGTCTTTTAAGCAAAACCGATTCAGATACCTTCTCTGGCAATGTGATGCATGGAGGCTGGATCCCCAGCAGCACTCCCACGAATCGCCCGACAGCCACTTTCACGGCCACGATTCCGCCATCTCCGACCGCAACTGTGACCAACACAGCCACCTACCCAACCAAGGTTACCGAAACAATTCAAGCCACTTCCACTTCCACGTTGGAGGTTACTAAAACCATTTCTCCCACATTAGTCACAACCACACCTACCATTGTGCCATTTGAAGGCACTGAAACCCCCGAGGTTACCGAAACTGGCATGCCGACGTCTACATTGACCGTCACACTTACATTTACTCCAACCCAAACAGCTACAGCACCCGTGCCTCCGACGACAACGGTCGTACCAAATGTGACCGAACTCCCACCCACCTCTCCTCCTTCCTTGCCGCCTACCGTGGGTCCTGGTGGAAACCCAACAGTTTACTCAACAGCGGGTCTCGTCTTTGGGATAATTGCCGTTGCAGCTTTCTTCGTGTATTTCTCCGGGGTAATTATCACCAGGCGCAATCAAGATTAGGACTTGTTTGGCCATTATGAAAAGGCGAGCTAATCCAATATTTCTGGTCATTGGGATCATTTTCTCGCTGATGGCTGCTTTTGTACTAATAAAAATGATCCGGTTCACCATGTTTGATCCTGATTCAGGTTCGGCTATGCGTACCCAGCCAATGTATGATACCAGCCTGGTGAATTCAATCCCATTTGTGGTTGATAAACAACTTTTAGGGGAGGCACCAAAGCAGGAACGTGAGCAGTGGATGGCCTTCGACGGGATGGATCTGCTGGATGAAAAGGTCGGTTTCACGTTTAGCATGCGCTGTCCGGTGGATAAAAAGGTGGATATCCTGCCCATCGAAATCATCCCCTGGTATCCGGGAGTTTTCGAGGATGGAGCGTTTGGCATTGGGAAGGAGCTCGCGGTTGCATGGGAGCACCTGGGTTACGAAGGTTTGTGGATCCACTCAGGCTGGGACTTCTGGCTGGAACGCTCACCCGCCACCGACCTGCAGTACTTTCTGGAAACCGATAACCTTAATGAAGTGCAGCCACTCAAGACCATGGAAGCGAAACTGGATGAGTGCCTTTTGGGCAGCGCTGTGGAAGTCTACAGTCAAAAATCTGTGCGGCAGGGTCAGGTCTCCGCGGCTGTGAGGATCCCTTCCGGGCAGGTGGAAGAGCTTTCACATCACACTATGGATTTAGTGCCATATCTTGCGAGCGCTTATCCTGAGAGCGGATTCGCGGAACTGAACCCGGAGGCATTACTAATCTACTTCTGCGGCAGGGCGGCTTTGGATGAAATCACGGATCCTAAAGCTGATTATTGGACCCAAACGCGATATGTTATCGCGATTACGCCTGTGGAATAATTGCAACAATTCCCAAGAAAGTTATTGACTTTCCACTTCGGATTTGTGTTGTTGACCCTTTAGCTGCACAAGGATTACCGCAGCCATCATCACAGCACATCCCAACCACTCTCTGCCGCTTAACCTCTCCCCCAAGAAAATCATCCCGCCCAGCAGGGCAAAGACAGCCTCGAGGCTTAAAATCAAGGATGCCAGCGCTGGATCGACCTTGCTTTGACCAAAAACCTGCAGGGTGAAGCCGATCCCGACCGCGACAACCCCGGAATACAAAAGGGGTAACAAAGCCGAGGGATCAAACGCAAACAATCCACTTTCTGTGGTAAGGTTTACTACCAATCCAAGGACTGCGGCAGTTAGAAACTGACCGAAAGCCAGCTCAAGGGCGTCCAATTTGGAAGTGAAATAATCCAGCGCAAGGATTTGCAGCGCCCAGAAAAAAGCCCCAATGATCAGCAGGACATCTCCCCTTTGAATGGTCATCTCCAGGTTTACGGATAAAAACCAGACTCCGATCACAGCTAAAGCGACCCCTATCCAAACCCAGAGGTTAGCCTTTTTACCCAGGAATAAGCCGAATACAGGCGCAAGCACCAGGTAGAGTGAGGTCAGGAAGCCCGCTTTGGAAGCGCTGGTAGTCATGATTCCAAGCTGCTGCACACTTGTGCCAGCAAACAAAAACAATCCCGTGATCACACTGGGGAAGACCAAGCCCCTCAAAAACCGCTTCCAATCAAAAGTTGTGTTGGGCCTTTTGCCCGCCTTCCTTAATATTAAGGCTGGCAGCAAAACCAGGCAGCCCAGGAAGAAGCGAAGCGCAATGAAAGCGAAGGGCTGCATGACTTCCATCGCTTTGCGCTGCGCCACAAACCCGGTGCCCCAGACGATAGCGGTCAATAACAGCAAGGCTTCTCCGGGGAGGCTACTGCTCCATGCGCGTGCTTTCTTCATCGGCAGGATTATATTACAGGAGTGCTCGATTTCGATTTCAATGGGTAAATCAACAAGGTTCCCATTACAAAAATGAAACACGCAAAACACGCGAGATTGGCACTTGACCCCCATCCATTTCTGTCTATAATTGCATCCAATTGATCATTGAAAGACCTTGACGAGGACTAGTAGGCGTAAAGACGGTGGCACAGAGAGCAGGAGCGGCTGAGAACCTGCCCACACGAGTGCGTTGAATGGACCTCTGAGTTGCAGGGTGAACACCACCAGGCAAGTAACCTGTGCCGGAGATGCCACCGTTATCTGGGTAAAGGGTATCGCGATTTTATTGCCGTACTCAAAAAGAGTGAAGCTGGCTTATTCCTTGTGTGCATCACCAGGAATTTTTTGATTAAACAAGCTGGTTTAACCGGGGTGGCACCGCGGATTGTTGACACGTTCGTCCCCAGTGGATGGATGTGTTTGATTTAAAACCAACAACCGAGGAGAATTGCCATGAAAGACCAAGATCAGACCCGATTTCTATTGCACGAAAGTGATATCCCGCGCTTTTGGTACAACATGAACGCCGATAGTCCCGTTGCACCGACTCCTGTATTCAACCCTATAACGAAAGAATTGATAACGAAAGATGCGCTTGAAGTCCTTTTCCCGGTCCCGTTGATCGAACAAGAGGTAACCACTGAGCGTTTTGTGCCCATTCCTGAAGAAGTGCGCGAGATCTACAGGCTCTATCGCCCAACTTCGCTTATCCGTGCCCACAGGCTTGAAAAAGAACTCAATACTCCAGCGCATATTTACTTTAAATTTGAGGGGGAATCTCCAGCCGGTTCGCATTAGCTGAATTCCGCCATTCCGCAGGCATTTTTCAACAAGATCAGTGGGACTCATGCAATGACCACTGAAACCGGTGCGGGACAATGGGGAAGTGCCCTGGCAATGGCATGCCAGATGTTTGGGATCGACCTGGAAGTGTTCATGGTCAATGCCTCCTTCCTGGGCAAGCCATATCGCCGTGTGATCATGGAAACCTATGGGGCACAGGTCTTCGCCAGCCCTTCTCCGCGCACAAAAACCGGTCGGAGTTACCTTGAAAAACGCCTTGATCACCCCGGCTCGCTCGGTATTGCCATCTCCGAAGCCGTGGAGGTGGCAGCAGAATCTGACGGGAAAAAGAAATATGGGCTCGGATCGGTCCTCAACCACGTCATGCTGCACCAAACAGTCATTGGCGAAGAGGCATTGAAACAGATGGATTTGGCAGGAGAATATCCGGATGTGGTCATTGGCTGCGTGGGGGGTGGTTCCAACTTCTCGGGCTTGGCGTTTCCGTTTTTACGGGAGAATTTGAAGAATGGTCAGCGCACCCGCTTTCTTGCAGTTGAACCGACCGCCACGCCCAGCCTGACCAGGGGCACGTATGGTTTCGATTACGGTGACAGCGCTGGGATTGTGCCAATCCTCAAGATGTACACGTTGGGCAGTGATTTTCTGCCCGACCCCATCCACGCTGGCGGTCTACGGTATCATGGAATGTCTCCGATTG
>Ga0116187_1005534_pt1 | contig 10474 bp, 12 predicted proteins | sample AD_JPNNA6_MetaG_FD_89755 | JGI IMG/M metagenome (GOLD analysis project Ga0116187, IMG submission 89755) | Active sludge microbial communities of municipal wastewater-treating anaerobic digesters from Japan - AD_JPNNA6_MetaG | ecosystem: Engineered > Bioreactor > Anaerobic > Digestate | place... | reverse complement strand
CTCCTTACATCTTTCACACATTCTACCTTCCCTCTGATCTTCGTCACGATAATTTAGGTTATTGCTGATTAACTTTGTGTTAAGTTTTTAAAAAGGCTCGTTTCTTCCTTTTCCTTTTTTAAAATTTGCGTAAAATATTTACGCTTAACCTTTAGTTAACATTCATATGGACAAGAAATTCAGAAAACAGATCGAGCAGCAATTAGCGCTAACTATTACTTATTTTTTAAAGAAGACAGATGCTAAGATTGCGGAGGCTATGGAGAAGTCGGTAAGTTCGGCTGCCAAAGACCTTGCGAAAAAGTTTGTGAAGAAGAAAGAAGCTTTAGAAGAACTAAAGGCTAAGAAGTTAAAATCAGCTACTACTGCGCCAACTGCTACATCGACACCTGCATCTACCACAGTTGCGGCTAAAAAGGCAACGGCGCCGGCGAAGAAAAAATCGGCGAAGAAAGCAGTGAAGAAGTCAGCGAAGAAGGCTGCTAAAGTTGTGAAGAAAGCGAAGGCTGTTAAGAAGTAAAAACTCAAGTAGCTTTTTTATGAGGAAGAAAATGTTGTTGCTGGTTAACCGCGACATCAGTTGGCTTGCGTTTAACGATAGGGTATTGCAGGAGGCGAATGATCCCTCTGTGCCATTGCTCGATCGTTTAAAATTCCTAGGCATTGTAAGTAGTAACCGCGATGAGTTCTTTCGTGTGCGCGTTGCTACCATCAAACGCATGATTCGTTTAGGGAAGAAAGGAGCCGATGTTTTGGGTGATGATCCTTCGTTGTTAATGGAGGATATCCAGCGCATCATTGTTCGTCAACAGGAAGCATTCGATGAGAGTTTTCAGATGTTGTTGAGTGAACTTGAGCGAAAAGGAATTTTTATTTTAAACGAGCGACAACTCAATAAAGAGCAAGGTGAGTTTGTAAAGAATTATTTTTACGATGAAGTGCAGCCTGCTCTTGTTCCTATATTACTCGATCATGTTAAAGAGTTTCCTGCTTTGCGTGATAAGAGTATTTATTTTTTGGTGGTGATGTCGAGGAGTAATTCGAAAGCACGACACGCATTAGTTGAAATTCCTTCAGATGTAACTTCTCGTTTTGTGGTGTTGCCGCGCGATAATAAATACGTAATTTTATTAGATGACGTGATTCGATATTGCCTCGGTGATTTATTTTTCAATTTCGATTACGATCATATACAAGCTTATACTGTTAAGATTACCCGCGATGCCGAACTCGATCTTGAACAAGATGTCACGAAGAGTTTAGTTAAGAAAGTTTCTGAGAGTATTAAGCGTCGTAAAAAAGGATTGCCTACGCGATTGGTATTTGATGAAGAGATGCCTGTAGAAGCATTAAAGTTCTTGATCAGCAAAATGCATTTCAGCAAAGATGATCAGCCGATTGCAGGTGGGAGATATCATAACTTCGTTGACTTTATAAAGTTTCCTTCTCTAGGGAAGCCGGAGCTGAAGTTAAAGCCGATGCCGCAGTTGTCGCATCCCGATATTCCTCCGCGTACCAGTTTGTTTAAAGTGCTTTCTAATCGTGATATCTTATTGTCGTTTCCATATCAGTCGTATGCATACTTAATCGACGTGTTGCGTGAAGCTTCAATTGATCCAAAGGTTAAGTCGATTCAAATTACGTTATATCGTGTTGGAAAGAATTCACGTATCGTCAATGCTTTAATTAACGCCATTAAAAACGGAAAGCAAGTCACAGCGGTTGTTGAGTTGCAAGCGCGTTTCGATGAAGAGGCGAATATTCGGTGGGCAAATAAATTGCATGATGAAGGAGCGAAGGTTATTTATGGTGTTCCCGGATTAAAATTACACAGCAAGCTATTCTTGATTACACGCGTAGAGAAGAATGCGCAAGTGTTATACGCTCACGTTGGCACCGGAAATTTTAATGAAGATACGGCGAGACTATATTGCGATTATAGTTTGCTTACTTCCGATAAGAAAATTACGGAAGAAGTTGAACGACTTTTTGAGTTTTATAATGATAATTACAAAGCAGGTACCTACAAGCACTTGATTGTTTCTCCTTTCTTTTCACGTAAGCGTTATGTTCATCTCATCAATAAAGAAATCGAACAGGCGAAGCATGGTAAAGAAGCTTCCATCTTTTTAAAGATGAATAGCATTACCGATGAAGAAATGATTCGTAAGTTATATGAAGCATCGCAAGCGGGAGTGAAAATTCGAATGATTGTTAGAGGAATTTGTTCGTTGGTTCCAGGAATAAAAGGTGTAAGCGATAATATTGAAGTGATAAGTATCATAGACCGTTTCCTTGAACATGCCAGAGTGTTTGTGTTTAATAATGGAGGAGAAACGAAGGTTTATCTTTCTTCTGCCGACTGGATGACGCGCAATATCGATCACCGCAGTGAAGTGGGAGTGCCAATTTTTGATGAAGCTATTCAGAAACAATTAATTGATATGTTGGAGATTCAGTGGAGCGATCAGTTGAAGGCACGAATTATAAATGGCGTTCAAGATAATTCATACCGAATTACAAAAGGGAAAAATAAAATTCGCTCGCAGGAAGAAATTTACCGATATTTGCAACAGCAGCTGCCTGCTGTCACTAAGTGATTGTTAAAGTGAACTGTTTTAAATAAAATTCTTCCATTGAAATTCGCCGCTATCGATATAGGATCAAACGCTGTTCGTCTCTTGCTATGCAATGTGTATGAGTCGGAAGTTGAGCCCGTTTTTAAGAAAGCCGAATTAGTGCGCATGCCTATACGTCTAGGTGAAGATGCTTTTCGTTTTCGCAAAATAAGCGACGAGAAAATCGAACAGCTGGCGAAATCGATGAAAGCATTTAAATTGTTGATGGAAGTTTTTGGAGCAATCGATTACAGAGCTTGTGCTACAGCAGCAATGCGCGAAGCAAGCAATAGTAAAGAAGTTGTTGATTATGTAAAGCAATACAGCGGAATAGATATTGAAGTAATTGACGGGAGGACGGAAGCGCAAATAATTTATTCAAATCATATTGCCGAACATCTCGAGCATGATAAATCATATTTGTATATCGATGTAGGTGGAGGTAGTACCGAGTTAACGGTCTTTGCCGAGAATCATATTGTAGCATCACAATCATTTAATTTAGGAACCATTCGTATTTTGCACGATCAGGTAAGTAAAGAAACATGGAATGTGGTGAAAGAATGGGTGAATGTAAATACGAGAAATTTTAAACCGTTAACTGCGATTGGTTCGGGAGGGAATATCAATAAAATATTCAAGATGGCAGATCGTAAAGAGCATAAGCCATTGTCGTACGATAAGATCAAAGATATTTACGATTACCTCAAACAATTTACATTAGAAGAACGCATTTTGCAACTGGGATTAAATCCCGATCGTGCAGATGTAATTATGCCGGCGACGAAAATATTTTTGACAGTAATGAAAACGGCCGAAATCGATAAAATTATTGTCCCTCAAATCGGACTCTCGGATGGTATTGTACACCTGCTGTACGAAAAGCATCGCGACATGCCGGAGTTTTCGTTTTAAGTAAGATTGAAATAGTAATTAAGATTTTAGTGTGTGACCATTCTTTTAAGAGGGTGTAATGTGAATTTTTGTTGTTTTTTTCGACTGCGAGTAGCAAATTCGACAATTCAATATTGAGCATTAACGTCGAAGAAGTTATTAACCAATATGTCATTTTGGGTGATTTTTAGTGTCCTTTTTTGATGAATGAAATATTTTTGCTTTTTCAGATAAAACTTACAATAAAAAATATTTTGTATTAATGCTATGAGTAAAAGCGCTATGATAGTTCCTGATGAAATCCTTATGAGTAAAATATATTTTATTCGAGGGCAGAAGGTGATCTTGGACAGTGATTTGGCTGAATTGTATCAAGTAGAAACAAAAGCACTGAAGCAAGCTGTAAAGCGAAACGAAGATATTTTTCCACTTCATTTCATGTTTGAGCTAACGGTAGAGGAGTTTGAGGTTTTGAGGTCACATTTTGTGACCTCAAAAAATGGAAGAGGAGGGACGCGTTATTTGCCTTATGTATTTACTGAATATGGAATTCTTCAAGCCGCAAATATTCTACGAAGTGCCAGAGCGAAACAAATGAGCATTCGTATAATTGAAGTGTTTGTGCGACTTCAGAAAATGATAATAGATAATTTAGAAATAAGGAGTTTAATTGAAAAGCTAGAGAAGAAAACCGAGAATAATGCCAAGAATATTGAAATTGTATTTAAGTATTTCGATGAATTATTGGAAAAGAATTCGGAGGCTAATGAGAGGACCCCAATCGGGTTTAAAATTACAAGAAATCGCAAATAATTAGTTTCTGAATTGTACAATTCATTAAAGCAAACTCATCTTCGGACATATGCCGGAGCTTTCGTTTTAAGTTTCCTCAATCACCCTCACTTCCATCAAAGGATGGATAAAATATTTATGTTTCGTTTTTAGGTCGAAGCAGGTGAAGTTCTTTCTGAGTTTTTCGCCTTTCACGAATTGTTGTCCCGATTTAATTTCAAATTTTTCGTTGTAGGGAATGTCTTCTAAATGCAACCAATCTTCTTCTCCAACATTATGTTGTTTCAGGGCTTTCATTAAGTGAACATCTGAACAGCTCGATGCGGCTGGGTCTTTTATATAATTAGCAACTGCCATCGCCACGTTATCAGGAAAAATTTTCATGTCGAGGAAGGGCTTCAAGAGTAAGCGAAATTCGCTTTTCCATTCTTCTCCATGTGGAGCCACACGATCGCGGAATTTGTTATAGCAAGTGAGATGTGCTACTTCGTGTGTAAACGTTATTAAAAACGCATAGGGATTTAAATCGTGGTTGATGGTGATAATATGTCCTTGGCCATTTTGCGGAGCTCTATAGTCGCCATATTTGCTGGCACGCGTATGTTTAATGCGAACGCTGATGCGATAAGTTCTTATCCAGTCGACACAAGTTTCTACAGCGTCGGCCGGTACATACTTCATTAATGCTTCCCGTAGTTTATCTGCGGTAATCATTTATTTCATCAATTGGAAAATTATTAAACTGCTGCAATAGGCTAATGCCGACATAAAAAAGAACTGCATGATGGGCCATTTCCATCCGCCGGTTTCTCTTTTAACTACTGCTAAGGTACTCATGCATTGCATGGCAAAGGCATAAAAAATCATTAACGACCATCCTACAGCAGGAGTGTATCGCGGTTGTCCGGTTTCGGGATTAATTTCCGCTTGCATTTTATCTCTAACCGTCTTGCTTTCTCCATCGTCTTTTCCTACGCTGTAAATTGTACTCATGGTGCCCACAAATACTTCGCGCGCAGCGAATGATGTTACTAAGGCAATACCGATTTTCCAATCAAATCCTAATGGTCTGATGGCTGGCTCCAATAAATGTCCCAGATGTCCCGCGTAAGAAAATTCCAGTCGCTGAGCTTCCAGTTTATTTAATGCTTCTTGATCGATATTTTGTTCGGTCGATAATTGATCAATCTGTTGTGTAATCTCGTTGAAATGTTGTCCGGGTCCCCGCGACGATAAAAACCAAAGTATAATACTGATGGCGATAATTATTTTTCCTGCATCAAATAAAAAGATTCGCACTTTCTCATAAATCGAATACACAATATTCGACCAACGCGGCATTCGGTAAACAGGAATTTCCATGATGAAGTAAGAGCGTTCTTTTGCTTTTACAAACCATTTCATGCTGAGTGCTGCGCCTAATGCTGCTAAAAATCCGATGAGGTACAGCGACATCATAACGATGCCTTGCAAGTTAAATACTCCCCAAATTAATTTCGAAGGAACCACCAATGCAATGAGCAAAGTATAAACAGGTAATCGCGCTGAGCAACTCATCAACGGAGTAATCATGATGGTGATTAATCGTTCTTTCCAACTGCCAATAGTTCGTGTAGCCATAATTGCAGGTACTGCGCATGCTACTCCCGAAATCAATGGAATTACAGAGCGACCGTTAAGTCCGAATTTTCGCATTAGCTTATCCATCAGAAAACTTACGCGTGCCATATATCCCGAATCTTCGAGTATAGCGATGAACATAAACAGCATTGCAATCTGCGGAATGAAAATGACGATACCGCCAATTCCTGCAAGTACTCCGTTCACCAATAAATCGTTTAGCACACCTTTCGGCAATGCATTGCGTGCTGCTTCTGTTAAGCCGGTAAATGTTTGATCGATAAAGTCCATCGGAAAAGCCGCAATGGTAAAGATGGCTTGAAAGATTAAAAATAAAATTCCCAAGAATATCACATATCCCCAGAAACGATGAATCATGAGCTTGTCGATTTTCGCACTCAACGATGGTTTATCGTCGACTGCTTTCACCATGCATATTTGCAAGATCTCATGAATCACTTTGTATCGCTCTAAAGTTTCGAACGATTGTATTTTGATGCTGTCGAATTCGTGTGTTGCCAGCGCTTCTTCAATTTCTTTTTTCTGCTGATCGGGAATATGAAATCCTGAAATAGCATCACGATGATGTGCAATTTGCAATGCGGCATAGTCGCTACGCATCTCTAAAATTGAACGAATCTTTTTAAGAAGAGGAGGAGCTAATGGACCCGTTTCAAAAATATCGTTCTCAGGAACATGCAGTTCACTGATAACAGCTTGCTTCAGTTCTTCTAGTCCGATGCCCTTACGAGCATTCACTGGAACGATACGCACTCCTAATCTGCGTTCTAGTTCATCAAGTTTAATATCGATACCTTGTTCTTTCACAAGGTCCATCATATTTAAAGCGAGTACTGCAGGAATTTTCAAATCGATTACCTGCGATGCTAAAAACAAACTACGCTTTAGGTTGGTACCATCGGCGATGAGGATAACTAAATCGGGATGGTTTTCATCACCCGGATCGCATAAAACTTCGAAGGGGATACGTTCGTCGGGCGACTTCGGATATAAACTGTAAGTGCCGGGTAAATCGGTAATCTCGAGTGATGTTGGTTTACCTGTTGACGAATTATAAATTTTGGCGTAGCCTGTTTTCTTCTCTACGGTAACACCCGGAAAATTCGCGATCTTTTGATGCAGACCTGTGAGGGCATTGAAGAGCGTACTCTTCCCACTATTAGGATTACCTACAAGCGATACTTTAACCTGACGCGACGACGGTTCCGTTTGAGGGAAATCTGAGAGCTGCAAGGCTGAAATATTAGGCTAATGGTTTTACAATTACACTCTGTGCCTCGTCAACACGAATACTTAATGTGGAACCGGAAACATTGATGGCCATCGGACAGCCGAAAGGAGCAAATCGATCAACCGTAATTGTTTCACCCGGTAAGCAGCCCATTTCCAATAACTTCTGCTTCATCACATCATCTGTGAAGGAGTCGATAATGCAGCGAGCTCCGCGGCGTAAATCAGAAAGTTTAACTAGGGCTGTTTTCATAGCTTATTTAGAATGATTCTAAAAGCGATGCTAAGATAATACATCCATAATCGATCGTACAACATTAAAAATCCAAAATCGTGCAATTGGCTGTAAGGCAGCCGATTAAATATCGCTGATCTTTATCAGCAGGGCTTATTTTGGGGAATTTGAGCCGTGGTACGCCCCGATTTTGTAGGTGTTTGTCCGAAACTAGGGCAATGACAATCTTTCTTAAACAATTTGCATCCCGATGCTCCCGTCATTAATCCCAGCAGCAGCGCCATTGCAGTAAGTCGTTTTATTCGGTTCATATTACAAAGGTAGTGGGAATAGAGAAAAGATAACGTAGGGAGAGGGGAAATATTTTGGAAGGAAGAGGCAATAATGAATGAATGAATGATTGAGGTAAAATGATGAAAGATGCAGGATACATGATTCAAGAAGTTCTCGGTTAACGTGAAGAGGTCTAAGAGGGACTAATCTATTGTCCAATCTATATCCTTTGAAAAGATGCAGGGTGCAAGACACATGATTCAAAGTTGATTTCGGTTCATGTGAAGAAATTAATGGGAGATGGTGCGGAGGCGGTCAAGCGAAAAGTGCGAATTGACAGAACTATAACCGAGGTAGATTATATGTAGTTATTGCGTTTGAATGATTAATAGCGTGTTCTGTCAATTGGTTTTCGGTTGTGCGCTTTCTTTGGTTACTTTAAGGATTAGCACTTGTTTTATCTGCATCCTTGAACTCACATGGTTCGGTTCTTTGTGCAGGAAAGAAAGTGACAAAAACTTATAATGTCTGGAACTTGTTTTGATAGGAGGATTTGTTTTCGAAATATGATTTTGTGTTTTTTTTAATTAAGTATTTGAAATAGTTAATTTGAATGGTAGTTTTTGTAGGGATTTCAAAATTCATGTTATTAAAACTAATATCCTCGCAACCTTTTGTAAATTCGCCACAACTTTAAATACTATGCTTACAAAAACCTGGTTCGAGATCGGGAGATATTGGAAATTTATGAAGGGTCTTTTTGTGAAGCCCGAAAAATTCATCGTTTATTATCGTCAGGTAATGCATGAGTTGGTGAGCATTGGTGTTGGCGCTCTCGGCATCGTTGCACTTACTTCCGTTTTCATGGGGGCTGTTATCACGCTGCAAAGCGCATATAACCTCGTGAATCCTATGGTGCCGCTTTATGCAGTAGGTATCGTTGCACGCGATTCAATTATCTTGGAGTTTTCGCCTACCATTATCATGTTGGTATTGGCAGGAAAAATAGGTAGTAGCATCGCTTCCGAAATAGGTACGATGCGTGTCACCGAGCAAATTGATGCACTCGAAATTATGGGCATTAATTCATCGGGATATCTTACGCTTCCTAAAATTGTTGCGGGATTATTAATCTGTCCTTTTGTTGTAATCATCAGTATGTTTTTAGGAATTATTGGCGGATGGGTAGCAGGTGATATGTCGGGAATTGTTCCTTCAGCCGATTATATCAGAGGAATCCAAGACCAGTTTCTTCCATTCAATATTGTTTTTGCACTCATCAAAACTTTAGTATTTGCATATATCATCACGAGTGTCTCTGCTTATCACGGATTTCATACCGATGGCGGTGCGTTGGAAGTAGGACAAAGCAGTACAAAGGCGGTGGTTTATTCGAGCATCTTCATTCTTATTTTCGATTATATTTTAACGCAGTTAATCCTCGCTTAGCATGATTAAAGTTGATCATATTTACAAAACCTTTGGCGAGAAAACAGTTCTTGATGATGTTTCGTGTACGTTCGAAACAGGTAAGGTGAATCTCATCATCGGACAAAGCGGAATGGGGAAAACAGTATTAATGAAATGTACTGTAGGATTGTTTGAAGTGGATAAAGGCGCTGTGTATTTCGATGGTAGAAACTTCAGCGAGATGAATTTTAAAGAGCGAAAACCTATTCGTCAGGAAATCGGGATGGTATTCCAAGGCGGTGCGTTATTTGATTCATTAACTGTTGAACAAAACGTGATGTTTCCCTTGAATATGTTCACGCACATGACGCAAGAAGAAAAACTCGATCGCGTGAATTTTTGCTTGCAACGTGTTAACTTGGTAAATGCGAATAAACTTTTTCCTTCAGAGATTTCAGGAGGGATGAAGAAACGCGTAGCTATTGCTCGAGCGATATCGATGAATCCGAAATATTTGTTTTGCGATGAGCCAAACTCCGGACTAGATCCTAAAACATCGATTGTGATTGATAATTTAATTATGGAGCTCACCGAAGAATTCGGAACCACAACAGTTGTGAATACACACGACATGAATTCACTCACCGAAATGGGAGAGAAAATCGTGTTTATTTATAAAGGCAAAAACTACTGGGAAGGAACTTTTGAAGAATTAGAAATGTCGGATAATCCCGAGCTCATCGATTTTGTTTACGCAAGCAAAATCATGAAACGAATGCGTAAGCATTAATTTTCGGTGGGAGTGGTATCGATATAAGTTATGAATATGATACCTCCAACGATTACGGTCACGGCGGTTAATCCGATTAACACATCACTCACTAAATTGCCCAGCAAATTGTACTTAACAATGGCCGCAAATGCAGTGGAAAGCAGAAGAATGAGCGAAATGCTCAGGAAGGGTCTTCTTTTAAGAATTAGGCCTTTTTTCATAAAACAGGCGTTTTGATAGGTAAAAATATTGTAATTAATTCACTAGAAACGAGTTAATACGCAAATTCATTTTGCTAAACTAATAATATTTCTTAATATTAAGGTGTAAAATTATTGCAATTTTTTTTGAATCCCGGACAACGTTTCCAAAACAGCGCTTGTCTTATAACTGAAATTGTCGGGTTATGCTTAACGAAAAGATCCTCATAGAACAATGCCTTAAAGGCGATCGGGTGGCTCAAAGAGAGCTCTTCGATACCTTTAAAGGACGTTTTATGGCTGTAGCTCTTCGGTATATTGGTAACCGTGATGGAGCAGCAGATGTGTTGCAAGATGCATTTGTGAAGATCTTTCGTCAGTTGAATACTTATAGGGGAGAGGGAGTGTT
>Ga0116187_1005525_pt1 | contig 10490 bp, 9 predicted proteins | sample AD_JPNNA6_MetaG_FD_89755 | JGI IMG/M metagenome (GOLD analysis project Ga0116187, IMG submission 89755) | Active sludge microbial communities of municipal wastewater-treating anaerobic digesters from Japan - AD_JPNNA6_MetaG | ecosystem: Engineered > Bioreactor > Anaerobic > Digestate | place... | reverse complement strand
TGTGTTTGTGTTTTGCTGAACCTTTATATAATGCCAATCTTCCGGAATCTTTACATAAGCAGATAAAGGATAATTGTAAATTTCATTATTCAAATTATCAGTAACATTAATTTGAATTAATTGATTATTAGATGTTACAATATCATAAGTAGCAGCTTCATGTTCTTTAATATAACGGGTTATATTTCCAACTGTTTCAACCCAAATTTCTTTATTCAATGATTTAACTTCCAGCCAATCACATAACCAGCCAAGCCATTCAGTAGTTATTGGTTCATAAATTCCGTTATTTAATAAAGATTGTAATTCACTGAATGGAACAACATCATGTATTATAATCATTCCCCATTGTTTTTTGCTGATAGCATTGCTTAACCAATTCAGAAAAGCGTATAATTCATCTAAGTCATCATCAACAGAATTCCTCGGCATACCGAATTCAACAACTTTGGCTTTAAACCAAACCAATCATTTCCATACAGTGCTGAATCATTAGCAGTCTGTCCGAGTGTTCTGCCATTTTCATAAAATAAACTTGCCGCAGAATCAACTATAAAGTTGTGCAATGTATATGGATAATTAAGCGAAATACATATTTGAGAGGGAATTTTTTGCTCAATAAATATTTTTGATTGATACAATTCATATAATAAAGTTCCCGGAGTGCTGGTGCTTCCCCAGGCGAGATTTGGAAGTGTATCGTGATTCATAGTATGGGAGCCGATTTCATGTCCATCAGCAGCTATCATCTGAAAATCACTCCAATGCCCGTATCTCCAGATTAAAGGCTGATTATCTTCTGCGAGGTAAGGCGGAATTACATAAAAAGTTCCTTTAAATCCGTATTGGTTTAATAACGGTCTTACATTAGTATTGTGAGTTAGTAAACCATCATCAAATGTTAAACTGAATGCTGCTTTACTGTCATCGGCATAGTTTGTGAACTTAAGCGATCCATAATTTTGTGCCGAAGAAAAGCACTGCAATAAAATTACTATTAAATAAACACGAATTAACATTTCCAGATGATATTATATAAATTCAATTCTACTAAACATTAGTACAAAGATAACATCTTTAATCAAAATATTTTCAGTCTATCAAAGAATTAATCAGATGAATATTGCAATAATGAATCTGCCATTCATTATTTTGCATTCGTTTTTTTTAATCTAAAAGTATGTTAAAACCAAAATTATTTACAACAATAAAAGACTATTCTTCAAAACAATTCATAATGGATCTTTCAGCGGGAACAATTGTTGGAATAGTTGCATTACCACTTGCTATTGCTTTTGGTATAGCATCAGGTGTTACACCTGAAAAGGGATTAATTACAGCCATCATTGCCGGATTTATAATTTCATTTCTGGGCGGAAGTCGTGTACAAATTGGCGGACCAACAGGTGCGTTTATCGTAATTGTTTACGGAATCGTTCATCAATATGGCGTTAATGGATTGATCATTGCAACGTTAATGGCTGGAGTAATTCTAGTAATTATGGGATTTGCAAGATTTGGTTCTATAATTAAATTTATTCCTTATCCGGTCATAGTTGGTTTTACAAGTGGAATAGCTCTATTAATATTCTCAACACAAATAAAAGATTTTTTCGGATTACAAATTGATCAGATACCATCTGAATTTTTTGACAAATGGGTGGGATATTTCTTCGGCTTTTCAACTATAAATTTTTATGCCTTCGGTATTGCATCACTAACGCTGGCAACAATTTTATTATTTCCCAAAATCACACATAAAATTCCTGGTTCAATCGTAGCGTTAATTGTTACAACAGCCATTGCCTATTTTTTTAATTTGCCTGTTGAAACCATCGGATCAAAATTTGGTGAACTTCCATCCGCATTACCTCAACCTGTTTTTCCACAAATTGATTTTGCTGCTATTAGAGAACTGATTCAACCGGCGACCACGATTGCTATTCTTGCAGCAATTGAGTCGTTACTTTCAGCAGTTGTGGCTGATGGTATGATTGGAGGTAAACATAGATCAAATATGGAATTGATTGCGCAAGGTGTTGCGAATATTATTACCCCATTGTTTGGTGGAATTCCTGCTACCGGTGCAATTGCCAGAACTGCTACAAATATTAAAAATGGAGGAAGAACTCCAATTGCTGGAATTGTACACTCTCTTGTTCTTTTGCTAATAACTTTGTTTTTTGGTCATTTAGCCAGATTAATTCCGTTGGCTACTTTAGCAGCTATACTAGTAACTGTTGCTTACAATATGAGCGAATGGAGATCTTTTATAGCGATTTTTAAAAGCCCTAAAAGCGATTTAATTGTTTTGCTTACTACTTTCGGATTGACTGTAGTATTTGATTTAACTATTGCAATACAAGTTGGAATGATACTGGCGGTTATTTTATTTATGCGGTCTATGGCATTAGTTACAAATGTTGGAATTATTACACGTGAATTAAAAGATGATGATGAATTATTTGATGCTAATGCTATTGCCAGTAAAAAGGTTCCTAAGAATGTTGAAGTGTTTGAAATTAACGGTCCATTTTTCTTTGGTGCTGTTTCTAAATTCCGGGATGCAATAAGGATTATTGAAACTCCGCCAAAAGTTTTGATAATAAGAATGCGTAATGTTCCGGCTATTGATGGAACTGGCATTCATGCATTGGAAGAAGTTTATCACAATGTAGTAAAAAAAGGTACACAATTAATTTTATCCGGTGTTCATATCCAAGTACTTATGGTATTGGATCAATCTGGTTTCTTAAAAATTATCGGGGAGCAAAATGTTTTAGGTAATATTGATGATTCCTTAGACAGAGCAAGAGAAATATTAGGTTTGCCGAAAATAGGTCGCCCAGTTGATTTTAAGCCTACAGTAAAGAGAGATCTTACTTAAGAAATATATAAATGATTTTACTTGATTTAGTTTTATCATATTCTTCTATATTGTAAATTAAATAGCAATAACAGCAAGATATTTATAGATATTCTTTCAAATATCTTCCTGTCCAGGAGCTTTCATTGTCAGCAATTTCTTCCGGCGTTCCGGTTGCAACAACTTCTCCGCCTTTATCTCCTGCTTCAGGGCCAAGATCAATTACATAATCAGCGCATTTAATTACATCAAGATTATGTTCAATTATTACAACTGAATTATTTCTTTCTAAAAGCAGCTTGAAACAATTCAATAATTTTGAAATATCATGAAAATGCAATCCTGTTGTCGGTTCATCAAAAATAAATAGTAAATGTCTTCTGTCTCTTTGTGCAGTCAGGTATGATGCTAACTTAATTCTCTGTGCCTCGCCGCCTGAAAGTGTATTTGAAGGCTGACCAAGTTTTATATAATTTAATCCGACATCCGCCAGCATTTGAAGAAGTCTTGTAATCCTATCCTGTCCTTCAAAGAAAATTAAAGCTTCATCAACTGTCATATCAAGAACATCAACAAGATTTTTTCCTTTGTAGGTAATCTCCCTGATTTCCTTCTTATATCTTGTTCCATTGCAGTCATCACATTCAAGATAAAGATCAGCTAAGAATTGCATCTCTACTTTTATATAACCATCACCCTGACATGTTTCGCATCTTCCGCCGGGAACATTGAAAGAAAAATAACCCGGTTTATATCCCCTTGCTTTTGCCTGATGAGTAGATGCAAATAATTCACGGATCAATTCAAAAGTTTTTATATAACTTATTGGATTTGATCTTGGAGATTTACCAATCGGTGATTGATCAACAATAACAACATCATCAATGTATTCACCGCCTTTAATATCATCATACTTTCCGATAAAAGAAGGAGCATTACCAAGATATTTTGCAAGTCCGGCATAAAAGATATCGTGTATAAGCGTGCTTTTACCTGATCCGCTTACTCCGGTAACAACAACAAATTTGTTTAATGGAATTTCAACATCAATATTTTTAAGATTATTTTCTTTTGCTCCGATTATCTTAATTGATTTGGTTTTTCGCTCATTTCTCTTTTCAGGTAATGGAATAGAAAGTTCGCCTGATAAATATTTTCCGGTAATAGAGTTTTTATTCTTGATAATTTCATCCTGATTACCGATTGCAACTATTTCTCCGCCTTCAATCCCAGCCTTTGGACCCATATCAAAAATAAGATCAGCTTCTCTCATCATTTCCGCATCGTGCTCAACAACTAAAACTGAATTACCGATATCCCTCAGATTTTTTAATATCTTAATGAGTTTGGAATTATCCCGCGGATGCAAGCCAACACTCGGCTCATCCAAAACATATAATGTTCCAACAAGAGCAGAACCAAGTGATGTAGCAAGATTTATCCGTTGTGATTCACCACCTGAAAGAGTATTGCTGTAACGATCAAGAGTTAAATAACCTATACCAACATTATTGAGAAATGTAAGTCTCTTAATAATTTCTTTTAAAACTCTTTCTGCGACTTTGAAATCGTAATCAGAAAGAGTAAGATTTTCAAAAAACTCAAGTGATTTTTCAATCGGCATCTGAACTACTTCATGAATCGATTTATTATCTATCTTTACTTGCAGTGCTTCGCGTCTTAAGCGAGAGCCTTTACAAGCAGGACAAATAGTATAACCGCGGTAACGGCTTAACATCACTCTTACATGAAGTTTATAAGTTTTTCTTTCAAGCTCTTCAAAAAAGTGGTCAAGCCCTTTGTATTTACCAAATCCTTTACGAACCATTAAAAGCTGTTCATCAGTTAGTTGTTTATATGGAATATGAATCGGGAATTTATATTCTCGCGCACTTTGAATTAAATCCCGAAGATATGAACTATACTTAGCGCCTTTATAAGGTGCGATTGCGCCATCAGCAATAGTAAGGTTTGGATTTGGAATTACAAGATTCATATCAATACCAATAACTTTACTGAATCCCTGACAAACAGGGCAGGCACCAAACGGATTGTTAAAAGAAAAAAATCTTGGTTCAGGCTCTTCGTATCTTACACCGCAGCACTCATAAAACTTATTAAACTCCTGTTGTTCACCGGTATCAGCATTGATCAATACAATTCTGTCTTTGCCTTCTTTAAAAGTAACTTCTATTGAATCAGAAAGTCTTTCCCTGACTTCTCCTTTAGTAATCTTAAAACGATCAACAACAACTTTAATATCTTTTTTGTTCTTTGGTAATTTTATCTGATCTTCATTCAGATCGAACATTGTGTTGTTAAAATAAATTCTGAAAAAACCGCGCTTCTTCAACAATTCAACTTCATCTTTTACAGAACTTCCTTCAAGTCCATCAAGTGGAAATGTGAGATAAAACCTTGCGCCATCCTGTTGTTCTTCAAGCCAGTCTGCCACAGTGCCGGTAGATGCTTTCTTTACTTCTTTACCGCAATGAAAACAAATTGTTTTTCCGATTCGTGCAAATAATAATCTTAGATAATCGTAAACTTCAGTTGTTGTTCCAACAGTAGATCTTGAATTACGTGAACCAGTTTTTTGTTCGATAGCAACCGCGGGTGAAATTCCCTGAATAAAATCAACATCAGGTTTGTTCATCCTTTCTAAAAATTGTCTAGCATAAGATGAAAGGCTTTCAACATATCTTCTTTGACCTTCTGCATAAATTGTATCGAAAACCAAAGAAGATTTTCCGCTTCCGCTTACACCGGTAAACACAACGAGTTTATTTCTCGGAATCTCGAAAGAAAGATTCTTTAAATTATGCTCGCGTGCGCCTTTTACAATTATTATTTTTTCTTTTATAGCTTTTGAGTTCGGCATATTGATTTGATTAATACGCAGGAGTAACCATTATTGTTTGAAGCATTGAATTCAGAGCAAATGCATCGGGCAATTAATTATTTATTCTCCAGAGTTTTAAGTTCTAATATTTTATTATCAAGAATTTTTATCTTTTCATTCAGCTCAATAATCTTTTCATCAAGAACATTTTCATATTCTTCTTTATCCCAGTATCCGCGTTCTTCAAAATAACTTTTAAACAGCCAGTTATGTTTTAATGCTTCCATATTTTCAGCAAGTCTTGATGCTGATGTTTTTGCATCCTCACTTACAGAAACAAGATTATTCAGAATCAGATTAAGAGTTTTTCCTTCTTTCCCTTTATCAGAGACGAGAGAACCGAGCAGTCCACGCCCTTCAGAAACACCAACTAAAACAGTATCTAACCGGGCTACTAAAGTATTAACATTGGTAACAACATCAGAAACACCCTGACCAAGCTCATCAAAAAGCGCAACAACATCTTTCAACTCATCAGTTAAAGAAACAAGACTTTTATCAGCAGATTTAGTAAGATTAGCCGCAGCAGAATAAAGTTCATTATCGTTTATAATTTTACCAAGAGTTCCATCACCTTGATTTACTTTATAAATAATCTCAGCAAGATTTTTTGTCATATCTTTTGTATAAGCCATAATACCCTGAGTTTCACCGATTATATCACCAAAACTTAGCGGCTCTTTTGAAAGAATAGTTCCTTCATCTTTTATTTCTACTGCCTTTTCTGATCCCATTGTTATTACAACAACTTTGTTTCCTACAAGTCCTTCAGTTTCAATACTTGCCTGAGAATCTGTTTTAATAAATCTTTTTATTTCTTCTTTTATTCTCATTGCAACTTCAACTCTGCCGCTTGTGCCGCTTACAATATTAATGCTTTTAACGGCTCCGATATCAATTCCGCCAAATCTAACAGAAGCGCCATTCCGTAATCCTTCAGTATTTTTAAAATATGCTTTGACAGTAAATGTTGATGAAAAAAGCTGACCCTTATTACCTAAAAGGAAAATAAGAATCACCAATAAAGCGCTGCCTAAAAAGATAAAAATTCCAAGCTTTGCATTTGCAAGATTTTTAAACATTAAACTCTCCTGTTATGCTCTTGTATAATTTCGTGACTAAAGAAATTTCTTAAAAACGGATCTTGTGATGACTTCAAATCAGAAATACTTCCTTCTTTCATTATAACTCCGTCGTTAAGCATGATAGCTCTGTCAGCTATAATTTCCGCACAAAGCAAATCGTGTGTTACAATTATTGATGTCATCTTTAAAGATTTTTGTAATTCAAGAATAAGTAAACTTATCTCTTTTGATGTAATCGGATCAAGGCCTGTTGTCGGTTCATCATAAAACATCAGCTTCGGATCTATTATTATAGATCTTGCAAGCCCGATCCTTTTTTTCATTCCGCCTGAAAGTTCAGAAGGCATTTTATCAATAGCCTCTTCAAGCGATACTTTTTCCAATACTGATTTTACTTTTGCTTCTCTTTCTTCCGGCGTATAATTAAAATGTCTTATCAATGGGAATTCAAGATTTTCCCTAACCGACATCGAATCATAAAGTGCAGCACCCTGAAACAAAAAGCCAAAATCTTTTCTTAAATCATTAAGCTGTTTCAGGTTCATTGCAAGAACATCTTTGTTATCAATATAAATTTCACCTGAATCTGGCTCCATTAATCTTACAATACATTTTAGCAAAACACTTTTTCCGGTTCCACTTTGACCGAAGACAACCATATTTTCACCTTCTTCAACAGTGAGAGAAACATTCCGCAGAACATTAAGTGAATCGAAAGACTTTGAAAGATTTTTTATTTCAACAACTTTATTCATACTGCATAATTAAATTGTTGGCCACAGCCATAAAGTTATTTTAACAAGAACCATATCAAAAATTAAAATCATTAATGAAGATACAACTACAGCGGTAGTTGCTGCTTTACCAACTCCTTCAGTTCCGTTAGTTGCTGTATAACCTTTATACGAACCAACTATTCCGACAATAAATCCGAATACAAAAGTTTTTAATACTCCGGGTATAGCATCACCGAATGTTACTGATTTAATAACTGAATCAATAAAATATTGGTAAGTCATATTTTGCACAAGAACAACAGCAATATATGCGCCTAAGAACGCAATAAATATTACATAAACAGTAAGAATCGGAAGAATAAAAGTGCAGGCAAATACTCTTGTTGCTACAAGATACTTAAACGGATTTACGCCTGATACTTCCATTGCATCTATCTGTTCCGTTACACGCATTGAACCTAATTCTGCACCGATACCTGAGCTTACTCTTCCAGCAAAAATTAATGCTGTTATAACAGGCGCAAGTTCTCTTACAATAGAAATTCCAACAGCTCCGGGAAGAAATGCTTCAGCTCCAAATCTTACCATTACAGGATGCATCTGCATTGTTATTACCAATCCAATAATAAATCCGGTAACACTAACAATTGGCAGAGTTTTAATTCCAAGCTCATCCATATGCTTTCTTACTTGTTCAACTTCGTATGGCGGCATAAAAATTTGTTTTACAAACTGCCATTGAAATTGCCACAATCCTGCAATCATGATAAAAAAATCATTAAGCTTTTTATCAAACGCACTGCTTTGTGTTGTTTTATTTTTCGTGTCCGACATTAAATAAAATGGATTGTGCAATTAATTTTGGAATTTCATATATCAAACTAAGCAAATTCCTGAAAAGTTTTTAGGGCAATAATGATAGTGTGCAAAACATCAAAAGGTCATATAAAAGCATTTTCGTAATGTGTGATTTGCGGATTTCCTTCCGATCCTAGTATAATTGCAATAACATCAAATCTGCAATCGGCTTCTTCAATTTCTTTATCATAAAGATATAATTCCGCCATTTTTTTTATTTGCAGAACTTTCTTTTTTGTAATTGCATATTCAGGCTCGCCATACTCAAGAGTTTTTCTGGTTTTTACTTCAACAAAAACAAGCACCTCTCCGTCTTTTGCAATAATATCTATTTCACCGTGTCCATATTGATAATTTCGTTTTATTATTTCAAAACCTTTCTCTTCAAGATATTTTGCTGCAATTTCTTCGCCTTCTTTGCCGAAATCTTTTTTATTTTTTTCAGTCATTTTATATCAAAGTCAAATGATGGTTGAGAATTTTTTTCAAAGATCTTTTTTAAAAAAGTTTTTCTATGCAAATTACAAGCACCTGAATTAAGAATTGCATTGATATGATATTTTGTCGGATAACCCTTATTACTTTCCCATCCATATTCAGGATGCTTTGATGCAAGTTTTATCATAAGTCTGTCTCTTATAACCTTTGCTATTATTGATGCTGAAGCAATTGATAATGATTTGGAATCTCCCTTGATAACAGGAATAACTTCAGCTTTCGATTTAAATGTTTTATTTCCATCAACTAATACTATATCAGGTTTTACTTTTAATTTTTCAACAGAACGTTTCATTGCAAGCAAAGATGCATTTAAAATATTTATTTCATCTATCTTTTTATTTTTTATAACCGTGTAAGAATACGAAATGCAACTTCTCTTTATTACTTCAAATAATTCCTCTCGCAAAGATTCGCTTAGTTTTTTGGAATCGTTTATCCTATCATCATAAAAATCTTTTGGAAGTATAACCGCAGCAGCTACAACAGGACCCGCAAGCGGACCTCTTCCTGCTTCATCTGTTCCTGCAAGAATTGTTTTTGAGTTAACTAAATATTTTTTGTCAATGTTGTTCAATTTCCTAAATAAATTGCTATCAGTCCAAAGATCATATTTAATTTTAATAAGTTACTGGTAATAGAAATATTGTTTTCTTTTTTTTGTAAAAGATTTTTTATGCATATAACCAGAACCGGATTTACAATTATCATTATAATTATAAAATATTCAATTCTATAAATTTGAGCGATAAAAGGATAAAGTGTAAATACAATTAAAACAATAATTAAACCTATAGTTAATTTTTTTGCCGATTTAATTCCTGCTCTGATTGGAAAAGTTAATATATTTTGTTTCTTATCGCCTTCAATATCCTGAATATCTTTAACTATTTCTCTTACAAGATTAATAAAGAATGCAAAGGTTGCAGGAATAATTGCAGACATTGGATTTTCAACTGTAAAACCGCCATAAATAAATGCCAATCCTGTTAATACAGCAACCGAAATATTTCCAACAAGAGGAATTTTTTTCAGATAAGCCGAATATAAATAGAGCAGAAGAATTGAAAATACTACTATGATAAATAGTTTTGGTGATAAATAAATTGCAATTATTCCCGCGATAATATTTAAAAGAAAATATTCAATCATTGCCTCTGTTTTTGTAAGCCTGCCTGTTGTTAACACTCTGTCAGGATGTGCTGTTTTATCGGTTTCAATATCAAAAATATCATTTATTATATTTCCGGCAGCAGCAGTTAATGCAGCGGCAAGTGATGATAGAATAATTAAACTAATTCCTGTCGGATTCTTCTGAGAGATTAATATTGCAACTACAACCACAAAAAAAGTAATGATAACATTAAGTGGTCGGGTAATTTTGATATATGCAGAGATTTTTTTTAACACAGCCATCTTAAAATAAAATTACTACTACAAATTAATTGAAGCAGTAATGATATAGAAATAAAAGAATAATTTATTTCAAATACCTGAATGTTTGATTATAAATTTCTTTTGATAAATATATCTAATATATGCTA
>Ga0116187_1005510_pt1 | contig 10519 bp, 8 predicted proteins | sample AD_JPNNA6_MetaG_FD_89755 | JGI IMG/M metagenome (GOLD analysis project Ga0116187, IMG submission 89755) | Active sludge microbial communities of municipal wastewater-treating anaerobic digesters from Japan - AD_JPNNA6_MetaG | ecosystem: Engineered > Bioreactor > Anaerobic > Digestate | place... | reverse complement strand
CGGTGTCGCGAAGCCCCTGGGGCAAGGCCTGGATGGACCTGCGCGGCGAAGCGGGCGTGTCGCGGGGTTGGGGCGACTGCTACGGGCACCTGCTGGTGGCCTGCGGGCGCGCCGAGGCCATGCTGGACCCCATCGTTTCGATCTGGGACGTGGCGCCCATGGGGATCATCCTGCCCGAAGCGGGGGGGCGGTTCAGCGCGGTGGATGGATCGGACACCATCGAGGCGGGCAACGCGATCTCCAGCAACGGACACCTGCACGAGAGGATCGTGGCGCGCCTGAAGGGGTGATTTGCGGGGCATTCCGCGCAATCGCGGACGGGTTGGTACATTCCAGACGCACATGACCGTCCAGAACATCGTCCTTTTGGGAGCGACCGGATCGATCGGGGCCAGTACCCTTTCGGTGGTCCGCGAACACCCCGACCGTTTCCGCATCTGCGCCTTGGCGGCGAACTCCCGCGTGGAAGAATTCTGCCACCTGGCCCGCGAGTTCCCTCGCGCCAAGCTTTGCCTGTACGACGAAACCGCCGCCCGCACCGCCCGCGAGGCGCTGGGGGGACGACACGTTTTGTCGGGCATGGACGGCCTGCTGGAAATGGTGGGCGACCTGGAAGCCACCACGCTGGTGAATGGCCTGGTGGGTTCCATTGGCTGCAGGCCCACCATGGAGGCCATCCGCCGCGGCATGAAGGTGTGCCTGGCCAACAAGGAAACCCTGGTGATGGCCGGCGAAATCATCAACCGGCTCCTGGACGAACATCCCAAGGCGAGCCTGGTGCCCATCGATTCCGAACATTCGGCCCTGCACCAGTGCCTGGCGGGGCGCCCCAACGCGGAAGTGGAATCCCTGGTGCTCACGGCGTCGGGCGGACCGTTCCGCGACCTGCCGCGCGAGAAGTTCGCGCACATCACGGTGGAAGAAGCCCTCAAGCACCCCACCTGGAACATGGGCCCCAAGATCACGATCGACAGTTCCACCCTGTTCAACAAGGGGTTGGAAGTGATCGAGGCGCACCACCTGTTCCGGGTGGACTACGACCGGATCAAGGTGCTGGTGCATCCCGGCAGCCACGTGCATTCGCTGGTGCAGTTCCAGGACGGCGCCCTGATGGCCCAGCTGGGCACGCCCGACATGCGGTTGCCCATCCTGTATTCGCTGGTGGCGCCGGAACGGGTGACGCTTTCCGGCGACCGTCTGGACCTTGCCAAGCTGGGGCAGCTTTTGTTCCAGGAGCCCGATCGCGAGCGGTTCCCGGCCCTGGACCTGGCCTACGAAGCCGGACGCGCGGGAGGCGCCGCTCCGGCGGTGCTGAATGCCGCCAACGAACGCGCCGTGGCGCTGTTCTTGGACCGGAAATTGTCGTACATGGCGATCGCCAAGGTCGTGGCGACCTGTCTTGAAGAGGCCCGGTTCTCTCGCCATCCCGAATTCGACGAGCTGTTGGCCGCCGATTCCTGGGCGCGCGGCCGCGTGACCGAACTCGTGAAGGAGATGCGCGCATGAACGCCCAGTGGACGTCGTTGCTGTGGCAGATTCCGGTGGGACTGGCGGTGCTTCTGTCTTTACAATTCTTGTTCGTGGTGGGGCAATTATTGGTGGCTCACCGAATTGGGGTGAAAGTTCGATCTGTCAATTTTGGTGTAGGGCAATTATTGATTGGATTGAAAGTGAGGGGTACGACCTATTCGTTTTTTATGATTCCATTTGGTAGTAGTCTGCTTCTTGGTGATGATCATCCTGCATTTCGTCTCCTTCAAGGACTGGATGAGGGTAAGCAAGTGACAAAATGGGATGAGCTGCGAATTTTCGGGGGTGGTGTTTGTTCGCTTGTTGTGTTTGCCTTTGTTCTTGCTTGGCTGATTACTTTTTTTGCTTCCCCTTATCCTTATCGCGCTAGGGTGGTTTCGTTTGTAGAAGAAAAAAGTTATGCATTCTACTCTGGTTTGAAAAATGGAGATATTGTAAGGTCTGGAAGTGGGAAAACTGTATTGGATAATAATGAATTTTTCTCTTTGCCTTTCGGGTTTAAATCGGAATCTCTTTTTATCCAAAGAGAGGATGGTAAGTGGGATTTTGTTGGATTTCCGCAATGTTCTTCGTCTGAGGGTGGATGTGATCTAAATAAAATGGGGGTTGTTTTGAGTGATTCGTTGATATTGTTGACGAGTGGTTATGATGTTCGATATAATGCATTGCGATCAGCGGGTTTGGCGTTATCTGAAATTAAAGAGTTTTTAGTTCTTCCGTTTCGAGTTTTGCGTATTCCTTTATGTCGGAGTAATGTTGGCGGGGTTGAAATGGCTCGTATTTATGGGGTCGGCATAGTAACTACAGAGCGCTATTCTGGGTGGAAATTGATTGCTGTTTTCACTGAAATTTTCGCGGTGCAATTGGCTGCTATAAACGTCCTAGGGTATCTAGCCGTTTTGCTTTGGAGGAAAATTGGATAACATGTGGTTAAGTCTCCTTTGGCAGATCCCGGTTGGACTGGCCGTCTTGTCGTTTTTGGTGCTGATCCACGAGGCGGGGCATTTCCTGATGGCGCGCCGCGAAGGGGTCAAGGTCCACACCTTTTCCATCGGGTTCGGGCCACGACTCATCGGGTTCAAACCAGGCGAAACCGAGTACAAATTCTGCGCGATCCCGTTTGGCGGCTACGTGGCGATGGCGGGCGAAAACCCCGACGAGCTGGAAGGCGCCAAGGACCCCAGGGCGTTCGACAGCGTCTCGATCGGCGCTCGCGCCCGGATCGTGGCGGCGGGGCCGATCGTGAACATCGTGTTCGCGTTCCTGGCGATCTGGATCGCGGGGATGGTGGGCGTGCGCGAACCCGTGCAGGATGTGCTGGTGGTGGCCGCGGTGTCGGACAGCGGTCCGGCCGCCAAGGCGGGGATCTTGCCGGGCGATTCGCTCCTTGCGGTGGATGGCCGCAAGATGGAACGCGAAATGGCGTTCCTGGAACACATCGCGCTCAACAAGGGCCGCAGTGTGACGGTGGAGATCCGTCGCAAAGGACAGGACATCAAGCTTGCCATGACGCCGGAAACGACCCCCGATCCCAAGATCGACCTGGGGTGGGCGGGGCTGTGGTTCGGCGGCAAGGTGACCATCCACGAGATCGTGCCGGGAGGCGCCGCGCAGGCCAGCGGATTGCGGGAAGGCGACACGATCGTGAGCTTCGACGGCAAGCCGCTTTCGGTGGCCGAAGACCTTCCGGGGCTCGTGAACGCCAGCGCCGGCAAGCCCATGCGCGTGATGGTCGCGCGTCCCGGTGCGCGGGTGGAATTGGATGTCGCGGCTCGCTGGAACGAATCGGAAAAGCGCTGGATGATCGGGGTGCGCCCGGCCGCCGTGGTGCCCTTGCATGTGCGTTCCTACGGGCCTGTGGAAGCCGCCGTGCGGTCGTTCAAGGAATGCTGGAAGAGCGCCACGGCGATCTTCCGGTTCATGAAGGCGATCTTTTCCGGGCAGCTCGCGGCCAAGAACCTGGCTGGGCCGGTGGGGATCGTGCAGATGTCGGGTGTGGCGGCATCGGCCGGTTGGCAGGCGCTGGTCGACTTCATGGCGCTGGTTTCCATCAATCTGGGCGTCATGAACTTCCTGCCCCTGGTGGTCACCGACGGCGGTCGCCTGGTGGAGCTGGCCTTCGAGAAGGTCCGCGGTCGGCGCGCCAACCGCAGATTCATGGAGATCCTGACCAACGTGGTCATGTACGCATTCCTCATGCTCGCGCTGTACGTGACGTTCCACGACATCCTGCGCGTGCCCATGTTCCTCCGCTGATGCGCGAAGCCGCCGCGAAACTGGGCGGTGGCCGCGTCCTGGTCGCCTGCGGCGATGCCAATTTCCGTCGCCATGCCGCGCGTGCGCTCCAGGAAGAGCTCGGCCTGGAGGTGGAGACCGCCGAAGAAGGCAACCGCGCCCTGGACCTGCTCCAGAACCGTTCGTACCGGCTCCTGGTGGCCGACACCGAACTGGAAGGCATCGCGTGGTTCGACCTCGTGCAGTTCTTGCGCCAGCTGCGGCCCGGCACCCGCTACGCGCTGTCCAGCGCCACGCCGCCCGATGAACATTTCCGGTTGGCGATCGAGTACGACGTGGGGACCATTCTCCCCAGATCGGCCCCCAAGCCGTTGCGCGACCTGGTGGACACCGCCGAGGCCCTGCTGACGGAAGACGTCTTTGGTCTGGAGCGCTGGCTGGGCCCGGGGGCGAGCATCCACGCGCGCCAGATCGACAATCCTTTGCGCATCCAGGAAACGGTGGACGAGGTCTCGCAGTGGTTCCCGGAAGGCGAGATGCGTCGCACCTTCCGCAGGTCGCTGTCCGAGATGCTCACCAACGCTGTCTACTACGGCGCCTTGTACGAAGACGGCTCGCGCAAGGAAGAATGGGAGACCGACGTGCCCTTGGGGCGCGACCACGCGGTCTACGTGTTCTTCGGGCGCTGCAAGGACCTGTGGGGATGCTCGGTGGTGGACCGCGGCGGCCGCCTGACCAAGGAGCAGATCCTGTCGTGGCTGGAAAAGAACCGCGCCCAGGGGGCGGATGGGATTTTGCTCAACGACCTCAACCACGGGCGCGGCCTGCACATCACGCGCCGCTCGCTGGATCGCGTGGTGGTCAATATCCGTCGCGGCGACCGCACCGAAGCGATCCTGCTGCGCGACGCCGACGCGAACAGGCCGCCGCAACGCCCTTTGTTGATCCACGAATTCTAAGGATTCGGCTGCGCATCCGCCGGAGCTCGAATCCGTTCTGGCGGCGGGGCGCCCGTGGGTCACGGGGTGTTCTTGGGAAGAGTACGGGTTTTTCGTGCCGGAGGTTCCTGGGCTCGGTGAGCGCGGGAGCGGGAGGTAGGATTTGAGGGAAGTCGTCCCCAAAGGATCCATCCCGATGCTCCGCAAGCACTTGTTCCTCGCCGTTCTCCTTTCCCTCCGGGCGGTTTGCGCCTCGGGCTTCCAGGAGGTTCCGATCCAGGCCACCAAAGTGGTCCGCACCTATATCGTCATGGACACCCTTCCGTCGGACTCGGCGCGGATCAGCTTCACGGTGCTCCACACCCGCGACAGGAATTGGCTGCAGATGCAGATCGAGCCCGTGGAGGCATGCCAGTTCCTGGTCGTGGATTCGGCGAAGGGATTGGTCTCGCCGCTGGACTCCGGTCGGATCGAAGCCATCCCCTTCGGACTCCAGGCGCATCGCGACGTCCGGGTCTGGTGGCATTTGCGGCACGAAATCGGAAGAACCGGGTGCTCGGAGGTGAACGCTTCGCGTTTCATGGTCGAACTGCCCCCGGTTCGGAAGAACGAGGCTTCAGATTCCGTCTACACGTCCTGGCTTCCCCACGAGATCGAAGCGGTGGGGAGCCGCGGGCGGCGGGATCGCGGATTTCCCGAGATCGTCGACCAGGCGGGGAACGCCAAGGGCTTTCTCTGTCCCGTCTACGATTGCATGATGTTGTGCTACGCCTCCGATTCCGATGGTCGTTCCGCGATCCTGAAGACGATCCGCGAGCAGTTCGAGCGTGGGCTTCCCCTGGTCCGGATCGGGTCGGGTGGCGATGCGGTGCGAGTGCGGGCCGACATCCACGATTCCGCCGCGGTGGCTTCGTTGGGACCGCTGTCCAAATGGAGCGCCGGCGATCTGGTCTGGACGGAAGAAATCCCCATCCGCACCGTGCGCGCCTGGGGAGCAAACGTTCCCGCACAGTGGATCGCCTCCAACGGCCGTCGGATCTACGAATGGCGCAACGGGGTGGTTTGCTGCGAGGGATGCGACTCGATCTGCGCACCCGATTCCCGAGCCGAAGAGATTTCATCAGGTGGCGTGCGATGGGTCGTTTCCAACGATTCCACCAACCACTGCGACCCGGATTCCGACTTCGATCCGGGGATGGCCACCGACCTTTCCAGCGATTGGCTGATCCTTCCCGATTCCGCAGAGGTGCGATCCGGGCGTCTGACCACCACCTTCCGGAATTCCGTTTGCGCGGGTCGCCATCGGGCCTGGAGGATCGTCGACGATTCCATCTCCGTGGCTTGCGCCCGCGTCGCGGTGGCCGATCTGGAGGCGGCGGTCGGTGTTTCGCCTCGCGCGGTGGGCTTCGCGCCGCGTGTCCGTTCGATGCGCGACGGGATCCTCGTGTCCAGCGGTCTCCCGGAAGGCGAGCGCTGGAGCGCCGTCGTGCGGGATCCTTCCGGACGGATCCTGTCGAACCGGTCCTTGGCGACCCCCGAGGCTCCGCTTTCGCTGGAGGCGAAAGGCGTGCTGTTGGTGGAGGTGCGGTCGTCCCGCGGTTCGGTGTGGAGGTCGATCGCGAGGTAGACGTCCGAGGTCCGGTTGGCGGCCCTACTGCACCAGCCGGAAGTAGAGCGGGAACCCCAGGGCCAGGTTGAACGGGAACGTGATCGCCAGGGCCATCGGGACGTACAGTCCCGGGTCGGCCTTGGGCGCCGCCAACCGCATGGCCGCTGGCACCGCGATGTAGGAAGCGCTGGCCGACAGCACGGCGAACAGGAACCGGTTGCCGGGTTCGACCAGCAGGAAGGTGGAGATCCAGGCCGCGAACATCCCGTGCAGCGCGGGCGCGACGACCGCGAAGGCGATGGGGAACCAGCCCCGCGCCACGAGGCTTCCGAGGCTGCGTCCGCAGACCAGCCCCATTTCCAGCAGAAACAGGGCCAGGAACCCCTTGAAGATGTCGGTGGTGAAGGGCTTGATCCCGGCGGCCATGGCCTTGTCGGAGACCATCCCGATGACCAGGCTTCCCACCAGCAGCACCACGCTGCCGTTGGTCAGGGAGTGGCGCAGGACGTCCAGGAAGCTGCCCGAACCGCCGGGTTCCGACGGCGAGCGGTCGAAGATCCGCAGGAGCAGGATCCCCACCACGATCGCGGGGAATTCCATGAGCGCCATCACGGCCACCATGTGCCCGCCGAAGGCGAGCCCTGCCGATTCCAGGAACGACACCGCGGCCACGAAGGTCACGGCGCTCACCGAGCCGTAGGCGGCGGCGATCGCGGCCGAATCCGCCGCCGGGAGCCTGCGCCGCAGCAGGAAAAACGACGTCACAGGCACCAGCGAAGCCATGGCCGCGCCCAGGAACAGCGACCAGCCGATTTCCGCCGACCAGGGATTTCCCGCCAGTTCCTGTCCTCCCTTGAACCCGATCGAGAACAGCAGGTACAGCGACAGGAACTTGGCGATCTGCGCTGGGATCTCCAGATCGCTCCTGATCCGGGAGGCGAGGATTCCCAACGCGAAGAACAGCAGCGCGGGGTTGGTGAAGTTGGTCGCGACCATTCCGATGTCCATCGGGACCTCAATGTACTTGCCGACGGACGCTCCCGGATCTACAGCGCCTCGAGCAGGATCTCCGACAATTCCTGGAGCGAAAGGTCCACCGGGTTTCCCTTCATGGAGCTGGCCTTGGAGGCCCGCTCGCACAGGCCGGGGATGTCGCGCTCGGCCAGGCCCCAATGCGAAAGCCCGGGGGCCTGGACCATCTCCGACAATTCCAGGATCGTGGCCAGACCGTCTTCCTGGGTGGCCGATTCCCTGCCCGTGAGCAGGCGGGCGGCTTCGCGGTAGCGGGCCAATGCCGGATGGTTGGCGCGCCGCAGGGCGGCGACGTTGGCCTTCCAGCAGATGGGCAACAGCCGGGCGCACACGGCTCCGTGCGGTGCCGCGACCAGTCCGCCCACCGGGGCGGCAAGGCCGTGCACGACCCCAAGACGGGAATTGGCCAGGGCCATTCCCGAAAGCAGGCTCGCCAGGGCGAGGTCGGTGCGGGCTTCCACGCCGTCGCCGTCGTGCAGCACCACCGGCAGCGCCCGGGCGGAAAGCGGGATCCCTTCGCGACAGAATCCGTCGGTCACGGGATTGGAAAAGCGCGAGGTCAAGGGTTCGACCAGCTGGGTGAGGGCGTCCAGTCCCGACCAGCCGGTCTGCTGGCGCGAAAGCCCCACCGTGAGCAACGGATCGACCACCGCCAGACGCGGCAGCAGCGACGGTCCGCGCAGGCTCACCTTCACGTCGTCGGCCGACAGCACCGCGTTGCGGGTGGCTTCGGCGCCGGTTCCCGCCGTGGTGGGGATGGCGGCGCAAGGCAGGCCCGCGCCCGGCAGGGGCAGGCCTTTGCCCACCACTTCCAGGTGGTCTTCGGGCGAATCGGTGTGCGGGGCCAGGGCGGCGGTGGCCTTGGCGAGGTCCACTGCGCTGCCGCCTCCCAGACCCACCACGGCGCCCGCCTTGAACGCGCGGGCGATCCGCACCGTCTCGCGGCAGTCGTCCACGGTGGGTTCTCCGTGCTGCGAATGGATCGCGATGGTGGCGCCAAGCGCGTCGAGCCCTTCCAGGAGCCATCCGGCGCGCGATACGTCGGAACCTGTCACCAACAGGATGCGGTCGGACCAGGACCTGATTTCGGGGAGCGATTCCAGGGCGGTGCGCGCCCCGAACACCACGCGCTGCGGTGCGGAAAATTCGAACGCCGTCACCAGTCGGCCGCGTCGGGATGGATCTCCCGGTACTTGACCGAAGAGCGGGGGACGGCCATCCAGGGCTCCACCGTCTCGCGCCAGGTCTTGTAGTGGGCCGTCTCCTTGTGCGCGGCGGGCGCGTCGTCGGTGCGGTAGGCCTCGACCAGGACGAATCTTGCGGGGTCGTCGGCCTGCTGGACCACGTCGAACCGCGCGATGCCCGGTTCCTTGACGCTTTCGCGGGCGTTGGCCAGCGTGGCCAAGCGGAATTCCTCTTCGCGTCCGGGCGCGACCTGGACGAACACGTGCACGATCAGCATTCGGTTCTCCTCAGCCCGTGGTCCGCAGACCCGAGGCGATGGCGTTGACGGTGACGAGCAGTTCCAGGAGGGTCGATTCCCATTCGGGCGACCCCTGGGCCATGGTGCGCCACTTCTTGACCAATCCCACCTGGTGGCGGTGCAAAAGGCGCAGCGCCTGGCTGCGCAGCTCCAGGCTTCGCGACAGTCTTTGCCGCCGCTGGTCGAACGGCGTCCCGAAGATCTCTTCCAGGAGGTCCCTGGTCTCGTGGAACTCCTTGCGCAGCATGGCCAGGAACCGTTCGCGCAGGGCGGGATCCTCCACGAGTTCCCCGTACAGGTCCCAGATCTCCTCGTCGACGGTGGCGACGGTGGTTTCCACGTTGGCCAGCACGTAGCGCAAAAGCGGCATTCCCGAAAGTTGCGTCTTGAGGTGGATCCAGTCGAAGGGGGTCTGTTCCTTGAGCTTGCGAAGCGCCGAGCCCACCCCGAACCAGCCGGTGAGGTGGAAGCGCGCCTGACTCCAGCTGAACACCCACGGGATGGCGCGAAGGTCGGCGAGCGTGCGCTGGCCGGTGCGCCGCGCCGGGCGCGATCCGATGCGGCTGGCCTCGATGACGTCGATGGGCGTGGCCTGGCCGTAGAACGCGAGGAATCCTTCCGAATCCACGAATTCGCGGTAGGCCTGGCGGCTGGATTGCGAAAGCGCGGCCAGGATCGATTCCTGGCGCGGATCGTCGTCCTTGTAGGAACGCAGCGAACGCGCGCAAGCGCCCGCGAACAGGAGTTCCAGGTTGTACACCGCGGAAATCAGGTTGGCGTATTTCTGGGCGATGGTTTCGCCCTGCTCGGTCATGCGCAGCCCGGCGGCGAGCGACCCGGGAGGCAGCGCCTCCAGGAAGTGGTGGGTGGGTCCGGCGCCGCGCGAGATGGTTCCGCCGCGGCCGTGGAAGAACCGCAGCCTCACCCCGCGGTCGCGCGACAGCAACGACAGTTTCCGTTGCGCGCGCAGCAGGTGCCACTGGCTGGCCAGGATGCCGCCGTCCTTGTTGGAATCGGAATACCCGATCATCACCGGTTGCACCGGCTTGGCCGAGCGCGGTTCGCGCAGCGGACGCAGGTGCGCGAGGGTGGCCTTGGCCACGGGGTGGTCCAAAAATCGCGACAGGATCTGTTCCGACGCTTCCAGGTCCTCGATGGTCTCGAACAGGGGCATCACGGGCATCTGGCAGGCCAGGCCCGCGGGGGTCTGGACCAGAAGTCCCGCTTCGCGCGCCAGAAGGAACACGGCCAGGAGGTCGGACAAGCTCCGCGTCATGGACACGATGAACGAGCCCACGCCCGCCATGCCCCATTCGGAAATGTGGGTGGCGATCACGCGATGGCTTTCAACCACGGCGGTGGCGTTGGGGCCCAGCGGCGTGCCCGGCAGCGCGAACGGGCGCGGCGAGCGCAGTTCCTGCTCCAGGAAGGCCAGCCGTTTTTCTTCGCTCCACGACCCGAAGTTCGTCTCGGGAAGCCCCGCGGCCTCCAGCAGCTGCTCGATCGCCTTGTCGTGGAACGCCGAGTTCTGTCGGATGTCCATCTGGGCCAGGTGGAACCCGAACACGTCGACGTGCCGGCGCAGGCGGAACGTCTCCAGGTCGGCCAGCCGGTGCGCCCCGACCGCGCGAAGCGAGCGGTCGAGCACCTCCAGGTCGGAGGCGAGTTCCAGCGCGGTGCGGTAGGAGCCCG
>Ga0116187_1005507_pt1 | contig 10526 bp, 7 predicted proteins | sample AD_JPNNA6_MetaG_FD_89755 | JGI IMG/M metagenome (GOLD analysis project Ga0116187, IMG submission 89755) | Active sludge microbial communities of municipal wastewater-treating anaerobic digesters from Japan - AD_JPNNA6_MetaG | ecosystem: Engineered > Bioreactor > Anaerobic > Digestate | place... | reverse complement strand
TGCAGGTCGAGACCCAGGCGAATGCGACCGGCGGCCTGGCGCTGCAAGCGGTTGAGAATGTAAGGGGTCGGGTGCAGTTGCTCTTTGGCCCCGAATGACGGGAAATAGCGGGTGATGTCATTGGTGCCGATGGCCTTAAGCAGGTTTTCGTAAGGCTTTTCCGGCATGGCCTTTTGCAGGGCCAACGCATTGGTGAAGATGGTGGTGAAGTCGGGATCGCGATTGACTGCCTGAACGCGGAAATACTGCACCAGGTCGCGTCCTTTGGGCGGGTAAAGCTCATAGAGCGACCACAAGACAATGAGGACAACCAGGACAGTTCGCCAGAAGTAATTTCGGTTCATGGAAACAGATCAGGATTCGCGGGAATCGTTGCCGCGTTCAGTGATTTCAGCAACGGCAGATTTGGTAATTTCAAACTTGGCATCCGCCGAGCGGATGGACAGGGTCTTTTCCTTGACGGTGACGACGACGGCAACGATGCCGCTGCTGGTAACAATCTTGTCGCCGGGGCGGATGGTTTTAAGGAGGGTCGCATGATCCTTGGCCTTCTTCTGCTGCGGCCGGATAAGCACGAAATAGAAAACGACGACCAGCAGGACCAACGGCACCATATTGACCCACGCCGGCGGCGCAGACTGACCCGGTTGCTGCGCCGGGGGCGCCAACGCCAGCAGAGCGTTAGGACTAAATAGACTCATATTGTTAAACAAGTGGCTTAATCTAGAGATGGCGGCGCGTTTGGCAAGCCAAAGAATCGGCAAGTTTTAGAAAGCATCCCTGCGCGGAGGGCGCGCGGGCCACCTGCTTGCTTGCCGCTACAAAACCGCCAAAGCGAGCGGAGTGTCCGCGCATACGGAGGCTGGCAGGGCAAGGAGGACAGGGAATATCCCGCGCAAACCTCCCAGCCGGACGCCTTCCCGGTTCACCGCCCTCGTCCGATGGGCTTGGAATCAAAAGGGTTGCCAAGAGCGGGCCAGGGGTGGGAGCGGGCGAAAGGCCGTGTCGCAATTCACACCGGAAGCGGCCGAAACCGTTATTGGCTTACTTTCACTTCGGTGGGCGTTGTTAAATGACGGACGCCACCCGTTAGAAATCTTTTTGCGTTACGGGTGGTTAACCGGGTATGCTCGGCCAGTAGCAAATGAACGTCCAGAGCTTATGACCAGCTTGTCCAGCTTGCGATTTCGTTTGGTGGGAACAGTGTTCCTGGCCGTCGCCCCGGCTTCTGTGCTGCTCTACTTCGGGAACAAATACTATGCGTCCCACTATGGCGCGCAACTGCCCTGGACCGAGTTCCTGGTCGGTCTGCTGGCCCTGGGAGCCGCGTGGTTTGGCGGGGAACGCTTTATTATCCGGCAGGTGCGGGTGCTTTCTTTGGCGGCGCGGAAGCTGGGCGCCGGCGACCTGACCAGCCGGACCGGTTTGTCCCGGGAACGAGGCGAGTTGGGCGAATTATCGCGCACGTTTGATTCGATGGCGGCCCAACTGGAGGAGCGGGAGAAAGAAAGCGAGCGGGTGAAACGGACGCTGACCCACCGGACCATGCAGCAAACAGCCGTGGCGGCACTGGGGCGGTTTGCGCTGGAAACCAGCGATCCCTCCATCCTCCTGAACCATGCCGCCACGCTGGCGGCCCAAACGCTGGACGTGGAGTTCTGCCATGTTCTGGAGGTTCAGCCCGGAGGCAAGTTTCTCCTGATGCGCGCGGGGGTGGGCTGGAAGGACGGCGAGGTCGGGAAGGTAGTCATCCCGGCGGATCCGCAGACCGAGACGGGATTTGCCCTCACGGCGAAGGAGGCGGTGGCGTTTGCCTCGCTTGGCAATGAGGGCCGGTTCCGCGGGTCATCGTTGCTGACCAACCACAAGGTGGTGAGCGGCGTTACCGTGGCCATAGCCGGCCAGGAGCAGGCGTTCGGCGTGCTCGGGGCGTACACCAAACGCCCGCGCACGTTTACCGAGGATGAGGTGCATTTCCTGTTTTCCATCGCCACGGTGCTGGCCATGGCGGTCGAGCGGATCCGGGTTGAAACGGAATTGCAGAAGCTGGCCGCCTTCGCCCAGTTGAATCCCAATCCCGCTTTGGAGCTGACCAGCGACGGCGCCATCACCTATTTCAACAACGCCGCACTGAAGCTGAGCCGTTCCGTGGGCCGGGACCATCCGCGGGAGTTGCTGCCGGACAACGTGCAGGAAATCGTCCAGAACTGCCTGAAAGCGGGGCGCAGCGTGCTCGATCTCTCCACCGTGCTCGAAAAGCGCTCCCTGAGCTGGTCGTTTCATCCGGTGGCGGCCAGCCACATCGTGCATTGCTACGTCGAAGACATCACCGACCGGCTGAACCTGGAGGCGCAGCTCCGGCAGTCGCAGAAGATGGAATCCATTGGCCAGCTTGCCGCCGGGGTGGCGCATGATTTCAACAACATGCTAACGGTCATCCAGGGACATTCGGGGATGGTGATGGCCAACACCGACCTGGCGCCCGCGCTGCTCGATTCCGCGCAAGCCATCTATTTTGCCGCGGAACGTGCCGCCACATTGACCCGGCAGCTGCTCCTGTTCAGCCGCAAGAACGTGATGCAGCCCAAGGCGCTCGACCTGCGGAATGTCGTCGGCGATTTGAGCAAGATGCTGAAGCGCCTGCTGGGGGAAACCGTCGCGCTGCAATTCAATCCGCCGGCGGAGCTGCCCCTGGTGGCGGCGGATGCGGGCATGCTCGAACAGGTCATCGTGAACCTGGCCGTGAACGCGCGCGACGCCATGCCGAAAGGCGGCACCCTGACAATCCGCACCACCCCCGTCATGCTGAACGAAGCCTTCGTGCAAATGCACCCCAGGCCCGGCCCGGCGCGTTCGTCTGCCTGGAGGTCAACGACACGGGATGCGGAATGGACATGGCGACAATGGCCCGCATCTTCGAGCCCTTCTTTACCACCAAGGAAGTCGGCAAAGGGACGGGCCTGGGATTGGCCACCGTCTATGGCATCGTCAAGCAGCACGAAGGCTGGGTCGAGGTCAGCAGCGAAGTCGGAAAAGGCACGACCTTCATCGTCTATCTGCCCGCCAGCGACGAGCCGGCCCCGGCGCGGGCGGCCAGGACGACCGAAGCGGCCGCCGTGCGGGGCGGCCACGAAACCATCCTTGTTGTGGAAGACGAGATCGTGCTGCGCGACCTGGCGCAACTCATTCTGCACGATTGCGGCTACCGGGTGCTGGTGGCCAGCTCGGGCGCCGAAGCCCTGCAAGCCTGGGAACGGCAGGCGGGCGGCATAGACCTGGTGGTCACCGACATGGTCATGCCGGGCGGCATGTCCGGCCTGGAACTGGCGGCAAAGCTGAAAGCCATCCAGCCCCAGCTTAAACTGATCTTCACCAGTGGCTATAACATGGAGAAGTCAGACACGGACTTCTTCCGCCGGCATGGCGCGCTGTTCCTGCAGAAACCCTATACGCGCCCCGACCTGGCCAACGTGGTGCGGGAGTGCCTGGACAACCCGGCGCGGGAGGGGTAACACAGCCCGGCCCCGGCCGGGCGCGCGCCGCGCGGCTCAAAGCTTGTATCCGATTTGGCGCAGGAAATTCTTGCGCCACGCAATGTCCGGCTCCGCCTCAACGCCCCGGGGCGGCGAGCCGTCCACCACCCCGATAATGCCGCGCCCTTGCTCGGTGGCCGCGATGAGCACTTGCGTGGGATTGGCCGTCGCGCAGAAAATGCGGCAAACCTCCGGCACGGCCTTGAGGGTATTGAGCACGTTGATGGGGTAAAAACCTTCCCCCAGGAAAACAATGAAACTATGCCCGGCGGCGATGGCCAGGGCATTCCGGCGGGCCAGTTCAACCAGGGCCGGGTCGGTGCCCGACTCGCGAACCAGGCATTTCCCGGACGCCTCGCAAAAAGCCAGGCCAAACTTGATGCCCGGCACCGCCCCCACCAGGGCCTCATGAATGTCCTCGACGGATTTGATGAAATGGGTCTGGCCCAGGATGAAGTTGTTCGGCTCGGGTTTCTCAATCCCGACCGCGGTGAGTTTCATTTCCATAGCAAGGGAATCCTGGCGCGGCGCGGGCGCGCGGTCAAGGCGGGAACGCCGCATTTCCGCCTCCCCGCGGCGGCCGCAATTGGGTCAACACCTGTAACTTTCCGCCGGCTCGCGGCTCAATAGGCGTAGTGATTGAAGACTAAACATCGTATGATTCTGCATATTATCATTGGCGCGATCGCCGGGGGCGGGCTGGGGTTTGCCCTCTATAAGTTTGTCGGATGCTCAACCGGCGCTTGCCCGTTGACGAGCAATCCCCTGATCAGTACGCTCTATGGCGGCCTGGTTGGGGCCCTGATTGCCAGCAGTATTCGGTAAGCCAGAACAACCCAAGCCTGAATTGTTATGAAGATGCACATGATCATTCGCCGCTTCGCCGGCAGCTTTATCCTGTTGAGCCTCCTGTTGGCGCATTACCACAGCCCCTACTGGCTTTGGTTCACCGCGTTTGTGGGGTTCAACCTGCTGCAATCCTCCTTCACCGGCTTTTGCCCGTTGGAGGTGATTTTGCGCAAGGCCAACGTTGGCCGCGACGATTCATCCGCACCCGCCCCCCGTGCTTGCTGCAGCAAATGACAAAGGCCGTGGCGATCTGCGGGCTGGCGCTGCTGGGGGCCTGGGCCGCCCTGGCCGCTGAGCCGTGGACCCTGGAGCGCGCCCTGCGCCAGGCCCTGGCGGACAACCCGGACGCGCGCTTGGCCCAGCATCGTTTGGCGGCGGCGCAAGCCGGGCTCGACCAGGCCAACGCCGCCTTTTGGCCGCGCCTGCAATTCCAGTCCAGTTATGCCGGCAGCGACAACCCGATGCAGGCGTTCGGCAGCATCCTCAACCAGCGCGCCTACAACTACGGTTCGCCCCCCGATTTCAACGACCTGCCCGCGGTTGACAACCTGAACGTCCGCGGCCTGGCCACGGTGCCGCTGTACGCCGGCGGGCGCACCACCGCCGCGCGCCATGCGGCCCGCGCGCACACCGACGCCGCCCGGCAGGACGAGGCCGCCCTTCGCAACGCCCTCGGCTTCGAGGTGACCCGCGCCTTCCATACCGTGCTTAAAACCCGGCAGTTTGTCCGCGCCGCCCGCGCCGCCCGGGAGGCGCTCGAAAACAGCCTGGCCGTCGCCCGCCGACGCCATGACAGCGGCACGCTCCTCAAAAGCGGCGTGCTGGACCTGGAAGTGCGGCTGGCCCAGGCGCGTGAGGACCTGGTCCGCGCCCGCAACGCCGAGGCGCTGGCGACGCGCGCGCTGCGGGCTTTGCTCGGCGTGGAGCCGGAGGATCCGGATGAATTCGAGGTCGCCGACACCGCCCCGGCGCTCGAGGCCCCCGACGCCGGGGATTTCTCCGGACGCCCCGAGCTGGCGGCTTCCCGCCACCGCGAACGCGCGGCCGCGGAACAGGTGCGCGAGGCCCGAAGCGGCTATCTGCCGCGCATCAGCGCCTTTGGCAGCCTGGATTACGACCACGGCTGGAAATTCAACCACGGCGGCGGCAGTTGGACCGCCGGGGCGTTGCTCCAATGGGACCTGTGGGACGGCCAACTCACGCGCGCCAAAGTCCGCGAGGCCAGCGCCCAACTCGAAGCCGCCCGTGCCGAACAGCGCAAACTGCGCCTCGCGCTCGATCTCGAAACCGCGCAAGCCCGGCTCGACCTCCAGGCCGCCGCGGAGCGCCGGGCCGTCACCGAACACGCCGTCGCCCAGGCCCAGGAAAGCGCCACCCTGACCCGCGCCCGCTTCGAGCAGGAACTGGCGCTGCCCCGGGACTTGATGGACGCGGAAACCGCGCTGATCACCGCGCGCGTTCGCCGCGCCGAGGCCGAGGCCGACTGGCAAATAGCCATTGGCGCCTTGCGCAAGGCGCTGGGGCTGCCGCAACTGAATTTCGAGACCCCCGCAAAATGAAAGCCATCCCCACGTACGCATTATCCTTCCGCTCCGGCCTGCTGCTCGCGGGCCTGGCCGCCCTGCTCAACGGCTGCGGCGAAAAGCCGGCGCCGCCCGCGGGCGCCGGGCCGTCCTTGCCGCCGGCCGCCGTGCGCCTGCAGAAAATCGAAGCGGTGAGCCAGCCCGCCCTGGAGGAGGTCGTCGGAACCGTGCTTCCCAGGCTCCAGGCCGTGCTCGAGGCCAAGGTCAGCGGCCGCATCACCCGCTTGTCCGCCGCGCTCGGACAATCCGTCAAACAGGGCGACGTGCTGGTGGAACTGGCGACGCTGGAGATTCAGGCCCGGCTCGACCAGGCCCGCGCCGCGCTCCGGCAGGCGGAGCTGGACTTGAACCGCACAACCCGGCTCCACAAGCAAAGCGCGGCCACCCAGGCCGAATTGGACGCCGCGCAGACCCGCCACCAGGTCGCCCAGGCGGCGGTGGCCGAGGCCGAAGCGCTGGCCGGCTACGGCCGGATTGCCGCCCCCTTCGATGGCGTGGTGGCCCGCAAACTGGCCGACGAAGGCGACCTGGCGATGCCGGGCAAGCCGTTGCTGGAACTGGAAGGCCGCGCCGGGCTGCGCCTGGTGGCGGATGTCCCCGGCCTGCTCGCCCCCCGCATCCGGCCGGCCGCCGAACTGGCCGTCCGGGTGGACGCCATCCCCGAGCCGCTCACCGGCACCGTGGCCGAAATTGCGCCGGCGGCGGATCCCGCCTCCCGCACGGTGCGCGTGAAAGTGGATTTGCCGGCGGCGCCCGGCCTGCGCGCGGGCCAATTTGGCCGGCTGGCGGTGCCGGTCAGCGAGACCACCGTTCTCCTCGTCCCGCCCGCCGCGCGGGTCCGGCGGGGCCAGCTTGAGATCCTGTTTGTCGCCGCCGACGGCAAAGCCCGGATGCGCCTGGTGCGCAGCGGCAAGCAGACCCCCCAGGGCCTCGAGATCCTTTCCGGGCTCGCGCCCGGCGAGACGGTCGTCGTGGATGGCGCCGCGACGCTGCGCGAGGGACAGCCACTCTCCACGCCATAGCGCGCGCCCGTGAGCACCCCTTCTTCCTCCACTGATGCCCCGCACCTGGGCTTCGCGGGGCGCATCGCCCGGGCGTTTATTGACTCGAAGCTGACCCCGCTGCTGGTCATCACCTCGATTTTGCTGGGCGCGGCGGCGACGTGGCTCCTGCCGCGCGAGGAGGAGCCGCAAATCAAGGTGCCGATGATTGACGTGCTGGTCGCCATGCCGGGCTTCAGCGCCAAAGAGGTCGAGGAGCGCGCCACCCGGCCCATGGAAAAGCTGCTGTGGGAAATCCCGGGCGTCGAATACATCTACTCCACCTCGCGGGAGGGCGAGTGCCTGGCCATCGTGCGCTTCAAGGTGGGCGAGGACATCACGCGCAGCCTGGTGCATCTCAACCAGAAACTGCAGGCCAACTTCGACCGCATCCCGTTTGGCGTCTCGTATCCGCTGATCAAACCGCGCTCGATTGACGACGTGCCCATCCTGGCGCTCAGCTTTCACGGCGCCGGCTACGATCACTATACGCTGCGCCGCGTGGTGGCCGAAGTGGACGACCAGGTGAAGCAAGTGCCGTTGGTGGCCGAGACGATGCTCATCGGCGGCGAGCGCCGGCAACTGCGCGTCCTGCTGGACCCCGCCCGGCTGGCCGCGCACAACCTCAGCGCGGCGGAGATTCTGCCGCGGTTGCAGGCGGCCAACCGCCAGCTCGCGGCCGGCTCGCTCATTAGCCAAAACCGCGAAATCCTGCTCCAGACCGGCAATTTTCTCGCCAGCGCGCAGGACGCCGGCGGCGTGGTGGTGGGCGTGCCGGGCGGGCAGCCGGTTTACCTGCGGGACGTGGCGGAGATCGTGGACGGGCCGGAGGAGCCGAGCCAATACGTGTTTTCCGGCGCCGGCGCGGCGCGGGCGGCGCCGGCCGGCGAGGAACCCGCCGTCACCCTGACCATCGCCAAACGCCCGGGCGCCAATGCCATCGCGGTGGCCCGCGCGGTGCTCGAAAAGGTGGCGGCGCTCCAGGGCCGGGTGATTCCCCACGGCGTGGAAATGACCATTACCCGCCACTACGGCCAGACGGCGGAGGAAAAGTCGGACGAACTGCTGCTGCACATGGGCATCGCGGTGGTCGGCGTATCGCTGCTCATCCTGCTGACGCTGGGGTGGCGCGAGTCCCTCATCGTCGGCATTGCCATTCCCAGCACCCTGGCGCTGACCCTGCTCATTTTCTTCCTCTACGGCTACACGCTCAACCGCATCACGCTCTTCGCCTTGATCTTCTCCATCGGCATCCTGGTGGACGACGCCATTGTGGTGGTGGAAAACATCGTGCGCCATTTCCATCTGCCGCACAACAAGGGGCGCCCCTGGTCGGTTATCGCCGTCGAAGCGGTCAGCGAAGTCGGCAACCCGACCATCCTCGCCACGTTTGCCGTCATCGCGGCGGTGCTGCCGATGGCGTTCGTGGGCGGGCTGATGGGGCCGTACATGCGCCCCATCCCGATCGGCTCCAGCGCAGCCATGTTCTGGTCCCTGGCCATTGCGTTCATGGTCACGCCCTGGGCGGCCATCCGCATCCTGCGCTGGGGTCGGAAGTATGCCCGCGTCACCGAGGCGGCGGCGGGCGCGGCCCCGGCCGGCCAGCCGCATTCGCCGTTCGAGCACGAGGAGGATTTCTTTACCCGCCTCTACCGGCGCTTCATGGATCCGTTAATCGCCCGGGCCCGCTGGCGGCTGGTGTTCCTGGCCGGCATTACCCTGTTGCTGCTGGGGGCGATGGCGCTGGTCGGGCTGGGCTGGGTGAAGGTGAAAATGCTGCCGTTCGACAACAAAAGCGAGTTCCAGATTATCCTGAACATGCCCGAGGGCAGCGCGCTGGAGCTGACCGCCCAGGCCGCCCGGGAAATCGCCGCCGCCGTGCGCGTCGAGCCGGAGGTGACCGATTATCAAGTGTATGCCGGCGTCGCCGCGCCCTTCAACTTCAACGGCCTGGTGCGCCACTATTTCATGCGCCGCGGCCCGCATATCGCCGACCTGCAAATCAACCTGGTCGCCAAAGACCAGCGCCGGGCGCAGAGCCATGAGATCGCCAAGCGGGTCCGGCCCCGCGTCCAGGACATCGCCCGCAAATATGGCGCGCGCGTGGCGGTGGCGGAAGTCCCGCCGGGACCGCCAGTCCTGCAAACCCTCGTGGCCGAAATCTACGGCCCCAGCGAGGAGAACCGGCTGGCCCTGGCGCGCAAAGTTATTGAAATCTTCCACCACACCCGGGGCGTGGTGGACACCGACTGGTATATCGAAGCCGACCAGGCCAAGGCGCGCTTCCTGGTGGACAAGGAAAAGGCCGCGCTCCACGGCATCAGCGAGGAAAGCATCGCGCAGACTTTGAAACTGGCCGTCGGCGGCGCGGAGGTGGACCTGCTGCATCTGCCGCGCGAGAAGGAAGACCTGATCATTCAGGCGCGCCTGCCGCAATCGTTGCGCTCTTCGCCCGAGGACTTGCTGGCCCTGCGCGTTCGCGGAGCCAGCCCGGATGGCGCCCTGGTCCCGCTGCGGGAACTGGTCACGGTGGAAACGGTCGCCGCGGACAAGAGCATCTACCACAAAAATCTGATGCCGGTCACTTACGTCATTGGCGATGTGGCGGGCGAGGTCGAAAGCCCGGTTTACGCCATCCAGCAGATGAATAAGGCCCTCGCCCAGATTGATACCCGGCCTTTCGGCGGCACGGGAACGCCCTTGCGGATTTACAACGCCCATCAGCCCTTCACGGACAGCGAACCGGCGCTGAAATGGGACGGTGAATGGCATATCACCATCGAGGTTTTCCGCGACCTCGGCGCGGCCTTCGCCGCGGTGCTGGTGCTGATCTTCATCCTGATGGTCGGCTGGTTCCGCTCCTTCGTGACGCCGCTGGTCGTCATGATGGCCATTCCCTTTTCGCTGGTGGGCATTCTGCCGGCGCATGGGCTGATGGGCGCGTTCTTCACCGCCACCTCGATGATTGGCTTCATGGCCGGGGCGGGCATCGTCGTGCGCAACTCGATCATCCTGGTGGACTTCATCGAATTGCGCCTGGCCGAAGGAATGCCGCTGGCAGAGGCGGTCGTGGACGCGGGCGCCGTGCGCTTCCGGCCCATGCTCCTGACGGCGATGGCTGTCGTGGTGGGCGCCAGCGTGATCCTGGCCGACCCGATTTTCCAGGGCCTGGCTATTTCCCTGATGGCCGGGGAAATCGCCTCGCTGCTGATGAGCCGCATGGCAGTTCCCGTGCTGTACTACATGGTCCGCCGCTGAGTCACGCTCGCGGAACCAGGCAGCCGCACGCCCTCTGAACTGCTGGGCTATCCGATTTAGGGAATCATCAAGGCATAACCATCACGCCGTCGCCCGGCTTATCCCCATTCGCCCCAGCCATTTCAACGCTCCCAATAAGTCGTGTACAAGGGGTGTACCAAGGATGCTCAAAGGGGGTTCATGCTTATTTTCCATGCGCTCCTGCCGCGCCTCCGGTGTACTCCCCTTGTACATAGCCTGAGATGACGAAGAAGAAACGGTAG
>Ga0116187_1005497_pt1 | contig 10533 bp, 6 predicted proteins | sample AD_JPNNA6_MetaG_FD_89755 | JGI IMG/M metagenome (GOLD analysis project Ga0116187, IMG submission 89755) | Active sludge microbial communities of municipal wastewater-treating anaerobic digesters from Japan - AD_JPNNA6_MetaG | ecosystem: Engineered > Bioreactor > Anaerobic > Digestate | place... | reverse complement strand
AAGCTCAGATTGTAGAGAGGGTATGAATCGAAGCCGATGCTCGTGATCAGGCTTCTCGACAGGAGAACCATGGCGGAGACGATCCCGGCAAGGGTAAAGATGATCCCGTTTCTCCGGTAGACGTTCCGCTCGGATTTCATCTCCCTTTTCAGCACGACACCGGTGTAGGAAAGCATGGCAAGGAAAAGGGCAATGACGAATACAGGCCCCATTCCCTTGAACGCTATGGGGTCGCCGGCAAGAATGCCCTTCTCCGGGAACCACTCGGAAAACAGCACCGGCATGAGCAGAATGCCGGGAAGATAGCATGCCGCAATTTTGCTTACGTCCGTTCTGCGGGCGACGATCAGCACCAGGTGCGAGCAGATACCGACAATGTTCACCAGGAATATGTTGTTGATCGGGACGATCTGTCGGGAGAGGCCGTCCGGCAGGAACGAAATGATAAAATCCCTGAGGCTCAGGATGCAGACCAGCAGGCAGACCACCGTATAGAGGAGCGCTTCGATCCTGCTCTCCGCCTTCCTGAAAGCCAGAGAAGCGCACGTGACGGCAACCGAGAAGGAAACGATCGTTACAATCGTACGGTGGAACAGCCAGGATGCCGTCTCGTCAATATACAGGTCCCTGATATGGAACGAGATAAACAGCAGATCGCAGAACATGGGGAACATTATGAAGATGATGATGAATGCATTGAACAGATCCAGCCTCACGGAAGGCTCCTCGGCGTCTCCCTTCGAGAGTGATGCCAGGCCGGATGAAATCAGGATGAGGGGAATGAATGAAAAGCTCAAAGGGGCAGGAAAATCCTTCACGAACGGATTGACTGCAAAAAGCAGAAGAAAGAGCGATGTGCCCGATGCGAGGAGATAGCCCGGCACGAGGGAACCTCCTCCGGATGGAAGCTTTTTCATGTCCGTGAAGCACGAGAGGTTATAAGCCAGGGCCGAGAAAGCGAGCACTGCACCGAATACCTTTACCTGAGAATCGTCCGCAATTCCGAACCAGGACGCCCCCATCATCGATACGGCAAGGGCATATGCAGCCCAGACAAAGACAGTCCGTCGGCGGTTCGCCAAAACGGTATGGGTGAGGTGTAACGTAAAGGGCAGGATGAGGAGAGAGAACGGCTCCAGGAGAGAGATGCCCGATACAGGACCGGAAGAGGCCATGAAGTGCGGGCTTATGTATGCCAGGCTCCATAAGGAGACCGAAATGCAGGTAAATGCCAGGATCCTGAACTCTTTGCTTACCTCAGGAGACTTGGTGATGATGAAGATGAGAGAGAAGCACGTCAGCAGAGTCGCCAGCGGGGAGAGGACATAGGGGAAGATATGGCCGGAAATCATTTCCAATGCCGCGCTTCCTTTCTACCGCATGCTGCACGCTCTTTGTGCACGTATCCCCCCTCCAGGCTTTGTATCGGAAAATCGCTCTACGGAAATTAGTCTTTCAGCGATTAATTTCTGTTAGTTTCATACCTTATCGAGCATCGAACCCTTTTTCAGGTTGAGGTCGACCGGCATATCTGGCTAGATAGTGACCATGCGCAGCAGAGAGTATCGAATCAGGGCCCTTTTCGTCCGTCTGCAGGAAAAGAATGCGGCAGTCTCGGAGGTGCCTTCGGATATCTCCCGCGCCTTCCTCGGCGGCAGGGGAATCGGCTCCTGGCTCATGAGCGCCTGTCCGGGCCTTAATCCGCTCGACGAGCAGGCGCCGCTCATCTTCTCTACCGGGCCTCTGACAGGATCGCGTATCCCGTCTTCCGACCGCATGGTGATTTCGGCCTTCTCGCCGCTGACGAATACCGTCTGCAGCGCTTCCGTGGGAGGGGGGCTCGGCCTCGCCCTGAAGCGCGCCGGCATCGACCTCGTTCACATAAGCGGCAGATCGGAAGAGCCCGTCCTCCTCGTGATCGATGGCGGGCAGGTGAGCTTCGAGAGGTACGATCTTCCTCCGGACACACCCGTAAGCGGGATTTTCGACCGGCTTAGGCGCATGAAGGGATCGGCCGCCGTCGCGGGGAGGGCAGCCTTCGAAGGCTGCCGGTATGCCTCCGTCATGGTCGACGGGACCTTCGCCTCGGGCAGGGGCGGCCTCGGCCTGGTAATGGCATCCAAGAACCTCCGTGCAGTGGTGGTCCGCGGGAAGGGAGGGTTTGAAAGCTGCGACCCCGCAGGAGAGGAAAACGCCCGCAGGGACATCATCCGGCTCTTCGACGCATCACCCGCGATCACCGGCAGGTCGGGGATCAAGCACTACGGGACCTCGACCCTGGTGGACCTCATGGCCTCCCGCCGCATGATGCCGACGGCAAACTTCCGGAGGACGTACTTCGAGGATTACCGGTCATTCTGCGCCGCCAGGATCCGGGAGCGGACGCATCCGAAGCACTACGCCTGTCCCGGATGCCCGATCGCCTGCAAACAGAAGGGGCTCTCCGAGATCCCGGAATTCGAGACCCTCTCCCACTTCGGTGCCCTGAACGAAAACGCCGACTTGGGCGCCATCATCGAGGCCAACCGCCTGTGCAACGAAGCGGGCATGGACACCATCACCGCGGCCTCCACCATCGCATGCCTCGCCGAGATCAGAAATGAGAGGTATGCAGGAGAAGCGCTCGTGGAGAAGGTCAGGGAGATCGCATACGGCCATGGAGACGGCCCCCTGCTCAGGCTGGGATCGGCCGGGCTCGCGAATAAGCTCGGAGAGCCGGACAGGTCCATGAGCGTGAAGTCTCTCGAAATCCCGGCCTATGACCCGCGAGGGGCCTACGGCATGGCGCTCGCCTACTGCACGTCGACGAGGGGCGCATGCCATCTGCGTGCATATCCGATCTCCCACGAGATCCTCCGGAAGCCCGTGGCAACGGACCGGTTCTCCTTTTCCGGAAAGGCGAGGATCATCAAGATATCCGAAGATCTGAATGCCGTCATCGATTCCATCGGCGCATGCAAGTTCGCGTTCTTCGGCGCCTCGCTCGAGGAATACGCCAAGGGGCTCTCTGCCGTCACCGGCCTCGACTGCGACACCCAGGACCTGCTCGCCGCCGGGGACGCCATCTATACCCTCGAGCGCCACATCAACAATCTCCGCGGCTTCGACCGGAAGGACGACATGCTGCCCTCACGGTTCTTCACCGAGCCGGGCACGCACGGGCCCGGCATCGAAATCCCGCCCATCGACAGGGGCGCCTTCGAAGAGACCCTCGACAGATACTACCGGATCAGGGGATGCAAACCCGACGGAACGCTCACGGGCGAGCGGATCGGAGAGCTGAACATATGCAGAAGCAGATAGACAAATACCTTGCAAAGCTCGAAAAGCAGGGCCTCATCGAAGGGGAGCACGGCGCCTCGCTCTTCGGGCTCGACGACGAGATCTACACAAATGCCGGGACCGTGCCGGATGAGATACGCACGCTCTTTTCTCTCCTCAATATCAACAGTCTCATCGTCGCCAGGCCCGAGCCTCTTCTCTGGTCCATCATCACCCGTCTCGCTTCCGAAGATGAGATCATCCGACCGTGCGACTGCGAGAGCCTCACCTTCTTCCACGACGTCCCGGTCGTGCAGTCCCTGCAGGCCGGCCCGGTGGCCCGGGCCCTGAACCGCCGCAAGGGCTGCATCGTAAAGGACACGGGCATCGTCACGTTCGGCACGGTGAACCTGGAGCAGGCGTTCATCACCATGAGCTCCATCTGCTTTGCGAGCTTCGTGAAATTCTTCAGCGACGCATTGAACGGCCTGCACGGCTGCGGCTGTACCCCGAAGCCCGATCCCTTGAGGATCGACGCCGTGCTCGAGCTGATCGGGCAGGCGGCGCCCATGCCCTCGCGGAGCATCCCTGCCGTTCATGAGCTCAAGGACGAGGCTCAGATAATCCGCGCCATGGACGAGGCCGGAAAGGCCCTCGTGGGCTCGAGGCTCGTGGATTCCTTCTTCGGAAACATCTCGTACCGGCAGGGAGACATCATCTACATCTCCCAGACCGGCTCGTCCTTGGACGAGCTTCCGGGCTGCATCGACCGCGTCCCCCTCGACGGCTCGTCCACATGCGAGATCACCTCGTCGTCAGAGCTTCTCGCTCATGTGAAGACCTATGAGCTCACCGCGGACAATGCCATTCTCCACGGTCATCCGCGATTCTCCGTGATCATGTCCATGTTCGGAGGAGAACTCCCGTTCGGAGAGAAGCGCTTCGTCGAAGACATCCCCGTCGTATCCGGCGAGGTGGGCGCAGGCAGGCACGGCCTCTCGCACACCCTGCCGCCTGCCGTGAAGGAGCACGGCGGTGCGATCGTCTCCGGGCACGGCACCTTCACGAGCGGGGCTGTCTCCTTTTCAGATGCCTTCGATCGGCTCTCGGAGATAGAGCACAGATGCTACCTCGCCTACCGGGAGCTGCTCAGGAAAGGGGGCGCCGGGTGAGAGCGCCGCATATATTCAAGATAAGGATGAAAAACATATCACATTGAGAGGAGGTTGTCCCATGAAGGTTCTCGCAGTCAATTCAAGCCCGAGAAAGGACGAGCACAGCAAGACGAAGCAGATGCTCACGGCCCTCGTCGAGGGGATGAGAGAGGCCGGCGCGCACGTGGACGTCGTGGACCTCAAAAGCAAAAAAGTGAGGAACTGCATCGGGTGCCTGAGCTGCTGGACCAAGACACCGGGGATCTGCTCCATCAAGGACGACATGACCAGCGAGCTCTTCCCCCTGTGGATCGAGTCCGACCTGGCAGTGTATGCCTCGCCGCTCTACCACTTCACGGTGAATGCCTCGATGAAGGCCTTCATCGAGAGGACCCTGCCCGTGCTGCAGCCGTTTTTAATAACGTTCGGAACGGAAACCGTCCACCCGCTGCGCCATAAGCATCCCAAGATCGCGCTTCTCTCCGTGGCCGGGTTCCCTGAGCATTCCGTCTTCAGCCAGCTCTCGTCGTGGGCAAATTTCATCTACGGCCGCTTCGGCATGCTTTCCGCCGAGATCTACCGCCCCCTCGCAGAGGCGCTCTCCCTGCCTTCGCTTGAAAGTAAAGCCCGGGAGATCTTCGACGCCACCCGCCAGGCAGGAAGGGAGATCGTGGAGAACGGGAAGATCTCCGACGAGACGATGTCGGGAATTACCCGGGATCTTGTCGGCGACGTGAAGCTCTTCCACGATGTGGGGAACATCATGTGGAAAACCTGCATCAACGAGTGCATGAGCCCGGCTGAAATGTGGGAGAAAGGCCTCGTCCCCGTCCCCGGATCGATTGCCGACTTCAGGAAGCTCATGCTGTTCGGATTCATGCCCCAGGCTGCCGGAGACATGAAGGCAGTCATCAGGTTCGATTTCACCGGGAGCCGGGAGGGATCGTGCTCTTTCACCATAGAGAATGGCGGGATCAGGGCAAGCGACGAGACTGCGGATTCTCCTGACCTCACGATCGAGACCGATTTCGATTTGTGGGCGGACATCATGAGCGGGAAGCTGGACGGGAGGCAGATGTTCACCGAGCAGAGGTATAAGGCGCAAGGAGATCTCGGCATTCTCATGCGGATGCACGAACTCTTCGGGGTTTGAGAGGAATGAATCTCCCTGCCCTCTGAAGAATTTTTCATCTTTTGAGAAATATTTCGTCAGGAGGAAGGGGAGCCGGGGAGGACCCTTCCTTCACCGAAATCGCCTTTTGAGGCATCCACAGACGGCGTCTTAAGGCCGATCCCGTAAACTCGCCTCCCTTAAGGGAGGCTCAAACAGTACAGGATCAAGAGGCCTTAAGTCTCCGTCTGGTCTGCCTTAGCAAAAGGCGATTAACGGTTCATCCAGGATTACCCCTGACTCCCTAGGCACGCTTGGTTTTTTTAAGTTCACAATTTATTTTGAACGGAAGACCAGATTGTTCAGACTCATTGTATAAAATAGTGACGGGGGTGCAAAAATAATTGACAGGGCGGATTCTGCCACCAATTTTATAACATATTGATTATATACTTTCTTTTTGGAAGGGGCCTCTGGCATGGTATTTGTATCCTTCAGGGAAAACCCTTGTGAGGGGGCGGAATGAAGGTAAATACGGACTATTACCTCGAGCAGGTGAGGCAGATACTCCCTGCCGTCAGCAGGGATACGGCCGATAACGGCGTAGCGTCTTCCTTTGCCGACATGCTCGAAGATGTCGTGAACCGGCAGGCATCGGGAAAGCCCGGGATCGATTCGCTGAGCAAGGACCGGCTCAGGATGCTGGCGGAGATGGTGAGCATCCGGATGGGCTACTCGGTGCTCAACTCGCTCGGCAGCGGCGACCGTGAATCGGAAGATGCATCCCCTGTCCCGGTCTCCCTGTTTTCCGGGCTGTCTCCCTGCTCTTCTGCCCGGGGGATAGAGCAGGCAGATCCGGAGCTCGGAGGCTTCACGACGGAACCTTCATCCTCAGGACATGGGGAAAATGAGTTCGCCTCCATCATCGACCGCGCCTCCCGGAGGTACGGGGTCGACAGCAGCCTGATCAGATCGGTCATCAGCGCCGAGAGCGGCTTCGACCCGCGGGCCACCTCACCGAAAGGCGCGATGGGGCTCATGCAGCTCATGCCCGACACTGCACGGGGGCTGGGCGTGAGGGACGCCTACGATCCTGAGGAGAACATCATGGCGGGGACGCGCTATTTGAAATATCTCCTCGACAGGTACGACGGGAACGTTCCCCTGGCCCTGGCGGCATACAACTGGGGCATGGGCAACGTGGAGCGCGGGACCGGGAGGTTCCCCGAAGAGACCCGCGGATATGTTGCAAGGATCATGAGGAGCTACAGGGAGGACGGCGTCTAGGGGCTCACCCGGGGCCTTTCCTGCCGGCAGCCGAGGAATCCAGTATCACGGATCTTCGTACCCTTGCCTGATTTATCCCTGATTCCTAATATAGTTCTAGCATTGTTCATGAACACGCAAAAGGGGGCAGTGGTGAAGAGATACTCTTATTACCTTCTTGCAGTAATGTTCGCTCTTGCCGTGTCTGTCAGCGCCTGCACGGGCCAGAAGACCGAGCCCAAGGGGCAGGATATCGCCCATGAAAAGGCCGAGCCTTCCCGGAAGCCCGCCGCGGGCGACGGGAGCTTCCGTAATGCCGTCATCAATGTTGCAAAGGCCAATATCCCGGCCGTGGTGCACATCGAGGTGACGCAGCGCCAGGAGATCCAGAATCCGATAGCACCGTTCTCTCCGTTCGAGAACGATCCGTTTTTCCGGCATTTCTTCAACATCCCCCAGGTGCCCAAGAAGTTCAAGCGTGAGCTCAAGGGCATAGGCACCGGCATGATCATAAACGAGGATGGATACATCCTCACGAACTACCACGTCGTGAACGGTGCGACCGAGATCCAGGTCATCCTCTCGAATGAAAGCCAGTACAAGGCCAAGGTGGTCGGGACCGATCCCAAGACCGACCTGGCCGTCATCAAGGTTGCCGCGAACGAGAAGCTCCCCTACGTCACCTTCGGCGACTCGGACAAGGTCGAGGTCGGAGAGTGGGTGGTGGCCATAGGGCATCCGTGGGGCCTCGATCAGACCGTAACGCAGGGGATCATCAGCGCGAAGCACAGGCAGGGAATCATGGAGCCGAGCACCTACCAGGACTTTCTCCAGACCGATGCGGCGATCAATCCCGGCAACAGCGGAGGGCCGCTCCTCAATCTCGACGGCAGGGTCATCGGGGTGAATGCGGTCATTGCCTCCCAGTCAGGGGGCTTCGAGGGCATCGGGTTTGCGATACCGAGCAACATGGCCATACACATAGCCCAATCACTCATAGCGAGCGGCAAGGTCGAGCGGGGGTGGCTCGGCATCACCCTGCAGGACATCCCCTTCGAGAAGATGAAATCCCTGGGCCTCACGTCGCCCAAGGGGGCCTACGTGGTGGAGGTGATAAAGGAGAGCCCTGCGTACGCAGCCGGCCTCAAGCCCGGAGACGTGATCTTAAGCTATGACGGAAAGCAGCTCAACGATTCGGGCGAGCTGCGGAACCTGGTGGCAGGCACCCCCATCGGAAAAGATATCCGCCTCGGGATAATCCGGAATGGAAAGAAGCTTGACCTCACGGTAAAGATCGGGAATCCCCAGGAGGCAGCCAAGATCATCGCCTCGGTGCTCATGAACAAGCTCGGCGTGAGCGTGAGGCCGACCACGGAGAGCGAGGCGAGCAAATACGGGCTCGACCAGGGCATGGGCGTCGTGATTACGAAGCTCGATCCCAAAGGCCCCATGGCCTCGGCAGGATTCGAGATCGATGACCTAGTGATCCAGGCCAACGATCAGCCCGTGGGGAGCGCGGAGGAGCTCTCCTCCATCGCGGATTCCGTCCGGACCGGAAAGACGATGAACATCCTGGCCGTAGATCACAGAACAGGCCGCGCCGGATACATCAGGGTGAAGGTGCGGTAGCACGGGCATTGTAAGAGATTGCCGGGCGGATTTCCTGTATGGGCTAATCCATCGCAGGACGGTGCATCAATGCCCCCTGCTGAACTGCACACGGTTCAGCATCCGTGAGGGATTCCAGCTCAAGCGCCCTGGCATTTTTCTCATAAAATATAGGCGGCTCATAGGTCCATCCCCTGTCGAGCCTCTTCTGCTCTTTTCCTATGGCGAGATATGCAAAGATGCCCATGATCGGCGCCAATATTCTGGATTTCCATCCGAACTCCCTGTAGGCATCCCGGAGGATCGATCCGATCTTCCCGCGCATTTCTCTGTCGTTCTTATACCATCTCTTCATTGCCCAAGCTGCTGCGCAGTAGGTTGTTCCGAGATCTTTCATCTCCCGATGGAAACGCTTGCGGATACAGGGATCGGTATGGTTTTTATATCTCTTCCAGCCTACAAGCATGACACGGATCATCCTGGCAAGGCTCGGACCGTTCACCTCGAAGTCACGGCGGAAAGCTCTGCAGAGAAACTCTGTTTCACTGCCGTTTTTTATATGCTCGTGGCAATAATTAAACCGGTACTGACCGTGGTTGTCCGCCGCAGGCCGATCAACCTCGGGAAGGAGGGTGCCGTCATTGCGGAGCTTTTCATGCAAAGGAGTCCCGGGGATGGGGGTATAGAGCATGAACTGGTGGAAGACCGTGTTGTGGCTTGCTGCATATTCAATCACGTCATCCATCTTTTCGGGGGTATGGTTCTCCAGCCCGATGATGCTCGATCCAAGGACACGGATGCCGTGGGACTGGAGCTCCTGCACCAGCTCCTTCGTATCGATGCCGCCAAGCTTCGAATAATTGCTGTCTTCGCCTTCAATTCCCATCCACACCCAGGATATCCCCAGGCGCACGAGCTGCTCGATGGTATAGGACCTCAATACCCTGGCCGAGGAAAAAACGAACAGGGACCATGCCTTGTTATTTGCTTTCATGAGCTCGAGAAGCTTCAATGCCCTGGTGCGGTGGAGAAGGAAGTTTTCGTCCAGGATGAAAAAAGAGCTCACATTGAGCTTCTTCTCGATAGTGCACATGGCAGCATAGAGGTCATCCCCTGTTTCATAAAAATTGACGAATTTCCCCTTCCCGCCGAAGAGGGCCGATGTAGAACAGAAGTTGCAACCCACAGGGCATCCTGCCGAAGGTATCAGGATGGCAGCCGTCTCTTTGGGTTTGTCCTTTATACGTATACCGAGGATGCGCGTACCGAAGGCGGAGAGCTCACAGGGATGTTTTATCGGAGCGTTCTCATCGAGGCCCAGGAACTTTCTGAACCAGCGGACCCCGTCACCCCTGCAGATGTGGTCAGTATCCACCCTTTCTGCAAGATCGGGCACGCTTGCGATATGTCCGCCTATTACGATGGCTGCATGAGGCAGATAGGTGCGGATGAGCTCGCACATCTTCTTCACCTTGCCGATGTTCGGCATGATGGAGCTGATGCCTACGATATCGTAGGCATTGTGAGAGATTTCTTCGATAAAACGATCGAGATCCGGGAAATCGAGCAGTGTACACGGTGCATCGAGGTTCTCCTTGATCAGGATCAGCCCGAACGATCGGTGGAACATGCGCAGAGAAAACGGACCCTGCTCGCGTGTGACCTGGTTGTGGTAGAGCTCCATGGGATTGATCTTCCGGCTTCCGTATTCGTCGTCCCTTGCATAGGGTCCGAATACGCTCGTGAGCAATATCTTTGCCTTCGAGCCGAGCGGGTGCTTCAGAATACTACTGTTCATTGCTGCTACTCCTTGGTGATGATATGATTGAAATGCATAGGGCAGTTCCGTCCTTGCGAACAACGTAAATATTCGCCTTTAATTTAGAATTACACTTTCCTTGCAAAGGTTTTACATTGGCTTCCGATATTCACCGCGCATGCAGGGACTGGTCCGGGACCGGCTCACCGCACACCTTTGCCTTGGTACGATAACGATGTCCTTCTTTTATGGTTTTCTCAGGTAGAGCTTCCCGTATCATCCCTGCACAGAGAGCGCAAATCAATTATTTGGAGTTGAGTTAACATCTCTGCCAGGAGAGGTGCATGGTTCCGATAATACTCTCATATCCGGTT
>Ga0116187_1005496_pt1 | contig 10535 bp, 10 predicted proteins | sample AD_JPNNA6_MetaG_FD_89755 | JGI IMG/M metagenome (GOLD analysis project Ga0116187, IMG submission 89755) | Active sludge microbial communities of municipal wastewater-treating anaerobic digesters from Japan - AD_JPNNA6_MetaG | ecosystem: Engineered > Bioreactor > Anaerobic > Digestate | place... | reverse complement strand
TATTTTGAACGAAACGACTGACCTTTCGCGCCTCGGCCGCGCTCGACAAGCTCGCGCGGGGCAAAACCCAAAAATTTCCATTCATTTTTAGTGCGGCTCCCCCCAGACCCCCCGCCGCAAGGCGGGAAAGGAAAGGAAGGAAATTTTTGGTTTTGCTGCCGCCGCTTCACTCCTCCAAAAAGGCTTATAGATGTATTTTAGCATTTTCAGCTTTTTTACGCCCGCCTTTTCTCCGTCGTTCGCGTCGGCCCGAGGCGCTCCCGTCTCCACGCTTTGTGGTAACTTGAGAGTACGCTCACACTTCACAAAAATACTAGCGTGATTCTCCTTCAAAATCAGGTACAACAATACCCCACTGCATCCTATCGGGGTTCAGTTTTAAATATGCACTTTTGCCTACTGACGGTGACGCGGTCATCGGTTCGTCTTTTGCGCGATCTGCATAGTTAAATACAACGACATATTTATGCTTTTGATTTGGACTTATATCCGTACTTTGCGGTGCAATGCGATCACCGAGCAAATATCCGTCAGAACCAATATACCCTTCTTCTGTTTTGAGCGCCGCCACGGCGTAGTAGAATGTGCCAGAGCCACCACGATCTTGAGTGAGAATAAAGGCGACATCTTGAAGCCCATCGCCATCAAGATCAGTTACCAATTCGTTACCAAAATAACGAGTAACGACCTTTGAGGCGGCATCGGGGGTCACTTCAGTTTCTGCTATACCATTTTCAAGTTTTATGCTTTCACCTTCAATCATGTAGCTGATATTTTTGTGATCGGCTTTCTCATTTACCACATTTTGTCTGTTTGTTGCATCGTTCTCGGATGGTTGCGAATTAAGTAAAAAATAACCTCCCACAAGAGCTATAACGACTACAATGATGATAAATATTTTATTCATGTTTTAATTATACTGCATTACGTTTAGACAGGGAATATTTCTACGTTCTTGCTGGGCTAGGAGAAATTTTGGTTTGCCCCGCCCAATGCGCGAGCAAATTTTTCCCCCTTACGCTAAAATCATTTGCTCAACTTGCGCTTGCGCACCAGATAAAATCGTTGTTGCTTCTTCGCGCAAGTTTCGCATTTTTTCGTAGTAGTCCCTTACGCCACTTGTGATTTTTTCTTGTTTTTCCTCTTTTGGAATCGGCACGAGCAATTCTTTTACATCATCAGTTTGCAAACGTGGCAAAGTGTTGCCTGTCATCAAGCGGCTCGTTTGCTCAACAACAACGGAACGGCTCAAAAATGAAAATAGAAAAAATGGGCTGCATTTTTCTGCTTCCAAAACATGAAATTCCGTTGAGCAAACGCCGTCAAAATCCGCATAAAAAACTTTATTGAGATATGGGCGCAACTTCGGGAAAAGCACGTCGCCTTTTTTGAATACAAACGCACTGCTCACGCTTTCTTTCTCGCCAGTTTCCACATACTCGCCGGAGTTAGAAACGATATTTTCCAATCCGACATACGGCAAATTTTCGGGAATTTCTCCGACAAGCTCGCGCCGGAAATTCACTACTTCGCTCAACGGCGAGATCGGCAAATTTGATTTTTTAATTGATTCTATGGCTCTCATACGCGCGGGGTGAAAATACATTGGGTCAAGGCGTCTTTCGATAACATCGCTCCAGATAACATAACTTTCGGGCGCGGCACTACTTACTCTCTCTCTCTCGGTGGCGATGCCGAGCTCGCCTAGGACATAATCATCAATTGAAGCCAGTAATTTTTTGATTTCTTCTTCTTTTTCTCGTTTTTCGGTATAGACTTTTTCTACCTTCTTCACGATTTCTTTTTGTATTGACAGAGAAGGAAGCGGGACATCCAAATTTTTCAAAGCAGTATAGTCAAGCGCAGGACGAGTACCACCCGTAACATGACGCAAGGAAAGCGCACGGCCAAACTCGGTATTGAAGAAAATTGCGACAAATTCGGGCAATATCTCTATTCCGTCATGCTCATCTTTTAGATGAAAACGGACAGAATGTTGATTTATGTTTCCCTCAAAATTTTCAGGGACGACGGCCACACTCCCAATTCTTCCTGTAATTGTAAAGACAACATCTCCAGTCTTTAATTGTGAACGTTTGAGCTGTGTTTCGTGCACCTCCCGTTTGATGTACTTCACATCATCAAGTTTTATACCTTCTTCGGTAATGTTTTGAACGCGCAAGAAAGGTACGCCGTCGTTTTCACTATAAAAATCACCCGTAACTTTTGGCGTCGCACCACCAGAAATATCAGTAATTAAATCGCCAAGTTTGTAAGTTTTCTTTTTACTCAACCGCTCCATTATTTGAATAATCGACGGGTCGTAAAACGCAGGATCAAAACGTCCTTTAATCTCGTTGCTCCATACTAAAAATATTTTGGTGTGATTATTTGACATATTGATCCTTAAATTTTTGATATTCCTCAATTATCGCAGGTAGCTCGTTTCGTTTATCTTTTCGCCCCGTGGCGTCGTACCCAACGTGTTCTGCAATCGCCATAAAGATAGGATATTTCTTTAAGTTCTCGCCGGCTTCAAACTTTCGCACAAACACAAGAGATGATTTTACTCCTGCGCCAAAGTGCGAAAAAGCAAAAACTGGTAATGAAACTACTGCCAAAATTTGCGCGTGCTCCATTAGAAAGTCGCGCACATATTGAAGTGATGAATTGGTAAGTATGCCGTCTGGCAAAACAATTGCCATTTGCCCCGTGCCCGGCTTTAGAAACTCAATACAACGCTCAATGAAAAGTATCTCGGTTTTTTGATTGTTGCGCGTTTTCTTGCCGTTTTGTCCAAGCACAAATTTTTCCAGGTACGGATGTTCGCTTCGTTTTACATTCGCGCCAAAAGGCGGATTGGTAACGATAAAATCAAAACGATTACGCGCAAATCCTGGATTTTTTGCGGTCATTCTCTCAATGTCGTTTAGCGCGTCGTGCCCGATGACGTTTGTATGTCCATCGTCATGAATAATCATGTTCATTTTTGCGACGCGGGCGATTGAATCATTTATTTCAATGCCAAAAAGATTGTTTTGCGCAAAATCGTGCCAGTAGCGGAATTTTTCCGCCTCATCGTCCTCATAAAATTCCTCTGCTTGCTGTCGCACTTCATCAAGAGCATGCAAGAGAAATCCGCCGGAGCCACAAGCTGGGTCCAAAACAACATCGTCGTTTTTTATATCCATCATCTTGACCGCAAAACTGACAATTTCGCGTGGAGTGAAGTATTGCCCGCTTTTGCCCTTGAAAAAGTCCTCCATAAACTGCTCAAAGGCGACGCCTTTGGTGTCCAAATCAGTTTTGGAGAGCGAAAGAGCTTGTAAGTGCTCAACGACGGTATAAAGTTCTTCCGGCTCAATTTTTAAGCTCTCTTTGAAAACTTCGGGGTCGCGCTCTTTCGCTTCTTCGTAGATTGCATTTATCCGCTTATAGACGCTTTCCGCGCTTTCGTGTGTTTTAATTTGGAAGTCGTAAGGATCGCCAGTTTTGCGGCCTTTCTTTTCATCGCGGATTTTTACGAAAATAATTTTTGCAAATTCGTCAAATGCAGTAGTCGGTGCGCGCTTTCCGCCAGCCCAAAGTGTGTCCTGCGATTTCTGAAAAGCCAATTTTAGCTCTGTGCGGTCGGCAACTTTCAAATCCCAATCGGGATCGCCCTTTTTGTAGCGAAACTCCTCAATCTTGCCGTAAGAAATCGGTATATCGGTGATTGTTGCCTTTTCTGGTTCTTTGTCATTCCAAATCGCTGTTTCCATTGCGCGCCGAGTATTTCCGGCAACACAATTTGAGTATGGCGAATGAAGTACGCGCGCATTGGCTATTGCTTGTTTTGTCGCTTGTTCAAATTCGGCGTCGCTTATTCCGTCTTTTTTACATTCAACGACGATATACGGCTTTTGCTTGGCGTCATCTTCGTAAATAACAATATCCGCGTATCGCTCTGGTGTGCGGTCGGGCATTTCTACTTCAAGCTCAATGCGCTTGGCTGGGTAGCGGTATTTTGAAACGAGATTGAAATAGTACTCGGCGCGCACTTTTTCTTCGGGGTCTTTTAGATTTTCTTTGTGTCCAGAAGGCAAATACTCAATTTTTGCGCCGTCGTTATGCAAACGGAAATATCCCTTTGCAACGCCGTCTTTCAAAATTTTTTCAAAAGTATTTTCCATAAGCTATTTGAGTTTTTTTAGATGTTTTGAAAATACTTTTTGGAATTGCTCGGCCTTTTCTTGCAACCACGCAAAGTATTTTTCCCATTCATCGGTATTTTCGATAAGTCCAGGAAATTCAACTTTAATACGGCTTGCCTTTTTGCCGGGCAATTCCATCCACTCAACTTTATAGCCAAGCTCCTTTTCTACTTCATCTCTCCGTTCTTCAAGAAAATGGTACACATCTTTATTGTCTGGAATATACAGTTCTGTGCGTATTGCTTCGTCAAAAGAGTTAAGAGTGAGAGAAATATGCGCATGACTGCTTCCTATGCTGATATTTGTCCAGTGTTGAGGATAAGATTTTTGTAATCTTAATTTTGTATCGTGGCTCCGTGCATACGCCTTAAATTGCTCCCAAAATTCTAATTGTTGAGCTTTAGTGTCGGTTATCTTGCTTCCACTGACTGACTGCTTAACTGTTTTTGCCCAGTCGTTCGGTTTCGAGACAATCTCAAATTTTGGAGCAAAAGGAGATTCTCCAATTTGCCATAACTCCACTTGCACAAGAAAGAAAGCCAAATCCTCGTCGGTGTGTTCGTTGAGCCAGTCAATCGCTTGTCTGTGTTCTTCCCTCGCTTCCTTAACAACCCAAATCACCATATTGGCGTCAAAACCAGAAGCATACGTGATGATCTTGCCGAGATGATCATGATTGGTAGCTTCCAACTGGTTTTCGATAACGATCTTATTTCCGGTATTTTCTTCTTCGGCGAGAATATCAACATTAAATCGGCCGACTGTTGCCTCTGTTTGAATGAGTTTTATATCAACGCCAATTTCGTCACTCAAAAGGCGTAGGTTTTCTTCTTCTGCGAGCCAGTTGGTAAAATCAGACGCTTCATGATTCCACGCTTTTCGCAATTCTACTTTTTTGATTTTGCCTAAATTATTTCCAGCCATAATGAATTGATTATTTGAATAAATCGCCAACGGTAACGCCTAACGCCTTGGCGATTTTTTGTAATGTTTCTGTGGTCGGATTGGCATTTTCTTCCGTTTCCATTTTAACAACTGTATTCAAGGCCAAATCTGCCTCTTTAGAGAGACGATCTTGGGATATGCCCTTTTTTTGCCGTAGTTTACGGATATTGTCGCCTAATTTGCTTGCCATAGATTAACCATTATAATATACTAATTGTAGTAAACCATTTCTAAATTGCTTATTACAATGATAACCAATCAACACATTTTAGTCAACGAATCTATGGCAAGCGGCGGCAGCAAAACCAAAAATTTCCTTCCTTTCCTTTTCCGCCTTGCGGCGGGGGGTCTGGGGGGAGCCGCACTAAAAATGATAGGAAATTTTTGGGTTTTGCCCCGCGCGAGCTTGTCGAGCGCGGCCGAGGCGCGAAAGGTCAGTCGTTTCGTTCAAAATATGTTCGAGCGAAGTCATATAATTCCACAAGGGGAGACAAGAAAAATACTTGATTTTAATGCTGTGAGCCCCTATACACGGCGCTCCCTTCGCCGGTAAAGGTTCTCTTGGCTAGGTTTTTTAGGTTCTTTTACAGACAGAAGCTGTACAGCAAGCGGGGCCGTAGTTCAGTTGGTTAGAACGCCTGCCTGTCACGCAGAAGGCCGCGAGTTCGAGTCTCGTCGGCCCCGCTTGCTGTATGCGGATGTTTTTTATAGGGCAAAAATCATGTCACATCGGGACAGGAGGCCGCGAGTTCGAGTCTAGCCCCGTCGTTCGCATCCCGCCGTAGGCGGGATTTGCGACGCCGAGGGTCCGCGACGCTGTAATTCTCGTTCCTTGAAAACAGCGTCGGGATCGGCCCTGTTGGCTGCATGGTTCGGTGTCTGGTCAAGTTTTTCAGTCGCCTCATTCAAGGTGATAAATGCCTGAGCTTTCAATATTAAAATCCCTAATTCTCGGAATACTTCAGGGCGCTACCGAATTTCTTCCAGTCTCCAGTTCCGGGCATCTGGTGATAGCGCAAGATCTCCTTGGGGTCAGACTCGAAGGGGCTCAGATGCTTGCATTTGATGTATGTCTGCATCTCGGGACTTTGTTTGCGGTAGTGGCGGTCTTCTGGCGCGACATAATTGAAATAGTCGTTGGAATATTCAGGCCGACGATGACCAGTATCGATATTGGGGGGCGTCGTCTTTTTCTTCTTCTCGTCGTAGGCACCCTTCCTGCGGTTGTCGCGGTTTGTCTGTTCAGAGATATATTTGAAAATCTGATATCGAATTCGACCGCTGCCGCCACCATGTTGCTAGTCACCGGAACATTTTTATTTCTGACCAGATTTGCCAGGGACTCCGGAGCTCCGCTTTCAATTTGTCGCGCGGTCCTTATAGGCATTGCGCAGGCCTTTGCGATAACCCCTGGGATATCGAGATCCGGCGCCACGATTTCGGCTGCTCTCTTTTCAGGGATCAGCCGCGAAAAGGCGGCGCGCTTTTCATTTTTGCTGGCTCTTCCAGCGATTCTGGGGGCATTCATCCTTCATATAGATGAGCTCGCCGTGCTTTCATTCGACCTGCTTCTTTCCGTCTTTGCTGGAACTGCTGCGGCTGCGGTCACCGGCTTTTTCTGCATCAAGTGGCTGCTTAGGATTATAGTAAGAGGCGGCTTTACCTCATTTGGTTATTATTGCTGGGCGGTCGGCATATCCGTCATAATCTATAAAGTCGTTTCGGACGTTATGTGATTCTTAATTTGAGAAGAGATTTTTGACAAATTCTTGCGATCCAATAATCGTTACATTTTTGAGCTGAGTCCTTTTCGAACTACTGCAATTCCGGAATTTTGAAGATATCGATTCCCTCTGATTCGAGTTCTGCGGCCTCTTCAGGGGTGGCGGTTCCGCGTATGTTTCTTCTCTTGCTCTCGCCCAAGTGGATTTTTATCGCTTCTTCGGAAAATCTTGCTCCCACATCTTCGAAGTTTTTTTCGATCTGGGCCATGATCTGTGCAAGTCCGGAAGGACCTGGTTTTTTGGGAGTTTCAGGCTGTTTGCCGGTGTTGCTGTGTTTGCCGATTCTGACAGGCGCTATTTTCTGTTCTATATTGGTATCGCCGCAGTGCGGGCATGATATCAGCGCCGCTTCGCGTTGCTCTTCGAAGGAAGCGCGGCTCTGAAACCACGATTCGAAGATGTGACCGTTTGAACAGGATATATCTATTGCGTACATGTTTTTTCCTTCCTCGCCGCGCTATATGTGCATCGCTGCAGCTTTTGTCAACCGCTGCGCGGAAAAAAGATTCGAATTTCTCTTGAAAAGTGAACGGCTGCCGTTGTGTAGTGAAACGCTGCAGCTGCTGCCTTTAGGCCTATTGATTTATAAAGGTTTTTTATGGCACGAAAGCTGCTTTGCTATCCGATTGTTTTTTGCCCGGGGCGGTGATAGCTTTTGCCGCCAAAACGGGGTTTTTGCGATGGAAAAATTCTGCAAGTTCATAGCCACCGGTTGTTTCAGCGGATACCTCATGTGGGCGCCGGGGACATGGGGAAGCGGCGTCGGTGTGCTTGTATTCATCCTCGCCTCCAGGCTTGGCTGGGCCTGTTACGTGCTGTTTCTAGCCATAATAATCGCACTGGCGATATGGTCTGCGGACAGATTTGCGGCCATTTCCAAAGAAGAGGATCCGAAGTGCGTCGTCATAGATGAAATTGCAGGTTACCTCGTGACGATGGCCTTTCATGCGCCGACCGCCGCTGCGATTATAACCGGCTTCATACTTTTCAGGTTCTTCGATATTGTAAAACTATTTCCGGCCTCATGGTTTGAAAAAAAACTTCCCGGCGGTTTGGGGATAGTCATGGATGATGTCATGGCTGGCATCTATGCCAATGCTGCGCTGTTTTTTATAGCATGGGCCTTGTCGTTTGCGGGGATGACGATCTAACGGAGAGATATTTGAGAATCGAAATAATTACAACAGGTGATGAGGTTATGCATGGGACGATACTCGATACCAACGCGCGCTGGATCTCCGAGCGCTGCGTCGTTTTTGGACACGATATTATAAGAAGGTCCTCCGTAAAAGACGACATCGGTGATATAGCCGCCCTTCTTAAAGAGACTGTCGGGCGAGCCGACGCGGTCATAGTCACGGGCGGGCTCGGACCTACTTCCGATGATCTCACCGTAGAAGCCGCAGCGTCGGCGTTTGGCCTTGAACTAGTTTTGGACGAGGATCTTCTTTCCGTGATGAAGGATTTTTTCAGGCGCATAGGCCGTGAGTTTTCATCCAGCAACGAAAAACAGGCACTCATTCCGGAGGGGGGCGAGATACTCTCAAATAGCGTTGGAACCGCTCCCGGAGTGCATCTTCATGCAAGGTCGACAGACTTCTTTTTTCTCCCCGGTGTTCCTCAAGAGCTTTACGCTATGTTCGATGATAGCGTAGCTCCGTGGCTCGCATCGCGCTGTGATTGCTCTCGGGGCGAGATAATCCTTCGCTGTTTCGGCATGCCGGAAGCGCAGATCGATGAGAAACTTCGTGGTATGGAGCTCTTTGGCGCGCGACTCAGCTTTCGCGTGAGTTTTCCGGAGATACTTCTAAAACTGGTAGCCATCGGCAAAAATGAAGATGAGCTCAAAAATATTCTCGATAGATCCTCCTCATCTCTGAAGGGGAGGCTTGGCGATGTGATATATGCTGAAGGGGATTCCTCCCTCTATTCGGTCGTGGGCAGGATGCTTTCCGAGAGAGGGTTTACCATTTCAACCGCCGAGTCATGCACGGGAGGATTGATCGCAAGTTCAATCACGGATGTTGCCGGTTCGAGCGACTATTTTGAAAGGGGTTTTGTGGTCTACAGCAATGAAGCGAAGATCGAGCTTTTGGGAGTAAGCGAGGATATCCTTCGCCTCCACGGGGCTGTATCTCCGCAGACCGCTATTGCGATGGCCGAAGGGGCCAGGCGTCTCTCTGCATCGGATTATGCGGTGGCGGTCACGGGAATAGCGGGGCCCGGTGGAGGTACCCCGGAAAAGCCTGTAGGGCTGGTTTATATCGCAATTTCAGCCGTCGAAGGGACTAGGGCCTTTAAATACAATTTCAACAGGGACAGGCTTTCGTTCAAGAGCATAGCAGCGGCTACGGCTATAGACTTGGTGAGGCAGCACCTCGTCGGAAAATTAAGTTTGACTGGTGAGTTGAAATAAATTCTTATCCGTAGGAGCACGGAGATTGTCTTTTCCATCTCCGGTGGTTCGAAAAGCGGGTGTCAAAAGATGAAGATACGGTCATTTCTTGCATTTGATATTTCCGATGAGATGAGAGGGGAACTCTCTTCGCTTATCACTTTTTTTTCAGGGAAAATTTCGGGGATTAAATGGATGAAGCCTGAGCTTCTCCATGGAACTCTGAGGTTCTTCGGCGATGTAGAGGAAAATATTCTATTCGGCGATGTCTCAAGGGTTGTTGAATACGAACTCAGGCACCAGTCCCCTTTGAGGCTTTCAGGGCATGGCGTGGGGGTATTCCCGAACTGGCGTTATCCAAGCATCATATGGGCTGGACTTCAGGGGGATACCGAACCCATGATCGGTCTATACTCACGCCTGGAAGAGGCCTTTCGCGACTTCGGCTTCAAAGAGGATAAGAGAGCATTTCGAATGCATCTGACTCTAGGCAGGGCGAAGGGGAACTTTGGCGGTGCAAAGGATTTTATCAGGGTGCTCGAGAAGATGTCCGATGCAGAGTTCGGTGAGACCGTGGTCGATTCCCTTACTCTGTATAAAAGCGAGTTGACCAGGAATGGGCCGATATACACGGTCATCAGAAAGTTTGCCTTCGGGCCGAAGAGATGATCCTGTGTCATTTGTGCGGTCCGAAAAACGTTCGCTTTTTGGCTTAAAAATTTCAAAAGGAGGAAGTTTATATGAGCAACGAAGTGCAGATGCCTGACAACAGGGAAAAAGCCATAGGTCTTGCGGTGGCCAGCATAGAGAAGCAGTTCGGAAAGGGGGCGATCATGCGCCTCGGCAAAGATGAGCCTCTTGTTACCGGTCTCGATGCTATATCTACCGGTTCCATTTCGCTCGACATAGCCTTGGGCATAGGCGGTTTGCCGCGCGGCAGGGTGGTGGAGATATTCGGGCCGGAATCCTCCGGCAAAACTACGCTTGCCTTGCAGGTTGTAGCGCACGCCCAGGCGCAGGGGAACGTTGCTGCATACATAGACGCAGAACATGCCCTCGATGTGGAATATGCAAGGAAGTTAGGTGTGAGGACCGAAGATCTCCTCATCAGTCAGCCTGACAGCGGGGAACAGGCTTTAGAAATCGCGGATACGCTCGTTCGCTCCGGTGCAATTGGCGTGCTTGTTGTCGATTCGGTTGCAGCCCTTGTTCCCAGGG
>Ga0116187_1005492_pt1 | contig 10541 bp, 10 predicted proteins | sample AD_JPNNA6_MetaG_FD_89755 | JGI IMG/M metagenome (GOLD analysis project Ga0116187, IMG submission 89755) | Active sludge microbial communities of municipal wastewater-treating anaerobic digesters from Japan - AD_JPNNA6_MetaG | ecosystem: Engineered > Bioreactor > Anaerobic > Digestate | place... | reverse complement strand
GCACAGCCTGGGCGTCTGAACACGGCGGGAGGCTTGCGCCGATGTCGGGCGCGCTATAACCTTCTGCATACCCCTTATGCAAGCGCGGAGCGTTCGCGCGGACCGGCGCTCGGGAGGGTCATGAGCGGGCAGGCGACACTGACGATCGACCCTGGCAAGATCACCGCGAACACTCGCGTCGTGATCCGCGCCCTGGACGGTGTCGAGGTCGTCGGCGTGACCAAGTGCACGTGCGGCGCTCCCGAGGTCGGCAGGGCGATGCTCGCCGGCGGCGCGGTCGCGCTCGGCGAGTCGCGGCACGAGAACGCCGCGCGGCTCCGCGCCGCCGGCGTCACGGCGCCCATCTGGCTCCTGCGCGCGCCCGCGCCGCAGCTCGCCGCCGAGACGGTGCGCCTCTTCGACCTCTCGCTGGCCAGCGAGCTCGAGACGTGCGCCGCCCTCGATGCCGCGGCGTCCGCTCAAGGGCGTCGTCACCAGGTCCTCGTCATGGTCGACCTCGGTGACCTGCGCGAGGGCATCCTGCCGCCCGACCTGCCGGCGTTCGTCGACGCCGTCGAGGCCCTCGAGCACCTCGAGCTGGCCGGTGTCGGCGTCAACCTGACCTGTTACGGCGCGATCATGCCCGACGAGCGCAACATGACGGAGCTCGTCGGGCTGGCGCGCGCCGTCGAACAGCGCGTGGGCCGACGTCTCCTCATCGGCGGCGGCAACTCGGGTTCCATCGGCATGATCGCCTCCGGCCGCATGCCCCAGGGCGTCACCACGCTGCGCGTCGGCGAGACGATCCTGCACGGCGTCGACACGCTGACCCGCGAGCCGACCCTCGGGTTGCACACCGACGTCTTCGAGGTCGCCGCGCCGGTCATCGAGTGCAAGGTCAAGCCCAGCATGCCGCGCGGCACTGTCGCCCAAGACGCCTACGGCAACACGCCGACGTTCGTCGACCGGGGCGACCGCCGCCGCGCGATCCTCGCCCTCGGCCGTCAGGACGTCATGCCCGAGTACCTCACGCCGCTCGACGCCGGCGTCGAGATCCTCGGCGCGTCCAGCGACCATCTCATCTGCGACGTCGAGGCGATGGTCGCGCCGCCGCGCCTCGGCGACGTCCTCCGCTTCCGTCCTAACTACGCTGCCACGGTGCAGCTTGCGACATCACCGTACGTCCACAAGGTCTTCACTCCGCCGGCCTGACAGCGGATCGTGGCGCGGAGGGACCCAGAGACCACAGGAGTGAGCATGGCCGAACGCACGAAAGTCCTCATCATGGGAGCTGCGGGGCGCGACTTCCACAACTTCAACACCTACTTCCGCGACAACGAGAAGTACGAGGTCGTGGCGTTCACCGCGACCCAGATCCCGTACATCGAGGACCGCAAGTACCCCGCCGAGCTGGCCGGCAGGCTGTACCCCGACGGCATCCCGATCCGCGACGAGTCCGAGATGCCGGAGCTCGTGAAGAAGCACGGCGTCGAGCAGGTCGTGTTCGCCTACAGCGACGTGCCCTACGAGTACGTCATGCACCGCTCGGCGCTCGCCAACGCCCTGGGGGCCGACTTCCGTCTGCTCGGGCCCGACCACACCATGGTCAAGAGCACGAAGCCGGTGATCGCCGTCTGCGCGGTGCGCACCGGGGCGGGCAAGAGCCAGACCAGCCGCAAGGTGCAGACGATGTTGCGCGAGGCCGGCAAGAGGGTCGTGTCGATCCGTCATCCCATGCCGTACGGCGACCTCGTGAAGCAGCGCGTGCAGCGCTACGCGACGTTGGACGACCTCGCCAAGTACGAGTGCACGATCGAAGAGATGGAGGAGTACGAGCCGCACGTCAAGGCCGGCAACGTCATCTACGCCGGCGTCGACTACGAGGCCATCCTGCGCGAGGCCGAGAAGGAGGCCGACGTCATCCTCTGGGACGGCGGCAACAACGACTTCAGCTTCTACAAGGCCGACCTCTACATCACGGTCGCCGACCCGCACCGGCCCGGCAACGGCCTTGTGTACTACCCGGGCGAGGTCAACCTGCGCCTCGCCGACGTCGTCGTCCTGAACAAGATCGACACCGCCGACCGGGCCGGCATCGAGGCCGAGCTCGCCGCCGTCCGTTCCGTCAATCCGACGGTCCAGATCATCATGGGCGCCTCGCCGGTGTCGGTGGACGACCCCGCGGCCATCAGGGGCAAGCGCGTGCTCGTCGTCGAGGACGGCCCCACGCTGACCCACGGCGAGATGAAGTACGGCGCCGGCACCGTCGCGGCGCGACAGCTCGGCGCCGCCGAGTTCATCGACCCGCGGCCGTTCGCCGTCGGCGAGATCAAGGCGACGTTCGCCAAGTACCCGGGCATCGGCGTGCTGCTGCCGGCGATGGGCTATTCCGAGCAGCAGCTCAAGGACCTCGAGGCGACGATCAACGCCTCCGGCGCCGACGTCGTCGTCATCGGCACGCCGATCGACTTGCGCCGCGTCGTCGACATCAAGCTGCCGGCGGTGCGCGTCGGGTACGACCTGCAGGAGATCGGTCGCCCGACGCTCGCCGACGTGCTCAGCGAGCGCGGCTTCATCTGATACCGTTGCCACAGGCGACGGCGGCGCGGCCCAGCGAGCCGCGCCGCCGTGACGCCGGCGCCCGCTCCGCGGGCGCCGGCGTCGGCCGTCTTAGGCCACGCACCGACCACGGACGCATCGACCACGGAGGGAAGGGCGACATGACATCGGCGCCGATCCAGGCCTGCATGTCGGAACTCGACATCACCGGCCGCAGCTTCCTGACCATCCACGACTTCACTCCAGCCGAGGTCAGGGCACTGCTCGACCTCGGCGACGAGCTCAAGGCCGCGCAGAAGGCCCGCGAGCCTCAGCGCCTGCTCGAAGGACGGGCGGTGGCGATGATCTTCATGAAGACCTCGACCCGCACGCGCATGAGCTTCGAGGTCGGTATCGAGCAGCTCGGGGCGCAGCCGCTGTTCCTCAACGCCAACGACATCCAGCTCCGCGTCGGCGAGACGATCAGAGACACGGCGAACGTCATGAGCCGCTACGTCGACTGCATCATGATCCGCACCTTCGCCCAGAAGGACGTCGAGGACCTCGCGCAGTACGGGCAGATCCCGGTCATCAACGGTCTCACGGACGACCATCACCCCTGCCAGGGCATGGCCGACGCGCTGACCATCCGCGAGCATGTGGGGCGGCTCGAGGGCGTCAGGGTGGTCTACTCCGGCGACGGCAACAACGTCGCCCACTCGCTGGCCGAGGTCGGCGCCAAGACGGGGATGCACATCGTCATCTGCACGCCCGAAGGCTACAGACCGGACGCGGCGATCGTCGCCCGCGCCCAGGCCGACGCCGCCGAGACCGGGGCGACGATCGAGCTGACCAGCGACCTCAGGGCGGCGGTCCGGGGCGCGGACGTCATCTACACCGACACCTTCACCAGCATGGGCCAGGAGGCCGAGCACGACGTGCGCCTCGCCGCCCTGCGCGACTACCAGGTGAACATGGACCTCGTGCGGCTCGCCGGCCCCCAGGTGAAGGTCATGCACTGCCTGCCGGCGCACTGGGGCGAGGAGATCACCGAAGAGGTGCTGTACTCGCCCTATTCGGTCGTCTTCGACCAGGCCGAGAACCGGCTGCACGCCCAGAAGGCGATCATGGCGGCGATCATCGCGTGACGGGCGGGCGACGGGCCCTTCAGGGCCCGGCGCCTCCTCCGTCAGATCCAGCTCGGGAACCAGATGAGACGGTAGAAGTCCTCGGGCTCCATCCCGAGGTCCATGACGATGGGCAGGAAGGGCACGCAGATGCCCACGATGCAGCCCAGCACGACCGCCGTCAGCAGGGGCCGCGTCCGGGCGCGCGCCAGGCCGACGCCGACGAGGGCGATAGCCACAGCGACGGCGACGGACGCGGTCGCCAGGGCGACCGCGTCCGTCGCCCGCCCCGGCAACTCCCAGAACAGGAAGGCGGCGGTCTGCCCGATCCGGTCCCAGGCGACGGCGGTGACCGTCGCCGCTGCCACGCCAAGGAAGATCAGCGTGCGCCGCGGGACCTGCCTGCCGCTCGACACGAGCACCGCCGCCAGCGCCGCGACGAGGACGGCGAGGAACGGCGCCACCGGCGTCATGTAGTAGAGGAACGAGGTCCGCGAGGCGGCGAACCACGGCAGGTACAGGACGACGACGAGGACGGCGGGGACCAGTGGGAGCGTGATCCTTCGCCAAACGGCGAGGATCGGGGCGGCGGCCAGCGCCACCACGGCGGTCCACCAAAGGAACGGATTGCCCATCGCGACCACGCCGTGGTACTGGCCCTTGTCGACGAACCAGTACCAGACCGGCCGGTAGTCAAAGATCCAGGTCGGCGCCGCGGATGCATACGAGTGCGGCGCCGACAGCGTCGTGTTGAAGCGCCACATCTGGCTCTGGAGCTCACGGAAGTGAGCCCACGTGTGGCCGTCGGCGAAGTACGGGATGTAGCTCGCGAGGTAGACGCCCGCCGGCAGGGCGACCAGGGCGAGGACGAGGACGCTGACGTTCAAGAGCGCCGGGGTCGCGCGGCGCCGAGCGGTACCGGTCGTGTCGCGCTCGGCAGGCGCCAGTCGCACGACGCGCCTGCCGAGCGCGATCAGCACGATCACCGCGAGCAGCGCGAACGCCCCCGACCACTTCGTCGCCACGGCGATCCCTCCGCTCAGGCCGCAGGCCACGAGCCAGCCCGTGTGGCGGCCGTCCTGGACGTACCGCAGCGCGCACCAGATGCAGATCACCGTCCAGGCGGCGACGAACACGTCGAGCGTGGCGATGCGTGACTGGGCGATGCCGAGCTGGTCCGCGGCCGCGAGCGTGAGCGCGACGAGGGCCCAGCCGCGACTGAGGCCAAGGCGGCGGGCGATGGGGTAGACACAGGCGAGCAGGACCAACCCGGCGACGACGGCGGGGAGCCGCCAACCAAGAGGGCGATCGCCGAAGAGGGCGACGCCCGCGGCGATCGCCATCTTGCCCGCGTCCGGGTGGGCCCACGAGACGACGTCACCCGGTTCCCACGGGTAGTCCCGCTTGGGGTCCATGCGCCCGTCGAGCATCGCCTTGGCGTCCTTCGCGTAGTAGACCTCGTCGAACATGTACTCGCCGGGAGAGGACAAGTTCCAGAGGCGGAGGCCGGCGGACACGGCGATGACGAGCAGGACGCAGGCGAGGACCGTCTGCCGCCGGCGGTCGCGAGGCGACGCGCCGTCACTCGCGCCGTCACTCGCGCCGTCACCCGAAAGAGGAGCGGTGGGGTCCGCCCATCCACTGCGCCGGGCGGACCAGCGCTCCTCGCCTCGTGGTGTCTCGATCACTCGGCCTCCACATATACTTGCTGCGGGCGCGCCGACGAGAGTGCGCCCCCGGGGCTTCGGACAAGTCTAACGTCTAAGCCGAGGGTGCCGCGGAGGGCGTAGCCGCGCTTCGCGCGTAGCCGCGCTTCGCGTGTGAGAACGCAGGAGGGGGTCCAGACGATGAGAAGGCGGCGTGCGCTGACCGTGTCCATGACGATAGTCATGATGTTGTGTGTGTCCTTCGCTGTGCCGGCGCCGAGTCTGGCGGCGTCGGTCACGAACAAGCAGACCGTGCCCGGCCTCACGCAGCGTACGATCTGGGACACGTCTCAGGTGCTGTGCTATCGGCTGCCCGACGGGATCAACCATGCGGGCTACATCCACATGGAGCTCACGTTCTGCCCGGCGTGGGTCGACCTGGACCTGTACCTGCTCGACGAGAACGGGCAGGCCTTGTCGCAAGAGATGGGCTCCATGGCGGCGTTCGTCGGCAGGGAGGTCGTCGACTTCAACGTCATGAGCGTCCGAAACCAGACGATCGAGCCTGGTGCGAGCTCTGGGGCCGACGACGCTCGCATGACGGGGGACACCTATTACGTGGTCGTCGTGGCCTTCAACGGGGCGGCGCGCTGCCGGGTCGCCGGGTACTACCCGCAGATCGATCTCGCCGTCAGTGCCGACACTACCGCCACGGACAACTACTACCTGAAGAGCTTTCGTCGGCCGGCTGACACCGGGGCGTGGGTCACGCTCGACGGTCCGGAGTATGGCTATCCGTACGACTTCACCCCGACGTCGACCGGTCAGGGCGAGGTGCGTCTGGAATGGCCCGCGAACGTCCAGACCAGAAGTGTGACCTACGATCGGCAGCATGCCCCTTCGCCCGCGAACATGGAGTCCTACCTCTACGCCGGCTCGTCGTGGGAGACGGTCTTCCAGGACTTCGGCGAGTCCAACTGGACCCCGCCCGACCAGGGCGGCTGGTACGGCCTGCGCGACACGTTCGCCGTCGAACACAGAGGGACGCCGGCTCGGCCACTGCGCACGCTCCACTGGGTGCCCAGTCTGTTCCTCAAGGCGAGTGACGAGACGCGCGGCCCACTCGCTCCGCCGCGATGCGGCAAGTCGACCGTCGGCTTCAAGGGGACCCTTCTCTACCCCGAGAACCTGCGCCTTGCCAGCGCGCCCCAGAGTGTGCGGAAGGGCGGGCAGGCGACGATCAAGGGGACCTTCGCCCGTGGGGGTGCTTGGGCGGTCGGCGTCAACGTCGCCGTCCAGGTGAGGACCAACGGAGGGTGGAAGACGGCGCAGAACGTGAGGACCGACGGCGACGGTCGCTGGACTGCGGTGATCAGGCCGACGAGGTCGGCGAGTTACCGTGCCGTGGCCGCCGGTGACCCGGTGAACGGGTTCGAGCCGGAGACCTCCGTGACGAGGCGCATCACCGTGCGTTGACGGTCGTCCACGCGCTCTCGTCACGGTGTGTGACGGCACTCCGTCTGTCGGCTCGGGACCGGGTCGCCGTGACGGATCGTTGCAGATAGAATCCGCGCGTTCTGCCGGACATGTGGCGGGGGGCGATGGCGGTCCGGCAGAGTCCGTCTTGCCGGCGTCCCGCTGGGACACGGCGACCGACAGTCAATCGAGGTTCGAGGAGGGCCACGTCCATGAGCGACGCGACAGAGAGTCAGGCGGCGACCGCCGCCGTCGGAACGGCAGGGGAGCGCCGCAGCGTGGTCGCCACCCTCAAGGACGTGACCGCCAACCCGGGGCCGCTCGGTCTCATGGCCTTCGGCATGACGACCGTCCTGCTGAACATCCACAACGCCGGCTTCTACGGCCTCAACAGCATGATCATCGGCATGGGCATCTTCTACGGTGGCATGGCGCAGGTCATCGCCGGCATCATGGAATGGAAGAAGAACAACATGTTCGGCATGACGGCCTTCCTGTCGTACGGGTCGTTCTGGCTGACCCTCGTCGCCCTTTGGGTCTTCGAGACGATCTGGCCGGAGCAGTTCGCCTCCACGTCGACGGCGGTCGGCTGGTACCTGTTCTTGTGGGGCGTCTTCACCGGCCTCATGTTCGTCGGTACGCTGCGTATCAACCGTTCGCTGCAGACGGTGTTCCTCACGTTGACCATCCTCTTCGTCCTGCTCGCCATCGGCGACTGGACGGGCGAGTCGACCTTCCTGGGTCTGGAGGGCGCGACCTGGACGAAGATCGCCGGCTGGGAAGGCATCCTGACCGGTCTGTCGGCCGTGTACGGGTCGATCGCGCAAGTGTGGAACGAGCTCTACGGGCGGGTCGTCCTGCCGATCGGACCGGTGAAGAAGTGAACGCCTGACGGCCCTCCGCCCGGCGAACAGGCGCGCGCCTGGCGGCCACTTTTTGGCGTTCGACCCTGTACACTGAGGTGGCCATGGCGCCTGTCGGTCCACGTGCGGGGTCGCGAGGAGCTGCCGGCCGCCCGCGCGGCGGTCCTGTCACCGCCGCGTCCGGCGGCCGGCTCGCTACGTTCTCGATCGCGGCCCGCGATCCGGTGACGGGCATGTTGGGGGTCGCCGTCGCCTCGAAGGCGCTGGCCGCGGGCAACATCTGCCCGTTCGTGCGCCCGCGGGTGGGCGCCGTGGCCACACAGGCCTGGGTCAACCCGTTCCTCGCGCCGCGCATACTCGACCTGCTGGAGGGTGGCGTCGCGCCCGAGGTCGCGGCCGCCACGGCCCTCGCCGAGGACCGCTTCAGCGCCTATCGCCAGCTCAACGTGGTCGACGCGGCGGGTCGCTCCTTCACGTACACCGGTGAGCATACGGACCCGTGGCGAGGCGGCCGTCATGGCCCGGGTTACGCGATCGCCGGCAACATCCTCGTGTCCGAGGCGACGGTCGCGGCCATGGAGGACGCCTTCCTGACCGGGCGGGCGGCCAACCTGGGGGAGCGGCTCATCGCCGTGCTGGAGGCAGGGCAGGAAGCGGGCGGCGACGCGAGGGGCAGACAATCGGCGGCCGTGAAGGTGATGTGTCAGACGGTCGTCCCCTACCTTGACCTGCGCGTGGACGACCATCCTGACCCGGTCGCGGAACTGCGCCGGATCTACGAGCTTGCGGCGGCGGGGGAGGGCGGCGAGCTCGAGTTCTACGCCCGCGTCTCGTGCGACCAGCACGCCTCCGAGAACCCCGAGGACTATCCCGAGTGAGGCGGTGCGGCGCGCGCGTCTGGCGCGCGCCGCGTCGCCGGGCTTGAGCGCGGCGCGCGCGTCTGGCGCGCGCCGCGTTTTCCGTCCGAGGGCGCCGTATCCTTTCCATTGACACGAACACACGTTCACCCTAGACTGCACACGAACATGTGTTCGACCGAGGAGGCGACATGGGCGGCTTGACCGCACGACAAGAGCAGGTGCTGGCCTTCATCCGCGAATGCATGCGCGCCAACGGCTACCCGCCCACGGTACGCGAGATCTGCGCCGCCCTCGAGCTGTCGTCGCCGTCGACCGTGCATGCCCACCTCGCCAATCTCGAGCGCCAGGGCCTCATCAGGCGCGACCCGACAAAGCCGCGCGCCCTCGAGGTCGTGCGTGAGCTCAGACCGCCTCGCCCCTTGCCGCTGGTCGGCCAGGTGGCGGCCGGCGTCCCGCTGCTGGCGGAAGAGAACATCGAAGAGCTCGTCGACGTGCCCGGCTTCCTTCGCCGCGACGACGGCGACTTCGTCCTGCGTGTCGTCGGCGACTCCATGGTCGACGCCGGCATCCTCGACGGCGACCTCATCGTCGTCCATCCCCAGAACGACGCCGACAACGGCGCGATCGTCGTCGCGCTGGTCGGCGACGAGGCGACGACGAAGCGCTTCTATCGCCAGGGCCGCAGCATCAGGCTCCAGGCCGAGAACGAGAACTACGAGCCCATCGTGCTCGACGAGGCCGAGGTCAGCGTCGTCGGCAAGGTCGTGGGAGTCCTGCGCAGGCTATGAACGGCGCAGCCCTCACTCTGGCTCCGCTGCCCACGCTCGCCGATGTGGTCGGCGTCGCTCCACTGCCCACGCTCGCCGACGTCGTCGACGAGACGCTCGGTGACGCACTCAGACTGGGAGTCGCGCGCTGCCTCTGGTGCGGCGAGATGGCCGTCGCCGTCGTCGCCGACCGGTGGACCGGGCGCGTGCTGCTGCGGTGCCCCGCCTGCGGCAGCGAGCTCGAGGGACGGGACTCATGAGAGTGACGGGCGGTGAAGGGAGAGTGACGGGCGGTGAAGGCGTGAGGTCGCGCGTTCACAACGGTCTGCCCAGCGTCCTTGAGGGGCGCCGCCGCGCGGCCGTGGGCGCGCCGCGGGCGACATGGGCCGGCGCGCGCGCCGACGCGCGCGTACGCAGGCATCGGCGCGCGCGCCGTCTGGCCGGCCTCGCCCGGTTCGCGCTCTTCCTCTTCCTCATCTTCGCCGCGGTGTGGGCCGGCGTCCGGGTGGCCAACGCGACCGACGAGAGCGCGATGCTGAGTGGGCGCACCTACGAGGTGCGCGCCGGAGACACGTTGTGGCAGATCGCCACCGAGCAGTACGACGGTACTCTCGACCCGCGCGCCGTCGTGTACGAGATCCGCGAGGCGAACGGTCTGCACGGAGCGCTGCTTCAACCGGGAGAGACCCTCACGCTCCCCTACATCGGGCCGTGAACGCCGGCGATCGAGTCACGGTGGCGCGGGCGCTCAGAGCCAGCGCTGATGCCTGAAGGCGAGGTACAGGGCCAGGGCGCAACCCACCATCAGGCCGAGGGCGAACGGGTAACCGTACGTCCATGCCAGCTCGGGCATGTGGCGAAAGTTCATGCCGTAGATGCTGGCGATCACCGTCGGCACGGCGATGATGGCCGCCCAGGCCGACACCTTGAGCACGACCTCGTTGAGGCGGTTCGACACCACCGACATGTGGCCTTCGAGCGCTGCCACCAGAAGCTCCCGGCTCATCTCGATCTCTTCATGGACGGTGACCACGTGGTCGACGAGGTCGCGCAGCTCCTCATCGATGACGTCGTCGATGACATCGCCCTCGCGGCGCGCGGTCACGGTCAAGACCTCGCGCATGGGCGCGACGACGCGCCGGAAGCGGGTGAGGTCACGACGCAGGGCGAACGCCTCGCTCAGGTCGGCGTCGTCGGGTCGTGACCACACCGCCTCGTCGATCGGCTCGATCCGGTCCTGAAGCTGTTCCAGCACGTCGAAGTAGCCGTCGACCACCTCGTCCAG
>Ga0116187_1005485_pt1 | contig 10555 bp, 11 predicted proteins | sample AD_JPNNA6_MetaG_FD_89755 | JGI IMG/M metagenome (GOLD analysis project Ga0116187, IMG submission 89755) | Active sludge microbial communities of municipal wastewater-treating anaerobic digesters from Japan - AD_JPNNA6_MetaG | ecosystem: Engineered > Bioreactor > Anaerobic > Digestate | place... | reverse complement strand
GCCCCACCGAGCCCACGTTCACCAGCATGCGCTGGCCCTGCTCCAGCGTGTAGGACAGCGTGTCGCAGATGCGAAACGAGGTTTCGCCTTCCATGACGACGATCACGGGCCAATGCGTGTGCCCCACGAAGCAGATGCGCTGCCGGAAGAAGCTGAAGGCGTCCACGGCGTCGTCCAGGCTGGTCACGTAGTACCAGTCGGCCGGCGAACGCGGAGACGCGTGCACGAAGCAGAGTTCGTCTTCGGCTTCCAGGTACGGGAGCTTCTGGAGGAACTCGCCGGACGAGGGCGAGAGGTTCTCGCGGGTCCACTCGATGGCGCGACGGGCGTAGAAGTTGAAGTTCTCGCTGGTCTCGCGCCCCAGGGCCACGCTGTCGTGGTTGCCCAGGATCACGACATCCGAATTCTGTCGGATCAGGTCCACGCATTCGTTGGGGTTGGCGCAGTAGCCCACCAGGTCGCCCAGGCAGATGCGTCTCTGCACTCCCAGCTCCTTCATGCGATCCAGGACCGCCTGCAGGGCTTCGAGATTGCCGTGGATGTCGGAATAGATGCCGTAGATCATCGGTGCGGGGCGCGCCTTTCCTCAGAGTCCCTGGCCAGCCCTGTCGGGGTCCTGGTGGAGACGGCTGCCGGTGGTGTCGATCTGTCCTTGGTATTTGCCCACGTAGCCGCCTTCGGAGCTGCCTTCCATGCGCACGAACACGAGCTGGCACACGCGCCATCCCGCGCGCAGCTCGATGGGGTGCGGCAGTCCGTTGTACAGCTCCAGCGTGATGGATCCGCGGAATCCGGGATCGACCCAGCCCGCGTTCTGGATGAACAGGCCCAGCCGCCCGATCGACGAACGGCCTTCCACGAAGGCGGTCAGGTCGTCGGGAAGCTCCACCACCTCGCGGGTGCGCGCGAGCACGAACGAATTCCCGGGCAGGATGTAGCTGTCGGCCCGCAGGGTCTCGTAGGGGATGCTTTCCCCGAACCGGGTGAACGAACCCGCCGACGGATGCGGAACCAGGAACTGGTCGCCCAACCGCATGTCGATGCTGGCCGGCTGCAGCAGTTCGTCGTCGAACGGAGCGACCTTCAGGCGGCCGCTTTCGAGTTCCTGGCGCAAAGCGCTCTTCCCCAGAACCATCCCCTTACCCCTCGTCTTCGTTGAATCGGGCCTGGAACAACTTGTCCAGGGCCTCGGCGGCTTGTTCGGCCTGCGATCCTTCCGCGACCAGCGACACTTCGCAGCCCGGTTCGGCCGCAAGGAGCATCACGCTCATGATGCTCTTGCCGTTGGCGGTCATCCCGTCCTTTTCCAGGGTGACTTCGCAGTCGAACCGCGACGCGGTTTCCACGACCATCGCCGCGGGTCGCGCATGCAACCCGAACCGGTTGACCACCTTCAGGGTGCGAGTCGATTTGGTCATTTCCTGTTCACCTCGTTGTCCGGTCGGGAGTTCAGAGCGGCGCCGGTCCGAGCGGCTGTTGGATTTCGAGGACGACACGCATGCGCGAAATGCCGCCCGCTGGAATGGTAAGTTCGCGAAGCGAAAGAATCGAGGTCCCCTGATAGACCTTCTCGTAGCCGCCCACGCTCTGGTTCACGGTGTGGACCCCGTGCCAGGCGTGCGAAGCGCCTTCGCCGGCGTCCAGGCGAAGCCGGATCCCCAGCCATTCGTCGGCCAGGTCCACCACTCCGTCGCAGGCGCCGGACGTCCCCAGCCGCGCGGCCTCGCCGCCCAGCGGCTTGATCCAGCGGTCGTGGGCGTCGCCGGCCAGCAGGTTGACCATCCATTCCAGGCCCACGGTTCCCCGGATTTCCTGTTCGGTGGTGTTTTCCACCAGCAGGATGGCTTCCACGCCGCCTTCGCCCAGGAGCTTGAGCCCGCGTCGGAACACCAGTCCGTCGCGTTCCAGACGCAGCTCGCACGACGGCGTCTGTCCGCGCCTGACCGAACTGGTCTCCCAGAATCCGCCCAGCCAGTTCTTGGCCGAGCGTTCGCCCGACCACTCCGATGCGTCGGAGCCTTCGGGGAACCACCACACCAGTCCCGAGGCGCGAGGCGCCTGGTCGTAGCGCAACGCCGACGCCAGCTCGGGATCGCTTCCCTCGAACTGGTCGGCCAGCTTGGTGCCGTCGCCTTTGGCTTCTTCGCCGGTGATGCGGGCGTGGTAGGCCTCGGGGGCGCGGGTCATGGAATCCGACAGGTTCAGTCCGGTCTTGTCCAGGTACCACAACGGGACGATGCCGCCCTGGCCGGGGTGGATGGACAGGAATTGGCCTCCACAGGCCAGGACCACCTCGCCGGAGCCGTCCAGGTCCCAGTCCTCGCGTCCCACGAGCGGCTGGCCTTCGCGCAGGAGCGATTCGGCGCGGGCCAGATGCCCGTGGATCGCGCGCCGCAGGTGCGGGAGGTACAGTCCGCCGAACACCCCGTGCCAGTAGCCGCAGTTGCACTGCGCCTGCCAGACGTGCTCGCGGGCCTCCAGGAGCGTGGTGCGGCGCTTGCCGTGGGGCTTGGATTCCAGTTCCTCGCGCACCAGCCGCGACAGGCGCGAGGCCATCTTGTGCATGCGGTTGGATTCGGGATAGCGGACCAGGAAGTTGCGCCAACTGACCCCGCGCACGAACGGCGCGACGTCGTCCCACTGGTCGGCTTCCTTGAGCGCGGTGCGGGCGTTGCGCAGTTCCTTCTGGCGGACGGCGCTTTCGGCCCATTCCATCATCTCGAAATACGACGCGGCGGGCAGATAGGCCATGCCGTTGGCCTTGGAGCTGCCGTAGGCTTCGGAAACCGGCCTGACGGAAAGCGACGGATCGGATTCCACCTGCTCGAAGAACCGTTCCAGCCAGCGTTCGGTGTAGCACAGGTTGTGGGTGCCCGGCCAGTCGCCGAACTTTTCGCCGTCGTCGCCGAACACCACGTCGCGACCACCGGGAACGGCCAGGTCGCGCAGCGCCTGGAGGGCGCGCTCCACGTCGGAGAACGGGATCAGGTCGCGCACGCCGTCGTGGATCGGGTACACCGACACCACGCGGCCTTCGCTTTCCGTGAGCCAGCGCCCGAACAGGTCCTTTTCGCCAAAGCCCACCTGCTTGAAATGGGTTCCGTCCAGCAGGGTGTATTCGATCCCGGCTTCGGCCAGGGCCGCGGGCAGCCCCGGCTCCCACACGCGCTCGGCCAGCCACATGCCCGTGGGTTCGACCCCGAACCGTTCCTTGAGGCGCTTTCGCAGCGCCACGATCTGTCCCACCTGGTCGTGGTGCGGGATGGGCGGCAGGATGGGCTCGTAGTAGGCGCCGGCCAGCAATCCGCACTGGCCGCGGTCCACCAGGGCCGCGACGCGGTCCAGGTAGTCTGGACGGTTCTTGTCCAACCAATCCAGCAGGATGCCCGAAAAATGGAAATCCACCCCGATCGACGGATGCCGCTCCAGCACCTGGACGAACGGATCGTAGGCCTGCGCGAAGGCGTTTTCGAACACGAAGTCGAAGTTGCCCACCGGCTGGTGGCAGTGGACCGCCCAAAGGAGGCGGGTGCTGGGGGATTCGTTCATGGGGGTCACCACAGGTCCACGTTGATGTCCAGACCCTTGCGTTGGATCCGGTGGATGAGGGAGTCGGCCCGCGTGACGGCGCCGGACAGCTCCTTGTAGAAGGCGTCGTCGTCGACGAGCCTGCCCAGGGTGCTTTCGCCGCTCTTCGCCTTGGACACGATCTGTCGGATATCGGAGGCGGTGGCCTTGAGGTCGGCGAGCATGGGTTCCAGTTCGGCGGTGCTCTTGTCTGCACGCTCCACCACCCGGTCGACCACCGGAGCGGAGCGGTCGGCCACGCCGCGGACGGTCCTGCCGGCCGACGCGAGGTCGCCCACGGCTCCCTTCACCTGCGGAGTCAGCTGGGTCACGAGCTGGTCCAGGCGCTCGCTCACGGCGTCGGCGCGTTCCACGATCGCGTTCACGCGGGGCACGAAATCCTTGCGTCCGATCGTGCTGTCCAGCACCTTCTGGAGCTGGGCCACCATGATCTTGGCCTGTTCCACCACTTCGCCGGCGGCGCCCATGGTCTCGGCGATGCCGTAGTCGTACTTGGCCGAAAGCACCGTGCCGGCCGGGTAGAACTCGGGATTGGACGACAGCACCACGTTGATCATGCGCTCGCCCATGAGTCCGACGTTCTGGATCTCCACGACCGACCCGACCGGAATCCGGACATCGGCCTTGACCTCGACGCGGATCTCCACCGAGCGTTTTTTGGAGAGCTCGATGTTGGTCACCTTGCCCACCTTGACGCCGTTGAACTTGACGGGGTCGCCGGCGGACAGCAGGCCCACCTGTTCGGCCTCGATCACGTATTCTTCGTTGAGCTGGCCGGGATGGTACTCGCTCAGGAACGCCATCCCGAAGATCAGAAGGAACAAGGCGACAAGAACCACCGTGCCGACAATGATGTTCTGGGTCTTGCGCCCGGTCATGTCACTCCCACCGCGCCACGCGGCGCGCGCGCTCTTCGCGTTTTTCGTTCATGAGTTGGATGAGCCGCTCGTTGAACGTCCGGGCGGGATCCTTGCCGTTGAGCTTGAGCAGGGTGTTCATGGCGATCACCTCGCCGATCACCGTGATGTTCTTGCCCGGTGAAAGAGGGATGATCGTGCGCGGGACCTCCACGCCCATGAGATTGCACGTGAACGTGGACAGCCCCGTGCGGTCGTAGGTGTCGCCTTCCTGCCAGATGCGCAGTTCCACCACCATCTCGATGCGCTTGGTCTGGCGGATCGCGCGGATGCCGAACAGCGAAGCGACGTCGATGATGCCGACCCCGCGGATTTCCATGTGCTGGCCCAGCAGTTCGTTGCCGGTGCCGATCACGTCCTTGCCGCGGCGCGTGAGGTAGACCACGTCGTCGGCCACCAGGCGATGGCCGCGTTCCACGAGGTCCAGGACGGCTTCCGACTTCCCCACGCCGGACTTCCCGACGTAGAGCAGCCCGATGCCGTACACGTCGACCAGCGAAGCGTGCACGGTGGCGAACGGCGCGAAGTGGTCCTGCAGGACCTCGCCCAGGTGTTCGGCGAGTTCCAGCGTGGGACGCTGGCAGCTGGCCACCGTCGCGCCTTGGGCGGCGGCCTCTTCGACGATTTCCGGATGGACCGGATTGCCGTGCGTGAAGATCCACAACGGCGAAGGATGCTCGGCCAGGCGACGCATCGATTCCCGGCGCTGGTCGGGGGTCAAGCTGTCCAGGTAGCACCATTCGGTGTTGCCCACCATCTGGACGCGCTTGTGGGAAAAGACATTGGTGAAGCCGGCCAACGCCAACCCCGGCCTGTGGAGGTCGGGTTCGGTGATGTCGGCTTCGAACACTTGCGTGCGGGCTTCCAGCCCCAGGGCCTGGGCATGGTTCTGGAACAGACGCCCCAGGGGAAGCACTCCCCTGTGGCGGATCTCGATGGGTTCCAGAAGCGGCGGTTGGGACTGGCCCGAACTCAGGCTTCCACCACCTTGTCCATGGAAGGAGCGCGGTGGTCCTTGGCCTTTTCGTTCTCCTTCTTCAGGACGCGTTCGATCTTGAGGAACATCTCGTCGACGGCCTTGTGCATGGTTTCGGCTTCAGCCGACACCGACACGACGCCGTGTCCGGCGACAGACAACTCCGCATGCGCCGAGCGAAGTTCGTTCGGCTGCTTGTCCAGGATCACGTGGGCGCCGGTGATCCGATCGTTGAACTTGGCCAACGCGGCGATCTGGGCCTCGACGTTGCTCTGGAGCTCGGTGGAGGCATCGAAATGCCTTCCGGTGACTTTCACTTGCATGGGACTCGTCTCCTTGTCCGATGGACGGTTGTTGGCCGCCCTTTCGGGAACAGCCTAATGTAAGTTTACCACCCCGTACGCGAAGGCGTCCGGTGAGGAATGTCTCGGTGGTGGAACCGGTAGACACGGCGGACTTAAAATCCGCTGACGCGAGTCGTGCGGGTTCGAGTCCCGCCCGAGACACTTCCTACCGACCCAAGCTACACACACCAGCGCTCCCCGACGGCTTCCGCCATCGCCGATCGCCGACGCCACCGTGCGACGAGGGTCATTCCAGCTCCAGCAGCTCCTTGAACCGCTGGTTGCCGTCCAGGATGTATTCGATCGCCTTCTCCCGAGGCAGCCACTCCCCGATCTCCACCACCTTGCCTTCGAGCTCCTTGTAGCCCTTGAAAAAATTCCTGGAGATCATCAGGAAGACGGGATCGATCCCCGAAATGTCCTTGGGGGGATTGAGCGTGAAGGCCGGCACGGCCAGGACCTTGTAGTCCTTGAACCCGCCGTCGGTCATGTCGAGCACCCCGACCGGGATCGCCTCCACCACCGTTCCGGGCGGCATGGGGGCGTTCATGTACACGAGGATGTCCAGACAATCCCCGTCATGCGCCCGCGTGGACGGAATGAATCCGTAGTTCGCCGGGTACAGCATGCTGGAAAGCAGAACGCGGTCCAGGGTGAAGATGTTGAGCTTTTCGTCGTATTCGAACTTGGTGTTCGTGTCCTTGGAAATTTCTATTACGCATCGCACCACTTCGGGTGCCCGATCTCCAATGGGAAGGGTCAGGTAGTTCATTGATCTCCAAACCTAAAGTTGTTCTAGAACGATCCGCCTTTGTCGCCGCCGCTTCCTGCGCGTTGGCCCTGCTCGCCTCGTGCAACCCCACGTTCCGGATGCGGCACAGCCTGGAAGTTACCAAGTCCGGATTCGTGTTCGACGGCAAAAAAACCGATTCTTCCGTGGTGGCCGATTCCCTGGCTCCGTTCTGCGCCGACAAGGCCACCCGCCACCTCTGGAAGCTGACCGCGCCGGACACGTCGCTCAAGGCGTCGGATTTCGTCGCCTTCCTGTCGTGGATCTCCAAGATCAACATCGACTGCCGGGGCGCGTTCGGGGTCGACGGGAACGACCCGCCCACGCTCATGCAGCCGCCGGTGCCCGCCCCGCGCAGCATCTATTCCATCAACACCCACGACACGATCCGTCCGCGCCTGTCGCTGATGGTCGCGGCCGAACGCTCCAGGGTGCGCATCTGGACCGAAGAAGGCTGGATGCCCGAAATCCCGGTGCTCCTGGACGTCGATGGCAAGGACTGGGTGGGTTCCGACAAGAACCCCGGCCAGGTCCGCATCTCCTGGCGCGACACCTGGGGCCGCTGCGCGGTCGACCCGCGCGGCGACCACTGCACCGATTCGCTGTGGCCCGAATCCAAGTACGTGATGCTGGGCAACCTCGTGAAGATCCCCGACACGATCCGCACCGACAACCCCAAGGACATGGCGTGGGTGGTGCGCGCCCCGCTGCCCCGCGACGTGGCGGTGGCCGCCCAGATCCACGCCGTGCGCACGCTTCCCGGCACGATCCCCGACAGCCGCGCCTACTTCCACGGCGTGCTCGACCCCAACATGAGCTGGGCCTCCACGATGCGCCTGATCCTGGGCCTGCGCAAGGCGGGCGTGGACTTCAACACGGTGGAGTTGTTCAGGTAGACAGAATCCTGCGAACCGTTTTTTGACATTCTTCCATGGAATCCTTGGCGAACCGATGCTAGGATTCCCATGTTTGATCCTACCGGGTCATTTCCGATGATGGTCCGCGACCGCATTCCATACGGTGGCAGCCAGCGGACCGCGTCGCCGACGAATCGCCTTCCAGCGAACCGGATCCCTCGAACAACGTCGTCCCACCTTTGGCCCTCCGGGGAGAACATCTTGCAAAAAGTCCTGATCATCTTCGGCACCCGGCCAGAAGCCATCAAGATGGCCCCGTTGGTCAAGACCCTGCAGGCCGACACGGAGAACTTCGAGGTGCGCGTGTGCGTGACCGCCCAGCACCGCCAGATGCTCGACCAGGTCCTGGAGATCTTCGGGATCCGCCCCGAATACGATCTGGACATCATGAAGCCCGGGCAGGATCTGTTCGACATCACATCCAGGGTCCTGATGGGCCTGCGCGGCGTCCTGGACGAATTCAAGCCCGACGTGGCCCTGGTGCACGGCGACACCACCACGACACTGGCGGCATCCCTCGCCTGCTTCTACAAGAACGTCCAGATCGGGCATGTCGAGGCGGGACTGCGGACATACAACCTCAAGAGCCCTTGGCCCGAAGAGGCCAACCGGCAATTGGCCGACCGGCTGGTGGACCATTTCTTCGCGCCCACCGAACACGCTCGCCAGCGGTTGCTCGCCGAAGGCGCACGCGACGAAGCCATCGTGGTCACGGGCAACACCGTGATCGACGCGCTCCTGGACGTGGTCGGCAAGATCCGCCGCGATCCGCGGCTGCGCGCCACGCTGGCCGACGGAATCCGCCAATGCGGATTCGCGATCGCCAACGAAGCATCGCCGCAGGACCGCAGGATCGTTCTGATCACCGGGCACCGGCGGGAGAATTTCGGCGAAGGCTTCCTGAACATCTGCGAAGCCATCAAGGAGCTCGCGCAGGAATTCGCGGATTGCGATTTCGTCTATCCGGTGCATCTCAATCCCAACGTCCAGAAGCCGGTGAACGAACTGCTGGCGGGAATCGGCAACGTCCATCTGATCGCCCCGTTGGACTACGAACCGTTCGTGTTCCTGATGGACCGCAGTTTCCTGATCTTGACCGATAGCGGAGGTGTGCAGGAAGAAGCGCCAAGCCTGGGAAAACCGGTGCTGGTCATGCGCGACACGACAGAACGCCCCGAGGCGGTGGACGCGGGAACCGTCAAGCTGGTGGGGACCGATCGCGTCGCGATCGTGCAGGCGACAAAAATCTTGCTTCGCGATCGCCAGGAGTACGATACTATGGCTCGCGCCCACAACCCCTACGGGGACGGACACGCCTGCGAACGAATCAGGCAATACTTCCTGGCCCAGCCCGCCGCATAAGCAAAGGATCGCCACCATGATCGAAGTCGCCACACAACGGGAATGCACGACGGGACTTGAACTGCCCTACCACCAGGTCTGCGTCGTGGGGCTGGGTTACATCGGGTTGCCCACGGCCGCCATCATCGCCGCTCGCGGCTACGACGTGCACGGCGTGGACGTCAACCAGGTCGCGGTCAACACGATCAACGAAGGCCGCATCCACATCGTCGAGCCCGACCTGGACACGTGCGTGAAATCGGTGGTCGAGTTCGGAAAGCTCACGGCCGCCACGGCACCCACCTTTCCGACGTCTTCATGCTCTGCGTCCCGACGCCGTTCCACCACGACAGCGGCGCGATCCCCGAGCCGAACATGGATTACGTGGTGGCCGCCGCCCGCAGCATCGCCCCCTTCCTGATGCCCGGCAACATCGTGATCCTGGAATCCACATCGCCGGTCGGATCCACCGAGCTGGTCCGCGACACGCTGGAATCCGAAGGCGTGGATGTTTCGAGCATCTACCTGGCCTACTGCCCCGAACGCGTCCTCCCCGGCAAGATCATGCGCGAGCTGGTGGAAAACGACCGTATCGTGGGCGGCATCAACGAAGAATCCACCCAAGTGGTCAAGAAATTCTACGAGACCTTCGTGTCGGGCAAGGTCCTGACCACCACCAGCCGCACCGCCGAAATGTGGAAGCTCACGGAAAACAGCTCGCGCGACGTCCAGATCGCCTTCGCCAACGAGCTGTCCATGCTGTGCGACAACCTGGACATCGATGTCCGCGAATTGATCCGGCTTGCGAACCACCACCCCCGGGTGAACATCCTGCAGCCAGGCACCGGCGTGGGCGGGCACTGCATCGCCGTCGACCCCTGGTTCATCGTGGCCCAGGATCCGGAAAACGCCAAGATCATCCGCCAGGCCCGCGAAATCAACAACTACAAGACCGAATGGGTGATCGAAAAGATCCGCGCGGCCGCCTACAAATTCCAGGCAGAAAACGGCAGAAAAGCTACCATTGCCTGCATGGGACTGGCCTTCAAGCCGGATATCGACGACCTGCGCGAATCGCCCGCCGTGCGCGTAGCGGATTCCTTGCAGAAAGACGGCTTCGACGTCCTCTGCGTGGAACCCAACATCGACACGCACAGACACTTCAAGCTGGTCGACACCAACGAAGCCCTGAACAGCGCCGACATCATCGCTTGGCTGGTCTCGCACCGCGAATTCAAGACCGTAAAAGAACGAGTGGGGATCGATTTTTGTGGGTGACCAAGCAAAGCCCCTCCCCTTGAATCTTGGAGTCCTTGTAAGTTTATCGGCAAACGCAATTCGAATATTTGGATGGATTCTTGTCCTGCCTCTAATTACACAGAAATTATCGCCACGCGAGCAGGGGTTGTTTTACGCATTTCAGTCCCTCTCAACAATTCAATCTATTGTAGTTCTTGGCTTTGGATTTATCATATTGCAACAAAGTGCACGCATCTTAAAAAAAAGCAATTCAACTACTGAAGAACTGCTTAATAATACAGAGTTCGCCAAACTACTTTCTTTCGCATCTTCCTGGTATATTGGAATCATATCAATCGCCATTGTCGTCTTATTTGTGTACGGTAAGCTGATTCTAGGCTCAATCATATCACAGACAGAGTACTTTGCCTGGATTGTGTTCG
>Ga0116187_1005483_pt1 | contig 10559 bp, 7 predicted proteins | sample AD_JPNNA6_MetaG_FD_89755 | JGI IMG/M metagenome (GOLD analysis project Ga0116187, IMG submission 89755) | Active sludge microbial communities of municipal wastewater-treating anaerobic digesters from Japan - AD_JPNNA6_MetaG | ecosystem: Engineered > Bioreactor > Anaerobic > Digestate | place... | reverse complement strand
CCCACACCCACCATCACCGGCACACTGCCCACCCTCACACCCACGCTGACGCGCACCACCACCCGCACCGCCACCCCCACGCGCACCCGCACACCGCTTCCAGCCGCCACCCGCACACGCACCCCGCGCCCGGTCACCCGCACCCCCACCCCCCCGGTGACGCGCTCAGCCACGCCCAAACCTGGCGGCACCGCCACACCCACGCTCAGCGGTTACCCCGGCCCGGCGGTCACCTATACGCTCAAGCCGACCATTACCATCACCGGCACACTGCTGGCAGCCCCCACCCAGCCCGCCTACCCCGGCCTGGAAACCCCTGGCGCCGCGCTCACGGGCACGCCTGATTCTAGCGGCTACCCGGTGGGCGGCAGCCCCACCCCCGGCGGCATTGTGGGCGCCTCACCCACGCCCACGCCTACCAGTGAGGGGCCGACAGAACAGCGCCCGCTGTGGTGGGTGCCGCTGCTCATCATTCTGACAGGGCTGGCGCTTCTGGGCGGTTTAGGGTATTATTTGTGGTCGCGCGGCCTGCTGCCGCTGCCCTTGTTGACGAAACGAAAACAACCGCCCTCAGAGCCCCCGGCTCCATTGGCGGAAGCGCCCACCGAAGCCCCGCCAGCAGAATCTGGCGAAGCACCCCAGCCCCCGCCGCCCCCAGAAGATCAACCCTGAGGCGGCACGGAAGAAGCATGTATTTACGCGGTAGTAAACTGAGCATGACCCGCCGCCGGCGGCGCATCAATCCGTTGCGGATTTTAATATTGGTATTGTTGATTGGCGCCATGGTGTATGTCAATCAGGTGGTTGTGCCTGCCACCGGGCCGCTGTTCATCCCCACGCCCACCCCCACACGCTCGCCCGAATCCTACGTGGCAGATGCGCAGGGGCTGGTGGAAGCCGGCAAGATTCCCCAGGCCATTGTGGCCTATGAGGCGGCGATCAAAGTGGACCCGCGCAACCCGTCCTCCTACATTGCGCTGGCGCGGCTGCAAATCTATTCCGGGCTGTATGCTGAGGCCGTCACCAATGCCGACAATGCCCTGCTGCTGAACGCCAACAGCAGCATTGCCAATGCGCTGCGCGGCTGGGCGCTGGGCTTTCAGGGTGAGTATTTGGAGGCTTCGGCCTCCCTCAAACAGGCGATTGATCTGGACCCCAACAACCCCGTGCCCTATGCCTATTATGCCGAGGTGCTGGCGCTGCAGCAGCAGAGCGATTCTGGCGGGCTGGGCACGCTGGACGAGGCCATCGAAATGTCGCAAAAGGCCGAGCAGCTTGGCCCCAATACCCTCGAGGCGCACCGGGCGCGCGGCCTGATTCTGGAGATCACCTCCAACTATGAAGAAGCCGTGGCCGAACTGGAAGCTGCCGTCTCCATCAACCCCAACATTGCCGACCTGCACATTGCCCTGGGGCGCAATTACCTGGCGCTGGAATATTACGACCAGGCGGTTGAGCAGTTTAACAACGCCATCCCGCTGGACCCCACCAACCCGCTGCCCAAATGGTATCTCTCGCGCACCTATTTCCGGGCGGGCGAGTTTTCCAAGGCCATTCTCTACGGCGAGCAGGCCATCAAAGACAACCCCACCGACCCCTATCTGCACGGCAACCTGGGGATGATCTACCGCCGGGCTGAAGACCTGCCGCGCGCCATTGCCTCACTGGGGCTGGCGGTGCGCGGCGGCACTACCGAAGATGGCGCCGAGGTGGCCGGCCTGCCGCTGGATTACGGCCGCGTGGCCGAATATTACTACAACTATGGCCTGGCGCTGGCTGATAACGGCCAGTGCGGCGAGGCGCTGCAAATTGCCCAGGCGCTGCTCAATGGCGTGGCCGCCGATGAGATCGCTGTTTACAACGCGCAGGAGATGATTAACATCTGTGCGGCAGCAGCCGGGCAGCCCACCGCCACCCCGGCCGTGCCCGAGCCCACCCCCACGCCGTGAGGCTGCGATGCAAATCACACCCCGAACGCGTTTCCTCTTTCGTAAAAACCGCACCTACTCCCGCCCGCTGTGGGTGTTTGCGCTGCTGCTGGTTTTGCTGGCCAACCTGTTTGTGCTGCGCGGCTGGGCCGCTGGCAAGGTGGAGCCGCTCTTTATGCCTACCCCCACGCCCACCCGCACGCTCAACTCTTATGCACTGGAAGCCAGAACCTATTTTGACGCGGGCGACCTGCAGCGCTCCATTGAGGCCTATCAGTTTGCGGCCGGCCTGCAGCCCGATGACCCCGCGCTGTGGTATGAGCTGGCCCGCATCCAGACCTACTCATCCAACATGATGACCACCGACGCCGACCGGGTGGCCCGGCTGGCAGAGGCGCTGGTCTCGGCTGAAAAGGCCGTCTCCATTGCGCCCGATAACAGCATGGCCTACGCCGTGCGCGCCTTTGTGCTGGACTGGAGCGCTTCTTACATGGAAGACCCCACGGCCCGACAGGATGCCCTGAACAATGCCGAACAGTCGGCCATCCGGGCCTTGCAGTTGGATAATACCAATGCCCTGGCGCTGGCTTACTACGCCGAAATCCTGGTGGACCAGCAGAACTGGACCCAGGCGGAGCAGTACATCCGTCAGGCGCTGGAGCGTGACGATACGCTGATGGATGTGCATCGCGTCAATGCCTATGTACTGGAAAGCACCATGTATTACGAAGATGCCATTGCCGAGTACGAGCGCGCCGTCGAGATCAACCCCGCGCTGACGTTCCTGTACATCTCCATCGGCGCCAACTACCGCCACCTGAAGCAGAATGACCTGGCGCTGGAGTATTTTGCCAAGGCCGCCCGCATCAATGAGCAGTTGGGCGTGCAGACCCCATCCCCTACCTGGCGATTGCCAAGACCTACTCGCAAAAGGGCGAGTTCCTCTCGGCAGTGCTGAACGTGCGCCGGGCGGTGGATATCAACCCGACCAGCCCCGATATTTACGGGCAGTTGGGCATTGTGTACTTCAAGGCGCGCAACTACGAGGGGGCCATTCCGGCGTTGAAGTGCGCAGTGTACGGCTGTGATGCCGCCGAGAGCTGTGAGGTGCGCCAGTGCGACCCCGAGGCCGGGCCGCAGATCACCATTGAGGGCATGCCGCTGACCTCCAATACCCTGGTGTATTACTACACCTACGGCTCGGTGCTGGCGGGCATGCACCGCCCGGTGAATAACTACTGTGCCGAGGCGATGAAGGTGCTGGCTCAGGTGCGCGCCGCCTATGGCAGCGACCCCACCGTCATCGCCATCATCGAGCCCAGCGAGGCCATCTGTGCGGAGTACGGGTATTAGGATTTAGGATTTAAGATTTAGGATTGCTGATTGCGGGGGAAATTTTGCGGCCCAGGGGCAGATTTATGCCTACTCTCCTCGCATGCCAAACCATCCCCAACCTGAAACGTGAAACTTACAAATATTCTTTCAACTGCCGGGCGCGGCGGGGGTGCCGCAGGCGGCGCAGGGCTTTGCTTTCAATCTGGCGAATGCGTTCACGCGTCAGGCCAAACTTTTGCCCCACTTCTTCCAGGGTGTAGGTGTGGCCGTTCTCCAGCCCAAAGCGCAGCCGCAGAATGCGCGCCTCGCGGGCGGGCAGCGTTTCGAGCACTTCTTCGATCTTTTCCCGCAGCAGCAGCTCGTAGGCGCTCTGGGTGGGCGTGGGCGTCTGCTGATCTTCCACAAACATGCCCAGTTCGCTGTCTTCTTCGTCTTCGTTCACGGGGCTTTCCAGCGAAAGCGGCAGCCACGAAACCCGCTGCATCCACTCCACCTTGTTGATGGAGACCTGCATGGCGCCGGCCAGCTCATCGCTGGTGGGGATGCGCCCCAACTGCTGCTCCAGCTCGTGCGTCTGGCGGTACAGCAGGCGGATGCGGTCCACCATGTGGACGGGGACGCGGATGGTGCGGCCCTGGTCGGCAATGGCGCGCGAGATGGTCTGGCGGATCCACCAGGTGGCATAGGTGGAAAAGCGGAAGCCGCGCTGATATTCGTATTTTTCCACGGCCTTCATCAGGCCCAGGTTGCCCTCTTGAATCAGATCGAGGAAGGGCACGCCGCGGCCCATGTAGCGCTTGGCAATGCTGACCACCAGCCGGGTGTTGGCCTTAATCAGATGCTCGCGGGCGGTCACGGCGGCCTCGGCCTGCTGCTCCAGTTCATGGCGGCGGGCGGGCGTCAGGCGGCTGTTGCAGCGTTCCAGCAGACGGCGGGCCTGCTTGCCCTGCTCGATTTGGCGGGCCAGCGAAAGCTCCTCGTCCATATTCAACAGCGGCACGCGCGACATCTCTTTGAGGTAGAGCCCAATGGTATCGTCTGAAGAGACCGATTCCATCGCACTGGCGGGGTAGGCGTCATCGGCCACATCCAGCAGGCTTTCATCTTCCGGGAAGCTGGCCTCGTTGTCGCGGTCCAGAATATCCACCCCGCGGTGGCGCAGCGCCACCATAATCGCCTCCAGCCGCTCGGCATCCCCCGACACATCGGGACATGCTTCCATCAAATCATCTGTCGTCAAATAGCCCTGCACGTCTGCTTTTTCCAGCAGCATGCTCAGGGTTTCGCCGCTTCTTCTCCGCCTGCCTGGGTTAGCCATTCTACAAGTCCTCCCGATGGTTTTCTCCGCCTGCGTCGTTTCTCGGCATAGTGGCTCCGCTCAAGCCGCCGAGTGTTCGCAGGGCGCAGTGTTGAGGTCGGCTCCGCAAACCGGGCACAGCCCCTTACATTCGGGGCGGCAGATCGGTTGGATGGGGATTTCGAGGATCAGGTATTCCATCACCAGGGGAGCCAGGTCAATATTGCCGTCATCCGGCACCAGCAGCCCCGATTCAGTCGCCTGATCGGGGTTAAAGGCAAACAGGTCTGTAAAAGATATATGCAAAGGTTGCAAGAAATTGACCAGGCAGCGCACGCAGTCAGCGGGCACGCTGGCATCAAACTGGCTGTCCACCAGGATTCCCTGACCGGTGCGGGTCAACCGGGTGACGCCGGTGATGGCCTGCGCTTCAAGGTCAATGGAGAGCTGGAAAGCGGGGACATCAAAATGGATGTCGCGCCGCGTGCCAATAGGCTGATTCAATAAAAAGCCGATGTTGACTCGGAAGGGGAAGGGTTGTTTCACTGTTTAGAAGGGATTGCCTGAAGATTAATAGCCCATAATGCGTATATATTATAGCATGGCGATTCGGGCAAGTCAATTATTTATGATTAAATTGATATTTATTATTCGGGCAGGAAGCCCATAGGTCTGCCCCACCGTCACAATGGCAGGCGCCCCGAACCACCCCCAAAACCTAAGACCTAAAACCTAAGCCCCAACCCGGGCAAACCGGGTGATTTTTCTAACTCGGGCGGATACAAAAGTTGTATAATCATTTAAGCAAACCCCGCTGACCTGATTAAAGGAGTGCGCCGCAATGACAGCAACCCCACCCCAAAACGAAACCGATAAACAGCTCGAGAAAGAGAAAGCCGAAGCCCGCAAACAGGAGCGCCTGGCCCGTGAGGCCGAAGCCCGCCTTAAACGCAGCCGCTTTTGGGGCGTGCTGCTGGTGCTTTTGCTGGGCATTGGCGGGATCATTGCCCTGTGGTTCAGCTTTCACAGCGCACAGAACGCCATGCTGCGGATTGCGGTCATCATTGGCGTGGTGGGGCTGTACCCCATCTCTTACCTGGCCTATCAGGCGCACGGCGAGTCGCGCCGCAAAAAGATAGAGCGCGATATCAACTTGCTGGGCCTGGTGCGCGACAATGAGAAGAGCGAGATTGAGGAGCTTTTCAAAACCGTGTACAGCCCGGTGCAGTACATGGCCTATATTGGCCTGATTGTGCTGGTATCGCTGCTGATCCTGCTGGCCTATTTTCAGCGCGAGGCGCTGGGCGCTTTTGCCCCGCCCGAGGTGCTGACGCTGGTCTATTACGGCTTTCTGGGCGCCTATGTCTTTTCGGTGCAAGACCTGGTGCGCCGCTACAATACCTTTGATTTGCAGCCCCAGGTTTACAGTTCGATTTTTATGCGCATGGTCATTGCCGTGCTGATTATTCTGGTCGGGGCAACTGTCATTCTGGCCAGCGGCGGCAGCCTGGCGGCTGAACCCGCCCAGTCGGATACCACCGTGATCGTCTCAAGCATTGAAGGACTGCCGCAGGTCACGCCGACGGCCGCGGCACAGGTGCGGGCCATCCCCACGCCGCTGGGTCAGGCTGCAGCGCCCACCGCCATCATGAGCGGGGCCGTGCCCACAGCCATCACCGGCAATGGGGTGGCAACCCAGGCGGTGCAGATCAACGGCGCCACCATCACCACCACGGTGGAAACCGCCCCCGCGGCCGAACCCCCCGCTGGCGATGCCGCCGGCTGGGCGGCTGTGCTGGCCTTTGTGATTGGCATGTTCCCCGCCAGCGGCATCCGCTGGTTTGTCACCCGGGCCAGCCGCGTGCTGGGCGACCAGGAGCAGTACCGCCCCCACGAGCTGCAACTGCGCGTCCTGCTGGGCATCAACGAGCACCACGAAGCCCGGCTGCGTGAGATGGGCATTGACGACGCTCAAAACCTGGCCACCGTCGATCTGCGCAAGCTGCTGCTGACCACGCAGTTTGATACCCAGACCGTGGTCAACTGGGTGGATCAGGCCATTTTGTACTGCAAGGTTGGTAAGAAAATCACCGACTGCCGCGAGCTGAACATCACCACCTTCCACGAGCTGCGGTATGCCGTCTCCAGCCTCAACCCGGCGGGCAGCGTTGCAACCCCCGCCAATGATCTGCTGGGACGGCTGCTGGTCAAGCTGAACCTGAACAGCCGGGAAGAACTGGTGGCCCTGACCAATTACACCAACTATCCCAACTATACGCATATCAGCGAATATTACACCCGCACCGCGCGGGTGGCCCGCGATATTTCTGAAGAGGGCGAGCAGTCGGTCTTTGGCAGCCGCGAAGAGAATAAAGATTACGGCGAGTTACGCGAGATTGACCCCAAAGAACTGGCCCGCCTGGAAGATATTGTGCAGCAGGCGCCAGACGATGAAAAGACGCTGGTCAAACTGGGAACCGCCTATTACTACCAGTCATTGAAAAATCAAGACAAGGCCCTGCTGGAAACCGCCAACCAGCGGCTGGAGCAGGCCCTGGCAATTGACTCTGAACTGGTTGAGGCCTACTATATTCAAGCGCTGGTGGCCTTCCGCCTGGAAAACCTGAACACCGTCATCACCAAATGCACCGAGGCGATCAAACGCGATAACACCCACCCCACCGCCTACAACCTGCGCGGGCTCACCTACTCGCTGCTGGGCTACTATGACCTGGCCGACAGCGACCTGGACCGCGCCATCAACCTGGATCGCTGGAACGGCGAAGCCTACCTCAACCGGGCGCGGGTTGCCAACGCCACCCATCACTTTGACCGTGCCATTGCCGACCTGGAGCGCGCCAACCTGCTGCGGGTGGATACCAAGGAACTGTGGCTCATCTGGGGCGTGGCACTGCTGGGGCTGGGCAAGTTCAAAGATGCCGTGACCATGTTCTCGCGGGCGCTGCGCTATGATCCTGGCTTTACGCTGGCGCTGGCCCGCCGGGGTTACGCCTACCTGAACCTGGGCCTGGCCTATTACCCCCAGGCCGCGCTGGACCTGCAAGCCGCAGTCAAGAATGATGCCACAATCGTCGAGGCCTGGTACAATCTGGGTATCTTGCACACCCGCCAGGGCAATGATGCAGAAGTCATCAAGATGCTCACCCAGGTGCTGGAACTGCAGCCCGACAACTACGCTGCTCATTTTGACCTGGCGGAGGCCCTGCTGCGGCTGGGCAATCCCCAGGCCGCGGCCGAACACTTCCAGCGGGTGCTGGAACTGGCCCCCGCCGAGTCGCCCGAATTCAAACAGAGCCAGATTGAACTGGATAAATTGAACAACAACCCTGGAGTTTAGGAGAAGGAAACCATGGCATCCAAAACCAAACGCGACAAGACCAAAAAAGATGATGTCTCGCAGGTGATTCGTGATATCAGCGTGGGCGATATCAGCAACATCAACGGCGGGGTGATCAACGTGGGGTCGGGCAACGTACAAACCGGCTCTACCATCGATGCCCGCCAGCAGATTGACACTGGCGGCGGCGCCTACATTGGCGGCAATGTGAGCCTGGGCGGCGGCACTTTCATCGCCCGCGACCAGATCAACTACGCCGGCGCGGCGCCCTCCAGCGAAATGACCGCTGCCTTTGAAAAGCTGACTGCGGCCGTTCAGGCCCTGTCAAACCCGGCCCAGCAGACGGTGGCGCAAATGGCCGTGCAAAATCTGCAAACCGAAGCCGCCAAGGGCGATGCCGCCAGCGAAGAGACGGTCAAGAACTGGTTTGAGATGTTAATCGGAATGTCCCCCGACATCTGGGATGTGGCAGTCACCACCTTTACCAACCCGATTGCGGGGTTATCGTTAGCGTTCAAGAAAATTGCCGAGAAAGCCAAAGCCGAGCGCGCGGCCAAAGGGCAGTAACCCGGCCCGCTACGGCCCGGTAATCTCGTATAAATAGACGCCATCCCGGCGGTAGATCAGCAGCAGCCCGGCGCAGTCCGTCAGTGCGGCGGGCTGCAGGCTGCCAATGCCTTCCCGCAGGTAAAGGTGCGTCAGGCCGGCATCGGCTGCCAGCGACCAGAAATCCGCATCACACCCGGTGATGCGGCTGGCGCGCTCTGCCAGCGCGTTGATGCCCGTCACATAGGGGCTCTCCCCCATGCCGTACAGCCCCGGCGGCGTGATGGTCTGGCGGCGGGTGTCGGTCAGCAGCCAGTAGCCGCCATCCACCCCGCGGTAGCCGCCCTGCCAGCCGGTGCTGTTGATGAAAAATTTAGCATCCGGCGGCGTATTTTCAGCGGCCCAGTCCAGCGCGGCCAGGTCGGCGGGCTGCACAAAGACTGTCACCCAGTTGATGATATGGCGCGTGTTCCAGGCACCCCAGCCCAGCAGGCTCACCCCAATCAAGGCTGCCAGCAGCAGGCCCACCCAGGGGCGGGTCCATTTTCCCAGCAAGCCACCGGCGCTGAAGATCAGATGCGCCAGCAGCAGCGCGGCGGGCAAGAACAGCACAATGGCGAACAGGTCGGGCCTGAAGGGGTTCAGGCGCAGCCAGGGGAGCGTCAGCAGGGCCAGCAGCAGCGCCCAGAAGCCAAAGCGCCGCGCGCCCGGCTGGATGAGCGTGAGGACCAACCCGGCCAAAGCAGCACCCAGCAGAATGTGATTGTGCCGCGGGCCCAGAATGTACAGGATGTAATGGATATAATCCTGCCCAACCCCCAACTGGGGGATCACGCCAACCTCGGTGCCGCGGTACAGCCAGACCTGCCAGAGCCAGGGGGCGGTGATGAGCAGCCCGCCCAGCCCCGCGGTGAAGAGCGGCAACCAGCGGCTCTGCCGCCGAATTTCTCCCAGCAGCAGGATGATGTAGAAGAAGGCCAGCATCAGCATGGCCAGGTAATGCGTCAGGCATACCCCGGCGGTCAGGAAGAAGAGGCGCGGCCAGGCGCCAGGGGCAGGCTGCGGGGCGCGCAGTTCCAGCGCGGCCGAAAGCGCCGCCGGCAGCAGCAGCAGACCGGTGGCCAGCGGGTAGCGTCCCCAGGTCAGGTAATAGGCCGGCATCTGAAAGGCCAGCCCCACCAGCAGCCCGGCCAGGGCAGCGCGCTTCCAGTCCCCCCAGACGACAATCGAGAGGCGATAAGCTGCCAGGGCAATCAGGGCGTTCAGCGCGCCGCCAAACCAGAGCAGGGTCTGTTCGGCGGGCAGCCCGGTGAGGGCGGTGAAGATGGCGGCAATCAGGTGGAAGCCGTAATGATAGTAAAACGGCACGGGCAGCTCCGGCCCCAGGGTGGCCGGCAGGCCGCCGTTTTCGACAATCTTCTGCACCACAAAGGTGTGCTGAACCGAGTCCACCCAGGCGGGCATCAACAGTTCGCGCGCCTGGTAATGCCGCCAGGCGATCAGCCCGCCCAGGGTAGCCAGCCCAATCAGCAGGCCCAGCGCCGGGGGAATGGCTGCGCGCCAGCCCGCCCTTGAAAGCAGCGGTCGCGGCGCGGTTTTCACCGCTTGCAAAAAGCGGTATTCCCAGCCAATCAGCGTCAGAGAGGCGCAAATGCCATAGGCCGCCAGCAGCCCTTGCTGCGTCCAGCGAATGTGCAGCCACAGGCTGATCAGCCCAACCAGCGCCGTCAGCGCCAGACTGAGCGCCAGGGCATCGGCCAGCCAGGCCAGGGCATCACGCCGGGGGCGCGGCCACCAGGCCAGCCAGGCCGCACCTGGCAATAATAATATGGCCGCACCGGCAGCCATTGCAACGAACGGGCTCACATCCATCCTGTTGATTATAACCGGGATTGGCTTAAGGGTACGGATACCCCGGCTCAGTTGGTGTGCGGGTGGGCGTGAAGGTGGCCGTGGGCGGCGGCGGCTGTGTGAAGGTGGCCGTGGGCGGCGGCGGCTGTGTGAACGTGGCTGTGGGCGGCGGCGGCTGTGTGAACGTGGCTGTGGGCGGCGGCGGCTGTGTGAACGTGGCCGTGGGTTGGCCCGGCGTGTGGCT
>Ga0116187_1005470_pt1 | contig 10576 bp, 9 predicted proteins | sample AD_JPNNA6_MetaG_FD_89755 | JGI IMG/M metagenome (GOLD analysis project Ga0116187, IMG submission 89755) | Active sludge microbial communities of municipal wastewater-treating anaerobic digesters from Japan - AD_JPNNA6_MetaG | ecosystem: Engineered > Bioreactor > Anaerobic > Digestate | place... | reverse complement strand
CGTCTCGGGGTCGATCATCACCTGCCAGGGCCGATGGAAAGCCTTGACCTTCTTCTCGTTCTTGGTGCGGGGGCACTCGTCGCACAGCGCCGTCTCGTTGGCCCCCACGACGGAACCGGGCACCGGCAGCCCGCCGCTCACCACCGCCTGCAGCACCTCCTTGATCCGGTCGGCCGCCGGCGGACAACCCGGCACGTAGTAGTCGACGGGGACCACGTCGTCCAGCTTGTAGACGCGCTTGTAGAACTCCGGGATCGTGAGCGTGGATCCGTTCACGCCGCTCTCGGGACGGGGCAGCGTCGTGTTGCCCTTCTCGATGCTGGGGTTGTGCAGATAGGCGACGTTCATGATCTCGTCGCGCGAGGCGAGGTTGGCCAGCCCCGGGATACCGCCGAGGTGGGCACAGGACCCGAAGGCCACCAGCACCTTGCTCTTGCGCCGCAGCAGCTTGGCGATGTGCTCGTTCTCGGAGTTGCGCACGGCGCCGTTGTAGAGGGCGAGGTCGAGTTCCCCGTCCTCCATGGCCTCCACGTCAGCGTACTTGCCGTCCACGGCGATCGGCCAGAGGCGGATGTCCGCCGCGGCGTGGACGTCGAGGATGAACTCGTTCGTGTCGAGCACGGCGACGTCGCACCCGCCGCACGCGGCGCCCCAGTAGAGGGCGATCTGCAGTTTCTCGCCGGCCACGGGACCTCACCTCTCCACAGCGTCGTACGCCAGCGCCGTCTTGACGCGGCTGGGCCCGAGCGCCCGGAGACGCTCCGTCATGTCGTCGACGATGTCGGCGAACCGCGTGCCCTCGCTGGCGCTGACCCACTCGAGGCGGACCCGCTCCTCCTCGATGCCGAAGTCGGCCAGCATGCGCTTGAGGAGCGGCATGCGGCGCATCGTCTTGTAATTGCCCTCCGAGTAGTGACAGTCCCCCGGGTGACAGCCGCACACCAGCACGCCGTCGGCCCCCTCCGCGAGCGCCTTGACGACGAACGTCGGGTCGACCCGGGCGGAGCACATGACGCGGATCACACGCACGTTGGGCTTGTAGTGGACGCGGCTGGTGCCCGCCAGGTCCGCGCCCGAATAGGAACACCAGTTGCACAAGAAGCTGACGATCTTGGGCTCGAAGCTCATGCCAGCACCCCCGTGATCTCGGCGAAGATCTGTGCATCCGTGAAGTGCCTGGCCTTGATGGCGGCCGACGGACAGGTGGCCACGCAGGCTCCGCACGCCTTGCAGAGCGCGCTGATCACGTGGCTCCGGCGCTTCTCCTCGTCGAACTCGATGGCGGAGTAGGGACAGATCTCGTTGCACACCCTGCAGCCGGAGCAGAGATCCTCGTCCACCTCGGCGTACATCGCGTCGATCTCGAGCTTGCCGCGGCTGATCTTGCCGAGGATACGGGCGGCGGCGGCGCGCGCCTGGGCCACCGAGTCGGGGATGTCCTTGGGCGACTGGCAGGCGCCGGCGATGTAGACACCGTCGGTGGTCGTGGCCACGGGGTCGAGCTTGGGATGGCTCTCGATGAACCACCCGTCCTTGTCCTGGCTGATGTTGACCAGGTGCGCGACCTGCTCCGCGTCGTCGCGCGGCTCCATCCCCACCATGAGGATGATGAGGTCGGCCGGGAGCTCGATCAGCTCTCCGGAGAGCTGCTCGTCGACGGTGAGGAGCATCTCGCAGTCGTCGCCGGGGTCGGCCCTCCGCACCACCGGACGCTCGCCCTTCCCGTACATCAGGAACAGGGTCTTGACCTCGGCGCTGCGGCGGTAGAAGTCCTCGCAACCCTTGCCGAACGCGTGCATGTCGACGTACACGTCCGAGACGTAGGCCTTGGGAAGCGCGGACTTGACCTCGTGCGCGTACTTCAGCGCCGTCATGCAGCACACGCGCGAGCAGTAGCCGTGGAACTCCTCGCTGCGGCTGCCGACGCAGTGGACGATAGCCACGTATTGGGGCAGCCGGCCGTCCTTGAGCTCGATCCGGCCCTGTTTGAGCATCTGCTCGAACTCGAAGGAGGTGATCACGTCGGGCAGCTTGCCGTACCCGAAGTGCGTCACCCGCGCCGCGTCGAACTCCTTGTATCCGGTGCAGACGACGACGCTGCCGACGTCCACCACCTGTCGCGGCGGAGCCTCTCCCGACGAGCGGCGCACGAGCGTCGCCTTGAAGTTGCCCACGAACCCGTCCAGCCTCTCCAGCTCGCTCTCCAGCAGCACGTCGACGTTCGGGTGCTCGACGACCCGCGTGACGCGGTCGACGATCATGTCGCGCGCCGAATCGAGATAAGGCGCGGTGAGGTCCACCCGGGCCACGTTGCCGCCGAGGGAGGCCGTCCGCTCGACCAGGTAGACGCGGTTGCCGGCGTCGGCGAGCTCGAGCGCGGCCGACATCCCGGCGATGCCTCCTCCGATCACCAGCGTGTCCGGACACATCTCGACCGCCATCCGCTCGAGCGGCTCGTGACAGGCGGCCCGGTAGACCGCGGCACGCACCAGGTCCTTGGCCTTGTCGGTGGCGGTCTCGCCCGGATCGTGCACCCAGCTGCATTGCTCGCGGATGTTGGCCATCTGCACCAGGTACGGGTTCAGCCCGGCCATCTCGGCGGCGCGCCTGAAGGTCGGCTCGTGCATGCGCGGACTGCAGGCCGCGACGACGACCCGGTCGAGGCCCTCTTCCCGGATGTCCTGGACGATCATCTCCTGTCCGGGGTTCGAGCACATGTACTTGTACGAGCGGCTCACGGCGACGCCCGGCAGCGACTGCGCCGCCTCCGCCACCGCGTCGCAGTCCACCACGTTGGCGATGTTGGTGCCGCAGTTGCAGACGTAGACGCCGATCCGTCTCTCCGTCATCTCCCCACCCCCTCAGGCGGCATGGGCCTGGGTACGCTCGGCGCCGGGTCGCAGCGCGGTCGCCTCACCGGAACGCGCCCGCGCGAGCGCGGTGGCGCGGACCTGGGCGAGGTACATGGCGAGCGGCCGGTAGGCCAGATGCGACCATTTGCTGAACGGCACCTCGAGCGCGAGCATCGGGACCACCAGCGACAGGTGCACGATGTAGGCGACGTTGGCGGCGACGTCGAGGCCGCTGCGATGCAGGATGTGCTGCAGGATCCCGGTCGTCGCCACGATCAGGATCAGGACGAGGAAGATCCAGTCCGACTCGTGCGAATGGCGGTACTGCGCCGACGACCGCTTCACCCGGTTCCGCAGGAAGAGCGCCGTGCCGAGGAGGAGTCCGGCTGTGGCGAAGTAGCCGGCGACGTGGACCGACCAGTCTATCTCCGGCCCCGACGCCATGCGCGTGAGGAAGAACATGATGAGCACCAGCATGGTCACGTAGCTCAGCATGAGGGCCAGATGGGTCGCCCACGGCCTCTTGTGTTCGCACTTGCTGTACCGGACCTGCGTGAAGAAGTGGGTGGGCAGCATCCACGCGCTGGTGATGTAGCTGCCCAGGGTGGTCGGCAGGTCCTTGTCGCGGCCCATCGTGAACCACCACATGCGGGCCGCGTTGCTCAGCAGGAACGTCAGCAGCACGCCTGCCAGCACCCAGTCGAAGATGTGGACGCTCGCGCTGGGCAGGAAGGCGTCGGGCCCGTCGTAGTGCGCGATGCTCCCCTGCGACATGCCGAACAACGTGAAGCCGATCGCCGTGAGGATCGCCACCAGCACGATGGCGCCGAGCTCCCAGCGCCACGAGCGGTAGAACAACCGCGAGATGCCGGTCCAGTCGTACTTCGACGTGAGCCAGCGCCGCAGGCTCATCATCGTCTCTCCGGGCTCCGCCTCGCGGGGGCATTGGTCGGAGCACTCGCCGCAGTAGTAGCAGAGCCACGGGTCGAGCTGTCCCTTGAGCTTGTCCTCGAGCCCCATCTGGAGGTAACGCATCGGTTTGCGGGGGAACACGTACGGATCGGCCGAGAACGGACACACCGCGGAGCAGTTGCCGCAGTGGTAGCACTTCATCACGTCCTCGGCTCCGTACGGCTCAAGCTCCTCGATCAGCTTGGGGTTGGCGCGGATTGCCATGTCGTCCTCCTACGAGACCGAGACGAGGCTTTTCGCGCGCGCCTCGATGTCGGTGAGCGTGAGACTGCCGAGGCTCTGGAGCCCACGTCCCGTGATGGCGCCCTCGAGCACCTTGGCCGCCACCGCCGATGCCTGGGCCACGGTGTCGGGGATGTCCTTGGGGCCCTGGCAGACGCCGGCCACGTACACCCCGCCGCGCTGCGTCCCGGTGGGGTCGCCGTTGTAGTCCGCCTCCGTGAACCAGCCGTCGGCGTCGCACGGGACGCCGAGCATGGCGGCCAGCTCGTCCGAGCGTTCCGCCGGGACGAGGCCCACGGCGAGCAGCACCATGTCCACGGGGAACTCGAGCACCGAGTCGCTGAGGATGTCCTCGCCCTTGACGTACATCTGGCCGTCGTGCTCCGTGACCGAGGCGGACCTCCCCCGGACGATCACCGTCCCCTCCTCCGCGATCCGCTCGAAGAAGGCCTCGTACCCTTTGCCGAAGGCGCGCATGTCGATGTAGAACTCGTAGCACTCCGCCTCGGGCAGCTTCTCGCGCACCAGGTGGGCGAACTTCAGGGAGTACATGCAGCAGACACGTGAGCAGTAGGCGTTGTAGTTGCTGTCCCGCGAGCCCACGCAATGGATGATCGCCACGCTCTTGGGCGGCGCTCCGTCACGATCGAAGACCCACTCGTCGACCTTCTTGCGCTTGTTGTGCTTCAGCGTCTTGGTCACGATGCGCCCACCGGTGGGCCCTGAGGCGTTGGTGAGACGTTCGAACTCGAGCGCCGTGAGCACGTTGGGGTGGACGCCGTAGCCGTACCGGTCGAGCCGGGCGGCGTCGAGGGTCTCGTAGCCGGTCGCCACGATGACGCTGCCGACCTCGACCTGCATCACGTCGCCGTGTCCGTCCAGGTCGATGCAGCCCTTCGGACACTTCTTCCTGCAGGCGCCGCACTTCTGGCCGTTGGTCTGCACGTAGGTGCACGAGGCCTCGTCGACCAGGTAGGCGTTCGGCACCGCCTGCGGGAACGGGATGTAGATCGCCTTGCGCTCGGCGATGCCGGCATCGAACTCGCTCGGCACACGCACCGGGCAGACGTCGCTGCACACCCCGCAGGCCACGCAGGCCGCCTCGTCGACGCGACGCGCATGGCGCAGGATGGTCGCCTTGTAGGCGCCCGGCACTCCGGTCACGGACTCGACCTCCGAGTACGTGAGGAGATCGATCATCTCGTGCTGTCCGACGGCCACCATCTTGGGCGTCAGGATGCAGGCGGCGCAGTCCAGTGTGGGGAAGGTCTTGTCGAACATCGCCATGTGGCCGCCGATCGTGCCGGTGCGCTCCACGAGGTAGACGCGTTTGCCGCCGTCGGCGATCTCGAGCGCGGCCTGGATACCGGCGATCCCGCCGCCGATGACCAGTGCGGCGGCGTTCCACTTCGTGTCCTTGGGCTGCGCGGCGAGCGTGAAGGGCACTCCGTAGACGGCGCAGGCCACGATCGCCTTGGCGCGGTCGGTGGCGGGGTCGCCACCCACCCCGTAGGCGCGGAACGAGGCCAGTCTGACCTCGTCGGGCTCCCGGCCCGCAAGCGCCATGGCCCTGGTGAAGGCCGGCTTGAAGAACCCCGGCGAGTCCCCCCCGATGACGATCCTCTCGAGGCCCTCGGCGGCGATCTCGTCCGCGAGGGCCTCCGGGTCAAGCTTGGGCATCACGCCCATGGACCGCACCACTTCCACCTGGGGGAGATTGGCCGCGTAGTGGACCACGGACTCGTAGTTGACGCCGTCGTCCGTCTCCCCTCCGGCCCGGCACACGTACACACCGATCTTCATGTGAACCTCCGTGACCGCGTGTCCCCATGGCCCGCACAGAGCCCGAGGTCGTGCTTCCGGCTCTTGAGAAGTCCCTCACATGCAATACTAGAGATACCCTAGCGAGAATCAAGGACATATTGTAGATATCAGGTCATCACCTGAGATGCGTGCGCATGCCGGCGGTCTGCGGACGTCTCGCCACCTGTCGTCGCCCCTCCGCGCGAACAGTCGACCGTTGCCACACGCCGAGGGAGTGGGTATGGTGGCGGTGAGAGACGACCGACATGACTCAGGTGGTCCTTGTAGGAGGCTCAGGTGGTCGTCGCGTCGATGCAAAGCGGGACCGGAGGGCTGGGGTGAGTCTGCAGTCGACGCTCCGCTTCCTCGATCCGTTCCACGACCGCGGCACGCGGCGCCGGATCAGCGCCGAGGAGCGGGCCACGCTGCGGATGGTCAACCAGAAGGTGGCGGCCAAGCAATCGCTCAACGACGTCGCCGACTTCCTGTTCGAGCACACGCGCGGCATCATCCCCTGCGACCGCATCGGCCTCGCCTTCGTCGACGAGAGCGGCGAGCGGGTGATCGCCCAGTACGCGCGGGCGACGTACCAGCCGCTCCTCCTGACCAAGGGCTACACCGCCGACCTGCGCGGGACGTCGCTCGAGCGGGTGATCAAGAGCGCCGAGCCGCGCGTCATCGACGACCTGGCCGCACACGGCGAGCAGCATCCCGCGAGCCACTCCTCGCATCTCCTCGTGAGGGAGGGCGTACGCTCCAGCCTCACGTGCCCGCTGATCGTCGAGGGCCGTGTCCTCGGCTTCATGTTCAGGGACTCCCGCGAGCCGAACGCGTTCACCTCTCACCACGTGGACCTCGAGGTCTCGATCTCGGAACGCCTGAGCCAGGCCGTGGAGAAGGCGTGGCGGATCGAGCAGCTGACGACGGCCAACCGGGCGTACATGGAGATGCTGGCTTTCGTCAGCCACGAGATCAAGAACCCGGTCGCGTCCCTCGTCACGGACGCCCGGCTGCTGCAGCAGGGGTATCTGGGCGCGCTGGAACCCGGGCAACGGGACAAGATCGACCGCATGATCGGCAAGGGCGAGTATCTGCTCAGCCTCGTCCAGGACTACCTCGACCTGGCGCGGATCGACGGTGGCGACCTCTCCCTCACGAGGCGTCCGGACGTGGACGTGCTGGCCGACGTCATCGCTCCCTCACTGGACCTCGTCCGCTCCGACCTGGACGCGCATCACATGCAGCTGGAACTCGACCTGCCGACGGAGACGGCGACCGCCGAGTGCGACCCGGGCCTGTTGCGCATCGTCGTGGCCAATCTGCTGAGCAACGCCGTCAAGTACGGCGACGAGGGCGGTCTCGTCCGCCTGCGGCTGATCAGAGAGCCCTCCCGCCTCGAGGTGTCGGTGTGGAACCAGGGGCCGGGGTTCGCCCCCGAGGACAAGAGCCGTCTCTTCCAGCGCTTCTCCCGCCTGCGGACACGAGGTGAGGCGAAGCGCGGCACGGGAGTCGGGCTGTACAGCGCCTGGCGCATCGTGAAGCTCCACAACGGGCGCATAAGAGCGCGGTCCGAGCCCGGCGCCTGGGCGGAGTTCTCCTTCGAGCTGCCGCAGCCGCTGGACCCCCCCGGAGGCTGAGGTGGAGACGCGCGGCGAGCCGCCGATCACGGGAGGAGAGGAGGCGGCCCTGCGAGGCCTGACGCCCGACGACCACGTGGAGACGTCGCGCTTCCGACGACCCATGGTCCTCCGCGTGGTCGGGGCCAACGTCCTCCTTGCCGCCGTCGTCGCCGCAGGCACGGCGGCCATCGTCTCCAGGGCCGGCGGCGGTCACGCCCTTCTGATGGTCGGGCTGCTCCTGGCCGCCGCGTTGGCTGCGGTCCTCATGAACCTCGTCCTCGTCGGACCCGCCGGCGGACTCCTGGAAGACCTGGCCCGCGCGATGGACGGCCTGCATCGCGGCGATATGGCCTGTCGTGTCAAGGACGACTGGAAGGACCGCGACCTCCAGCGTCTCTCGGCGTCCTTCAACGAGATGTGTCTCCGGCTCGGCGACGAGTCGCTGCGCTACGCAGACCGTCAGTTGAGCAGCGTCGAAGAGGAGCGCCGCCGCATCGGCAGGGAACTGCACGACCAGACCAGCCAGACCCTGGCGGCCACCCTGGTCCGCCTCGACCTCTGCGACAAGGCGCTCCAGGACAACGATCCCGGCGACGCGCACCGGCAGGTGCTGACGTGCAAGGAACTGCTGGGGCACACCATCGAGGAGATCAAACTGCTGGTCTACGACCTGCGTCCCGTCATGCTCGACGACTTTGGGCTGGTGCCCACCCTGCGCTGGTACATCCAGTCCTGCGTGCAGGGCCTCGGGCCGGAGGTCGTGATCGACTTCGACGATACCGGGGCGCGGCTGCCCGAGGACGTCGAGACCGCCCTCTACCGGATCGCCCAGGAGGCGCTCTCGAACGCCCTGCGGCACGCCTCCGCCACGAAGATCCTGGTCCGGCTCATCATCAAATCCGGGTATGCGAGCCTCGCGATCATCGACAACGGGATAGGATTCGACCTCGAGAGCACGCTCCGCGGGGGCACGCGCGGCGGGCTGGGTCTCGAATCGATCAGGGAACGCGTCGGATTGGTGGGAGGGACCGTGAACCTGGAGTCGTCGGTCGGGCGGGGTACGCGCCTGTACGTCGTCGTGCCGCTCGGAGAGGCGGCGCAGGCCGGTGCGGGATGACCGCCGCCAAACAGGACCCCATCCGCGTCCTGTTGGTGGACGACCACGCCATCCTGCGGGAGGGCGTCCACGCTCTGCTGGCGCGCGAGCCGGACATCCTGGTCGTCGGTGAGGCCGGGGACGGTCAGGAGGCCCTGGACCTCGTGGAGGAGCTCCGCCCGGACCTCGTGATCATGGACATCGTCATGCCGCGCATGAGCGGCCTGGAGGCGACCCGACGCCTCAAGGAGCTCCACCCCGATGTGCGCACGCTCATCCTCAGCATGTACGACGACGAGGAGTACGTCGTCCAGATCATCCAGGCGGGCGCCCGCGGCTACGTGCTGAAGCGGGTGGTGACCGAGGACCTCGTGCGGGCGATCCGCGAGGTCCACGCAGGTGGGTCGTTCCTGTATCCGCCCGTCGCGGCGACGCTGATCGGCGACTACCTGCGGGTGACGGGCGGCGAACGTCCGGCCGGCGACGGCGAGCCGCTGAGCGCGCGCGAGCGCCAGGTCCTCAAGCTGATCGCCGAGGGCAACAACAACAACCGTATCGCCGAGGTCCTGGGACTGAGCCGCAAGACGGTGGATACGCATCGCGCCAACGCCATGCGCAAGCTGGACCTCCATGATGTGACCGAGGTCGTGAAATACGCGCTGCGCACGGGACTGATCACCTTGGACTGAGTGGCGGGCGAGGCGCAGACACGGGGTGGGGAAAGGCGGGGGCGGGAGGCCGTCGCGCTGTTGCGGGCGGTCCTCGCCCACGACCTCCCACAGCTCGGCGCCGCCCTCACCTTCTACACTGTGCTCTCGCTGCTCCCGGCGCTCATCGTCGTCGTAGCGCTCGTGGGCATGGTGGGCCTGGCCCCGGACACGGTGCGCGATCTGCTCGACGCCCTGGGGGATCTCGGCGCGCCCTGGGCAGCCGGCTTCGTCTCCGACGTCCTCGCCTCGGTACTGGCCTCACGCAACTCCGGCGCCGTCCTCGTCCTCAGCTTCCTGACGTCACTGTGGGCGGCCTCCGCCTACGTGGGATCGTTCATGGCGGCGTCCGACAGGATCTACGAGGTCCCCGCCCGGCGGCCCTTCCGGACGGGCCTGCCGCTGCGCCTCGGACTCGCCCTCCTGCTCCTCGCGCTGCTCTCGGCGACGGTCGCCGTCCTCGCCCTGGTCAGCCCGGCAGGACGCTGGATCGCGCACGCCACCGGAGTCGGCGGTGGGCTTACGGCCTGGACCGGGATCAGGTGGCCGCTCCTCGTCGCCCTCGGCCTGCTGCTGTTCTCGGTGCTCTACAAGTTCGCGCCGAGCCGCCGCCAGCCCAGCATCTGGCGGCTGACGCCGGGCGCCGCCGTCGGGGTCGCGCTGTGGGCGCTGGGCTCGGCCGGGTTCAGCCTCTACCTCGACCACTTCGCCGCCTACGACCGCGTCTACGGCACGCTCGCCACAGCCGTCGTCTTCCTCGTCTGGGCGTGGCTCATGAACATCGCGCTGCTCGTGGGCGCCGAGGTGAACCGCGCGCTGGAGGCGCATCGGACAGGGCCCGGCACGGCGCCGGGCCGGCCCGCCGGCGACGGGGCCGCCGGCCCATGACCGGCTTCACGCCGACCGACGGGCCTCCAAGCTGACCACCGCGAGGCCGTCGGATCCTCCGGGTGACGGGCGGCGAGGGCCTCGAGGGCGACGGCGAGCCGCCGGGTGCGCAGGAGCGCCCCGTCCGCGGCTTCGCCGTGTGGTGCGACTACGACGCGCAGGACGGCGGCGGCGACCCGCACCTCTTCTTCCCGGCCGCAGGTGAGACGCGGGAGAGAAGTGCGTCCACTTCGTGGAGCGCCCGCCGGCGATGCGCGGACAGCTCGGCCTGGCGACCACTTCGCCCCGAGGACGTGGTCGAGGACGTCCGCGCGATCTTCGCGGCGACCGGCTTCAAGGGGCAGGTCGCGGAGGCGCGCGGCGAGTGAGGCGGTCCACCACACGGCAGGCCGCGAGGTAGGGCACGGCGACCGCCCT
>Ga0116187_1005456_pt1 | contig 10600 bp, 6 predicted proteins | sample AD_JPNNA6_MetaG_FD_89755 | JGI IMG/M metagenome (GOLD analysis project Ga0116187, IMG submission 89755) | Active sludge microbial communities of municipal wastewater-treating anaerobic digesters from Japan - AD_JPNNA6_MetaG | ecosystem: Engineered > Bioreactor > Anaerobic > Digestate | place... | reverse complement strand
TAATCGCTGGTTTTATCTGCATATTTTGGTTTCAGCGTGACAAGCAGCAGGATCACTGCAGCTGCAACGGGAATAGCCAGCAGGGCCATATCCTTTCCAAGGTTGCCTGCATCGGTCGATCTGCCAAGCCATTCTGTGATCAATGCGCCGGCAAACACTCCGGTCATGTTCATCAGCCCGTAACCTGCTGCCCGGTGCCGCGGTGAAACAAACTGGCAGAGTATCGGCATGTTGTTTGCGTCGAACATCCCGAAACCAATGCCGAAAAGTATGCTGCCGCCCATTATCGCGGGAAGCCAGTTCCCGTAACCGACGAGGAAAAGGGCCGGTACGGTGAGTGAAAGTCCTATTGCCCCGGTGTAGATCCTCCCTTTCAGATTCCTCATGATCCACCGATCGGCAATGATACCCCCCGTTATCACTCCGAGTAATGATGACAATGCTATGGTTATAGTGCTTGCCGGTCCGGCAACTGACATCTCTGTTTTCAGGGTTTCAGAGAACAGGGTAGGGAGCCAGTTTTTTATTGCCCAACCCGGGAAGCTTGGGACTGCAAAATAAAAGAGTATCACCCAGAAGCTTATCGTTCCGAACAGGAGCCCGAGACTTTTTCCGACTGATCCAAGGCCTGAGGAAATCCTTATTGCTCTTTTTTCGACGGCCTGCTCCGGCCTTTTCTCCGCAAGGAAAAGCATCAGCACGATACTGTAAATAATGCCGATGATCCCGAAACTTTGAAAGGCTGTGTGCCACGACCAGGCATGAGCTACTGTTGCCCCGAATCCGCCGAGGGCCTGACCGGTGTAAAGACCTGTCATGTGTATCCCGATGGCCAGTGAACGCGTATTCCCCCGGTGATAATCAGTTATCAGGGCAAGGCCCGCCGGAATATACAGGGCTTCACTTACTCCCATGACGGCCCGCAGAACATACAGCTGACTGAAGGTGGTTGCAAATCCCATTCCCAGAGTAACTGACGACCATACTCCGAGGCTCCCTATTATGAGCCATTTGCGGTTGATGCGATCGGCAATCAGTCCGGCTGCCGGGGACATTAACCCGTAAATCCAGAGAAAAACAGCCATAAGCCGGCCAAAGTTCTCTGCTTCATTGAGTTCCCTGATGTCGGTCATGATGGCGATCCTCATAGTCGACAGCATCTGACGATCCATATAGTTGAGTAGTGCCACTCCCCAAAGAAGCCACACTATAAGCCAGGGATACCAGGATTTGTTCTTAAGGCTGATGATTTTTCAGTTTTATGGTTCGACAACAATATCTGCTCCTGAAATTAAAATTATCAATTGCCCGGTGTCATCCGCAGCTTTATTGTTCCGGACAGGACCCGGGATAGACGAAATAGATTTCCTTCCATACGTTATAGCATTTTATAACAATTGTGTGACAGGACGTTGAGCTTACAAAGTTGAAAAGTACTCTCCCATGCCTAAATTTTCAACGTCCCGCTTAAAAGCCATATAAGATTCGTCTGACATATTGCGTACAGGAAGCCTGAACTGTCCGGCATTGATTCCCCTAAGTTTCATGTAAGCTTTTCCCGTCGCTATCCCTCCGTATTTTGACAGGAGCAATATCATTTCAATTGATTTAAGCTGGAGCATCCTGGCTTTTTCCAGGTCGCCGCCGTCATATGCCCTTATCATTTCATGATAAAGCGGCGCAGCATAGTTGAAGGTACTGCCCACGAAACCCCTGCAGCCCAGAACCAGGGCTGAGAGCGTACATTCATCTCTTCCCCAGAGAAGGTCGTAGCGCCCTCCGCTGAAATTAAGGCATAACAGGAAGTCCATAAAATCCTCATGAGTGAATTTTATGCCGGCAAAATTGTCAAGCATTCCCGATATTCTTTTCAGGAAATCATGCATGGGTAGGTTCACTCCGGTAAGTACAGGAATATGATAGAAATAGACAGGCATGCCGGGTACGGATTCTCCTACCCTGGCAACAAATTCGGCAAGCTGACCGGCCCCGGAGGGTTTGAAATAATAAGGAGCAACGAGTGCCACGGCAGAAATGCCTGCCTCAAATGAGAAAATGGCATTTTCGATGCATTCGGTGTATGAGGTTCCCCCGACGAGGTTTATTACCCGCATCTTTCCCCCGTTCTTCATGCAGCCGGCCCATACAGAGGCATTGAGCTCCTTTTCCCGTTGCGACAATGAGGCACCCTCGCCGGTTGACCCGTTTATGAACACAGCTGTTATCCCGTTTTTCTCCAGGAATTTGTAATACACCGGAATAAGTCCGGTATTGAGATTTCCCTTTTCATCCATCGGTGTGAAGGGAGCTGCAACAAGACCCTCGTATTTGACTATCTCAGGCATGATCTGTAATTTTTCATTTCTAAAAATATTGTTTTTCCGATGATCCTGCAACAGACTGAAAAAACGTTGAAACAACTACGGTGTAACCTGCGGATATGGTACCGGAAAAAAATCTTTTCCGGCAGAGCGTGCAATGATATCCGGAAAATATGTGTTGTTCCCTTTACTCCGAACCGGTGTTTAAGCCTTGTTGCAGAAGGAGGGTTAGTAACTGAAAGTCACGGAATTAGGAAATTTTGCAGTTTCGAATTCGAACTGCCGGATTCCGGCTGCATTGTAAACAACAGCCCTGGAACCGACTGCATCGAGGCAGACGATATTTCCTGTTTGAGGATCCACTTCCACTCCATAGAATAACTGGTCAACAACCCTGGATGGCGTTAAGGAGGTTGCAGTCACAGGCAGGGAATAAAGGGCATCGTTGAGATAATAAATGGTGCTGCCATCCCTGCTTGCCGCGATATTATTGATTCCCGGGGAGGCCATGTTGTCAATTGCGAATGTGGTGACTGTTGCAGCCGAAGTGTTGATCTTGCTTAACCCTGCACCCGAATAGGTTACTTCGGGCCAGTTTGTATAATCCGGAATACCTTTGCAGTATGCCCATATATTGTTGTCTTTATCGGATACTATATCAACGGGAATTGAGGCCACGGTGTAGGTGTTGATGACTGTAAAGGAAACAGGGTCAATCTCGATAACCGTGTTGCCGTCATTGTTCCATCCGCCAGAAATTGCCGCAAAAACTTTTGATTTCACGGCTATCAGCCTTTCGGGTCCGGTATTCAGCGTCAAAGTTCCGGTTATTTCAAGGGTCGACAGGCTGATCCTGCTGATATAGTTATCAGAGGTGCCGTTGCCATTGGAGACATATACGGACTTATCATCGGCACGGACAACGCTGCGTGGATAGGAAAAACCGTCAATGGTTTTGACAACTCTGAAGTCCTTCATGTTTACAACGATAACCTTTTGTGAGTTATTAACAACAATGAAGCCGAGTGTATCCGCTATTTCAAATGCCTGAACCACATCGCCGGGCGCCACTCCGTTAACGGAATAGAAAAGACTTTTTGTCGTCTGGCCGGTCCGGGAATCGTAAAAACTTATTTCACTGTTTGCCTGGCCAAATATACCTTCACACGGCACGAACATTCCTTTCAGGTTGTTGATTGTCAGGGGTGGTTCATCAATGGTTTTTTCACAGGATGAGACCATCAGCATAATTGCCGTTAAAACAGGAAGCAGTTTTTTCAATTCATTTCTTTTCATAAACGTTGGATTTAAAATGATTCACATTAAACTAGAAGGAATAATTTATTTTGACTGACCAGTAACGACCGGGCATCGGAAACAGACGGATAAGCTCATAAGTGGTATTTGTAAGGTTGTACACGCCCGGGTGGATCCCCAGTTTTCCTTTTCCTGCCGGAATCCTGACACCGGTCCTTATGTCGAGAATCTGATAAGGATTCAGTAAGGAATTATCATCGTAAAAGCGATCCGCTGTAAAACGATGGCAGATAACCAGATCAAATATCCCGGCAGATAAGTTGTTCTCCCATACGGTGATTATCCGCGGAGAATACAGCATTTTTTCATGCTCTCCCGAAACATAGGTTTTTATGTCCGACTTATTCAGCATCAGATTAAGTGTCGAAAGATATTTTAGCCTTCTGTGTTTTACGTCAAGGATAAGCTTGCCGTCCACCCCTGCAGAATGGACACGCTGGTAATTCATGGCGGACCAGTATGCACCGTCGGGCCGCCAGACTATCATATTATTTATTTCTGACCAGTAAATACCCGCATCGGCAGAGAGCCTGGCGTTTCCTTTATCAAAAATCGTTACCGTTGATCCGGTCTCAACCGAATAACCTGTTTCAGGTTTAAGACCAAGATTGCCCCCCGGCATCCAGAAAAGGTCATTGAATGTCGGTTTGCGAAACTTCTGCGAAACATTGAACCTCAGCCTCCACTTATCAGGTTTCATCTGCCTTGCTATCCCGAAAGAGGACAATAGACCCGAGCTGAAATTGGAGTTCCATTCTTTTCTGAACTCAGCCTGGACTGAAAGCCGGTTTTTATCGTATTTAAATCCGGTAAAAGCGGTCAGTCCTTTCTCCTCTTTTCTCTGCCCGTAAGCCGTCACCGATGCATTGATGAATGAACCGATCAGCCCTGCGTCGACCGACAGGCTGGGAGCAGGATGGTACCTGAAATTAATATCGCCATAGATCTGATTTGATTTGATCCTTGAGTCGATGCTGTATGATGAAGACTGCGCCGATGCTTTCTGAGCATATCTCTGGTGATCGGTGAACACTGCGGCCTTAGCCTCAAGGTTCCAGCGGTTCCCTGATTTTTTATAGCCGGTATGGAATTTCAGGGTTGAATCCCTTTGAAACTCGTAAGACACCGATCCTATGCGGGATGGAATGTTAAATGCCTTTACCTGGTACCATAATCCCGCTTCAATGGTTGATGTTGATGACAACCGGAACATAAACTGCTGAATGGCGCCTGCATTGGTCCATTGTCCGTCTGTCTGTTTTCTTTCGGTCTGTCCGATATAATCGTAATAGTTAAACTCATTGCCGGAAAGAGCGCCCCACGCGTTAATTTTCCAGGCCAGCTTGCCGGTTCCTAAGGTGATTGATACGCTGCCGTTTATCGTTTTAAGTGACTCGTAACCTGCATTCACTGATCCTTTAAATCCATTCGCTGTTCTCAGGTCATTATTCAGGTTGACGGCTCCGCCAAATGTTCCGCTTCCGTAAAGAGCCCCCGGGGCCCCGTAAACAACAGATATATTATCGAATCCGTCAACCGGTATAAGAGAAAAATCACATGAACCCAGGGTGACCGAATTGACAGGAAAACCGTTCCAGTTAACCTGGACCTGGCTTGTTGATGAACCCCGCAGGGAGATATTGCTCAGTGCACCGCCAACTCCATAGCTCCTGACATTCAGGGCAGTTTTGCTGATCAGGAAGCGTCCCAGTGATTCACCCGAAAAAGGACTAAGCTCATCCTGGTGATACTCATCTGTTTTTATATCGTTCCCGAATTGCTGATACCGGGAGGCTTTGATTTCCACATCAGGGATCCGGATCACGGTATCAGCGGCGGACTGCGAAAAGATCACGGTGCAGGATGCTGTCATAGACATTATCATCAACAGCGTCAGTCTGGTATGTAAAACGATCCTTGTCCTCATTCCTGTCAATAATTCATTGCGTAAACATTGCGACAGCTGCATCGGTAAATGAAATTGCAGTTTACATGCAGGATCCTTCGCAGAAATAATCGAAAGGCAGAGGGATGGAAACATGACAGGTTTCATTCTTTGCCTTTCACCCGAAAGCTACGAAGCATGTTACAGGCAGGTCTTCTGGCTCATCCTGTTTTGGCTGCCTTCCCATTTCACTTTAAGCTAAACAGTGGCAGGGTATGCCAAAACGCTTGCAGGACTTACAGCTGCGGGTACAGCTCCTGAATTTAACAGGATTCCCTCTTCGCCCATGTCAGATAGTTACTGACATGAGAACCTGTAATCGCAGCACAAATATATTGATATTTCATATACTGCTTCTTCCCGAAACTGAAAAGTAATTAACAATCTGCCGTACACATGGCAGGTTACAGTGGGATGGACCTAGTGGCTAAAGGAAAAGAAGGAGACTGCAGTTTTTGTGTTTTGTGTCATAAAAAACAGACAGTGATATTCAGCGGATTATGAAAGTCGTATTTGAAGATATCATTTACCGGTAATAAATATGGCAGGTGATCCTTCCCTGATAACGGATGAAACTGACCGGCTTGAATCAGAACAAAGAAACACGGATCCTCTTTTGGTTAAATATTTCGTTATGAGCTGTATGGCGGTAACAAGGAAGATCATGAAGTCAATGGTAAAAATAGCCCGGCAGGCAGATTATACGTTGCTGTTCCTATGTGGGGAAAATGACAAGATAGTTGACAAATCCGGTTGCGATGAGATATTTTCTGCCTGGAACTGTCAGCGAAAAAGCTATGTAATCATAAAAGGCGGGTCGCACGGCAAATCGACCGTGGTTAAAGGAGCCGGACTCATTGCCGGATGGCTGGAGGGCATTTAAGTGGATTGTCAGATCAAGTATTGACTATTACATCTAAGTCCAAACCGTCTGTTTTGATGAACAAATATCAAAATATCTCAGATCTTCTTGATAAAAGTGATCTATTTGTCAGACGCATTTCCGGAATAACTGGACATTCAATTAATACTGTTCGGAAAACCAAGCAGTTAAAAGAGATTTGAGTTTAGTAGATTTTTCATAAAACTATCGCTAAATGATACTTTTGTGAAATATTTACTATTGTGAAAGCTCAATGATTTTGACATAAACAATTGCTATTTATATCTATTTTTATGCAATATGTCCAAAATATAACTATATTTATGCAATTAAATATGTTTTTATGCAGAAAGGTTTAAATTAATAAAATATTTGGCATATGTCAGAAAAACCAATTGGAAGTACCTGGCTTAAACAGCATTATCAACTTTCAAATATTAAATTATCGCATGAATCTTATCTTGGTACAAGATCAAAAGTTGAAATACTGCAGGATGGGACAATTATTGAAACCTACCAAAAGGCGCAATATAGTCTTAAAGCAGATACTCCGTTAAGCCATTTTGAGTTTGCCCTTAAATATGATGACGTCCAGATGAGCTTTTATCAGGCTGTCTTAAAATGTATTCCTGAAACAGATATAGTTGAATATATTAAATCTGCACCAGGCTCCAAATATTCCAGGAAGATTGGATTTTGGTATGAATTTTTAACTGGAGAGCAGCTACCCATTGAAGACAGGCCAAACATCAACTATATTGATTTAATAGACTCTAAAAGGTATTTTACAGGTTCAATTGTTAAGAATACCCGGTGGCGCATAAACAAAAATTTATTGGGTGATGTTGGTTTTTGTCCTACTATTAAGAAAACGGATACTATATCAAAAGCACTTGAACATGATTTTTCTGAGTCTCTCAGGGAACTCACAAAAAACTATTCTCCTGAAATATTAGCAAGGGCCAAAAACTATTTATACAAAAAGGAAACACGTTCATCGTACCAAATTGAAAAGGAAGAACCAACACCAGAGCGTATTGAAAGATTTGTTAGTTTATTGAGTAATGCTGGCAAGGAAAATATTAGAGACCTTCTTAGTGAGGGATCTCTTGTAGAACTACAGAATCAGATTGTCGATCCACGTTTTGCAGCTACAGGTTTTCGGGATTTTCAAAATTATATTGGCCAGACAACATGGAATTATGATGAGATAATTCATTACATATGTCCACCACCGGAATTTCTTCCGGAGTTAATGAAAGATCTTTCAACTACTGCAATTAATATGGAAGGTGTAAATCCAATTGTAAGGGCAGCTGCTGTCGCTTTTGGATTCGTTTTTATACACCCATTTGAAGATGGAAATGGAAGAATTCATAGATTTTTAATTCATGATCTTTTGTCAAGGAATAATTTCTTACCCACTGGAATGATTATCCCAGTTTCAGCTCATATGGTAAATAATCTGAAACGATATGATGAAGCTCTGGAAGCATATTCTAAACCACTTATGCAAATAATTAAGTACACAAAAGATAATAAACAAAAATTAAACGTTTTAAATGCTTCCGAAGTTGAAGGATATTATAAGTTCCCAAATCTCACAGCACAAACTGAATATTTATGTACGGTGATTGAAGCAGCTATCTCCCAGGATCTTACAAACGAATTAAATTTCCTTCAAAACTATGATGAAGCCAAGGAGTTAATGAAGCAGAGGATAGATATGCCAGATAAGCTAATAGATTCATTTATCCGATTTACTCATCAGAATAATGGGGTCTTTCCAAAAAGGAGAAGAAGCACCTTCCATATGCTAAAGGATGATGAAATTGAAGCACTTCAGTCTATTTTTAAGGCTGTCTTTACTTCAGGTAAATAATCAGGGATGATTATCGGTATATATCTAATTTTATGCTGTTGCCTCTTAAAATATCTGATTTTATGCATTAATATTTGTTTTTATGCAAGAACCTCGGCATATATTACAATCTACAAATACATAACTTTAATCGACTGACCTAAAGGACAAAGGTAGTTAATAGCAATGGTGCTGACATTACTGCCACTCCTTCAAGAGATCCTTAAACAGATGTGTTTTATGATGATCATTTAGTAGTGGATCAGGTCCGTTAACCAGAGGATCATACCAGGACACTTTCTGTTTCGGACATATAAAACAAGATCACCGGATGCTGAGGAATTACCTCAAAGGTGTAGAAGGTGATATGATTAACACACTTATGGCCGGAGCAGTATTCAATATGATGAAGATGTTACGGAAAATCCGTGAATCCATTATCTGTATCTTAAATGAGTTTTTTGAAAAACTGTTCTGGAAGTATCAGATCCAAATAAAATACTCAAGTTTCGCAGCTCTTTAAAATGTTGAGAACTAAATAGAAATTGCTAAAGAAAGCAGCACAGTTTACAAGTTAATATACTGTTATTGGGTATATTAACAATGTCAGCCAAATCATTGCAATCATGCTGCAGGGTAAATATATCATTGCAATTCCGGAAATAGAAACAGTTTTTCCATAGGTGGCTTGAACCGGATTTTAACTTAATGCCTGTTTCTTTTCAGATTTCTGCCTGTTCAGGGAGATCCTTCATTTCGCAGATCCTTCGCACGCTCAGGTTCTGCTCATTCAGGATGACAGGCATGTGGGGTAATAAACGGGGGAAGAAACGGCGGGCCGCGGCAGAGTGATTAAATACATTCAGAATCCCGTTCCGTGGCCCGCCGTTTCCTCCCCCTCCTGACCACACTGATCACCGTGTCATCCCGATCCCGGTTCACCGGGAGAGGGATCCCCCTTTTCAGGCACCGGACCTGATAAATGGTTTTGAACTGATAACAATTTATGGAACCCCTCCGGTGTTCTGCCGGGCTATGGATATGATAATAACGGCAAAAACGGATCCGCTCCGCGGAAAAGTGAACCGGAAATCCGGAAGTTATCGGATAGAACCACTGGAAGATTGAATATCAACATCATAATGAAGGTACATAAGCTTATCAACGATTAAATATTTGTGCATTGTTATAGCTTGCGAAACTTGAGTAAAATATTATCAAACCTGATTTTTTAAGGATCGACTACTTATAACAGTTCCTATTCTAATGCAAAATGTAATAAACCTAACCTTAAAGCTTCTGAAATGGAATAGTAAGCAGGGTTCCTTTTCTGCTGCAATCATTGTATGTCGATTTTGAATATTTACTGTTATATAACGATTCAATATCCGTTTTTTTTGCGGCCACAAATTCCCTAATAAGGGTATCAATGGCAGGTTCAGGCAAGGGATGCAGATTGCATATTTCATTTTTACATCTATTCTCCATTGGTGAAATAATATGAACAATTATAATGTCAGTGAATTTAAGAATCCTGGCTTTGTTGAATAATTACCAGAAACACAGACTCTTAAGTTCATTCTCTGATAATACCCGGTTAAAAACGGCAACTCCATCGACAAACAATTGCGAACCATCTTCTAGTACATCTAATCCCAAACCCAATGCTCTTCCAAAGGTGAAGGGAGCACCTTCGGTAATCATCCGTGATATTTTTGTTCCGACCTTTCTCCAACTCAAAAAACGCTTCCTTTCTAGATTTACAACTATAATGTGGGTATTATCCGAATTTGGTGTTTCTACGGAACTTTGTAGAAGTATTTTTGCTCGCTGGGAAGGATATAGTATAAAAAAATACAGAATTTCAGTGCGTTCGCTTATCATTGCTGTAAAGTCAAACTACTTTTTGATTTTGCTTTAAGATATGAGCTTATTGGAACAAGGCCGACAAATTTACTTGATCTTCAATATTTATATTACCTGCCATTTTGTTATATATTCACTACCAATGACAAATTCCAACTAAAAATAGCACCATACTTAATAGATGAAAAGCTGAAAATCATAGATGGATCAGAGCTTAAAAAAGATTTAAGATTCCTTACTGAATACTGTGAAACCCTGGATGATCCAAAAGACATTGATCGAACGAGAAAAGTATAATACTACCCGAAATTCGGACCACTGGTTTAGATGAAAATTAACAATTAAATTTACCAGTGCGTTATGAAGAAAACAAGAAGGAAATTTACAGGAGCCTTTAAGGCAAAAGT
>Ga0116187_1005449_pt1 | contig 10605 bp, 2 predicted proteins | sample AD_JPNNA6_MetaG_FD_89755 | JGI IMG/M metagenome (GOLD analysis project Ga0116187, IMG submission 89755) | Active sludge microbial communities of municipal wastewater-treating anaerobic digesters from Japan - AD_JPNNA6_MetaG | ecosystem: Engineered > Bioreactor > Anaerobic > Digestate | place... | reverse complement strand
CGCGGAGGGCAGCGGCATCGTCGTCGGCTCGGCCGCGGCGGCTCGCGCTGCCGCTCTTGACGGCACCTCGGTCACGGCCAACTCCGGCCTGATCGAGAACACTCTTGGCGCGACCATCACCGCCGACTATCACGGCTTCGACCTCTATGGCGACAACGCCGCCAGCGGGCGGGTCGTCAACGCCGGCTCCATCGCGGCCGAGGACGGTGGCATCCTCCTCACCGGCCACAACCTTGGCGAGGTCGCCAACACCGGCACCATCGTTGCCGAGCAGGGTGGCATCGGGGTCTATGGCGACAACAGCGGCCGAATCGACAACTCGGGCACCATCACCTCCGCGATGGGCGGTATTGCAATCCTGGCCAACAACGCCGCCGCCGGTGCGATCATCAACTCCGGCACCATCACCGCCGCCTCCGGCTTGGGCATCATCGTCGGCGGTTCGAATGCCGGCGAGATCACCAACACTGGCGCCATCACGGCCGGGTTGGAGGGCATCAATGTCTACGGTATCAATACCGGTACGATCACCAGCAGCAACGAGGGCGCCAGCATCGTGGCCACCGGCAACGGCATCTCCGTCGGCTACCAGTCGATGGGACCGCTCGGCGGCGACGATGATGAAGAGGACGAACACGGCGAGGACGCCCCCGACGCGGGCAGCACGGAGCCGCTCGTCCACACCGGCACGATCCAGAACCTCGCCGGCTCCTCCATCACCGCCGGCGCCAACGGCATCTACGTTCTCGGCATCAACGCCGGCACGGCCCTCAACGCCGGCACCATCGAGGCCGAGGACGTCGGTATCCTGACCGGCGCCAACTCCGGCCTGGTGCAGAACACCGGCAGCATCGTGTCCGGTGACACCGGCATCGCGATCAACGGCGACAATTCCGGCACCGTCGAAAACTTGGACGGCGCGACGATCTCGACGGATGACGACGGCCTCGAGATCCGGGGAGCCAACACGGCCACCGGCCGGGTGATCAACGCCGCCAACGCCTCCATCGTCAGCCGATACCCGGGCATCGCGGTCTTCGGCGACAACGCCGGCCTGATCGTGAATTCCGGCAGCGTTTCGTCCGAAAGGGTTTCCGGCATCCACGTCCGGAACGACAACACCGGCACGATCGACAACTCGGGCTCCATCTCCGTGGCCGAGGGCGACGGTATCCAGCTCTACGGCGCCAACGTCGCCGGTGCCGCCATCCTCAACTCGGGTTCCATCGCCGCTTCCGACAGTGGCATCGACCTCGGCGACAACGCCGGGCGCATCGTCAATTCCGGCTCCATCGGCTCCGAGGCGAGTCCCGTCGGCGAGGTCGGCATCCTCGTCTTCGGTGACAACTCCGGCTCGGTGCTCAATTCCGGCATGATCGCGGCCTTCGAGGGCATCGCCGTCGTCGGCGACAACACCGGCACTGTTCACAACGCTGCGGGTGGCTCGATCGTCACGCAGGAGTCCGGCATCGTTCTCCTCAGCGACAACGCCGCCGATGCGACGATCGGCAACGCTGGCTCCATCACTGCCGGCACCTACGGAATCCTCGTCGAAGGCCGCGAGGGCGACGATGGCGAACTCCTCGGCGGCAACAACGCCGGCACGATCGCCAACTCCGGCACCATCACCGCCGGTACGGTCGGCATCCTGGTGAACGGCGACTCCAACGTCCTCACCAACGCCGGCACGATCAACGCCGTCGAGGGTGGCCTCGTGGTCCTCGGCGACGCCGGCACGATCGACTCCTCCGGCTCCATCGCCACCACCGGCGGCGCCGCCGACGGCATCCGTGTCACCGGCACCGCTGCCGTGGTCAACCGCGGCAGCATCGCCGTCGGCGGCGAGGGCAGCTACGCCGTCAACATGACCGGCGCGGCGCAGACGCTGGTCAACAGCGGCTCGCTCGCCTCGGCCGGCGTGGCCATCGCCTCCAACGGCGACGACACCGTCGTCATGGCGACGGGCGCCTCGGTCACCGGCGCCATCGCGGCCAGCGCCGAGGGCAGCACGCTCTACTTCGGCGCCGCAGCCGATGTCGTCCCGAGCGGGGATCTCCTCGCCGCGGGCGCGAGCGCCTTCAACATGACCTACGGCGGCGCGGCCTCGAACTTCAACACGGTCTTCCTGGCCGGCACGACGAACTTCAACGGGGCGGGCGTCGCCAGCACGCTCAACACCTCCGCGATCCGCGCCGGGGCCACCTTCCGCGCCAACAGCACCGTGCAGTTCACCGCCACCGGCGCACTCCCGTCCGGTATCGCTCTGCCGGCGACCACCGCCACCGACGTCGCGCTCTACAACCTGGGCACGCTCGGCGGCACCGGCACCGTCACCCTGCGCTCGGCCTCCGGCGGCCTGGGCACCCTGGTGAACACCGGCGCGATCGCCCCCGGCAACTCCGTCGGCACCCTCACCATCGATGGCAACGTCCACAACACCGGCGCGCTCGCCATCGAGCTCGGCGCGGGCACCAACGATCTGCTCCGGATCACCAGCGGCGTCTCCGACGCGCCGGCGTCGTTCACCTTCGCCGCCGGCTCGACGGTCGCCTTCTCGGCCCCGGGCGGCACGACCTACACCCCGGGCGACACCTTCAACTTCATGAAGGCCGACAGCTCCGCGCGGATCGTCATCGAGGGCACGCCGGTCTCCGTGCACCAGCTGCTCGCGACCACCGACGACCTGGTCGACCAGAAGTTCTACGTCGTCGGCGACACGGAGTCGCTCAGCAACCTCGGGGCGCTCTACGCGGTGGTCGCCCGCGACCACGCGTACCCGAAGTTCGCCGCCGCCGCCAGCCAGACCTCGGTCGGCGCCTACCTCGACGCCCACCGCCTCGATGCGAGCTTCGCCGAGCTGCGCCTCTCCCTGGATCTCATCGCAGCCAACGACGACTTCAACGCGGCGCTCGAGCGGATGAGCGGCGAGTTCTATCCCTCGCTCGCCGCCCTCGAGAACGAGCGCATCGGCACCGTGATGACGCGCGTCGCCACCGAGCTGCGTCCGCGCAGCCTCGCGGCCGACCAGGCCGGCGCGGAGCGCTTCGCGCGCCGCTGGTACACCTTCGCCCAGGCGTCGGTGGCCTCCGCCGACTCCTCGGACGACAACGTCGCCGACATCGACAGCGACAACCGCGGCGTGCTCGCCGGCGTGGGCGTCCAGCTCCAGCCGAAGTGGGACCTGGGCGTCTTCCTCAACACCGCCGACGGCAAGGCCGAGAACGCCCATCCTGACGAGGCCGATACCCGCGGGGTAGACTTCGGCCTGTTCGGCCGCTACAACAACGCCGGCGACTACTACTACGGCAGCGTCGCCTACAGCACCGGCTCGTTCGAGGTCGAGCGGCAGGCCGCCCTGGCCCGCAGCCACGAGCTCGTCTCGCAGGCCGCCGTCCGCACCCGGGGCGAGTTCGACAGCACCCAGCTCACCGTCCACCTCGAGAAGGGCTACACCTTCGCGATCGGCCGCAGCGTGGTGCAGCCCTATGCGGCTTTCCAGTACGCCAAGGGTTCGTACGACCGCTTCACCGAGACCGGCGACGGCCTGCTCGATCTCACCGTCGACTTCGAGGACTTCACCTCGATGCGCGGCATCCTCGGCGCCACCTGGCGCTACGAGATCAACCGCACCTTCGGCGTCGCCGCCCGCGGCAGCTGGGCGCACGAGTTCGGCGACGAGGTGGCGTTCGTCGACGCCTCGTTCCGCGGCACGGCCGACACCTACCGGCTCCGCGGTCTCGAGCTGGGGGCCGACCGGTTCAACGTCGGCCTCGACCTGAGCGTGCGCTTCACCGACCGGCTCTCCGCCTGCCTGCGCGCCGACTTCACCACCAGCGACGGCCAGCAGCTCCAGTCCGCCAACATCGGCTTCCGCTACGGCTGGTAAGCCGAGAGACCACTGTTCCCCACACCAAGGGCGCCTCGCAAGAGGCGCCCTTTTCATTGGGTGCGTCCGTTGCGCGGTTACTCGGTGGCCGGTGGCCGGCTGCCGGTAGGTTTGGCCGTAGCGATGCGCGTGAGCGCATCGATGTCCAGCGGCACCGGGCGGTGGCCACAAGAAGGCACAAAAGGCGGATTGTTCTCGTGGGTTCTCGTGCCTCTTTGTGGCGCTTCTCAGGTTCAGCGGAAGGAATCACGTATTTCGCCGATGGTCACGGCTGACCGGAGCCTGGCCGTGATGATCCGGGCAATCCGTGGGCCGGGGCAGGCTCCGGAATGCTGTGGCGGGCCGCGGCGAGGCCGGCGCCTCTGGCCGGGTTCGCCGCCCCGGGCGGATTCCCGGCTTCTGCCGTCCCCGAAAATGGGTTCAGGAGAGCGCGGTGGTAGCGGAGACGCCGAACGTCCGGTAGCGCTCGATCAGCTCGGGCGTGGAGGCGACACCGAGCTTCTGCATGATCCGCAGCTTGTAGGTGGCCACGGTCTTGGCGCTCACCCCGAGGCTGTTGGCGATCTCCTTGCTGCGCAGGCCGGCGCCGAGCATGGCGCAGATCTGGAGTTCGCGGGCGCTGAGCGGGCCGAGGCCCTTCGCCTCGTCGCCATCCGCGGGCGCGAGGTCGCGCCGGCCGACCGCCTCGGCCATCAGTTGCGTGGAGATTTGTTCGCTGGCGACGAGCAGTCCGCGGTGGATCTCGCGGATCGCCGCGACGATGCGCGCCAGCGGCGCGTCCTTCATCAGGTAGCCCCGGGCCCCGGCCGCGAGCAGGCGGCGCGCGAAAACACTCTCTTCGCAGGCGGACAACACGAGCGTGGGCGGTAGTTGACCGGTGGTGGCGAGGCGTTCGAGGACCACCCAGCCGTTGCCGTCGGTGAGATGCAGATCGAGCACGAGCACATCGGGCCGGGTTTGCTTCACCCGCGCGATGGTGTCCTCGCCGGAGGTCGCCTCGCCCGTCACCCGCATGTCGGGCTGGGCTTCGATCGCGCTCCGCAGCGAGGTGCGGACGTCCGTGTGGTCGTCGACGAGGAGGATTCGGATGGGGGCAGTCATTGCGTGGGGGCGGAGAGGCAGGGGCTGCCCGGCGTGCGCGTCGCCTGCCGGCGGCACGCGGTGCGCTGGCCGAGGCGGACGAAGGGATGGTCGTCGACCAGGAAGATGTGGCGCGGTGCGCTCATGCCTGGGGGATGGACGGGAGGATGCGGGGCAGCGTCAACACCAGGCTGGCGCCGCCGCCGGGAGCGGGCTCGAGCGTGAAGCGGCCCCCGAGCAGGGTGGCGCGCATGCGCATCTGGCGCAGGCCGAGCCCCTCGGTGCGCTGGTCGGGCGGTGGCGGTGGCGTGCCGTCGTTGGCGATGGTGAGGGTGGCGTGGGTCTCGCCGACGAGCAGGTCGATCCAGACGCGGCGGGCGTGGCCGTGGCGGGAGGCGTTGGAGACGGCTTCGCGCACGAAGCGCACGAGCAGGGCGGTCTGCTCGGCGTCGGGCGGGGGGAAGGCGGGATCGACGGCCAGTTCGCATTCGAGGCCGTGGCTGGTCTCGAGCTGGCGGGCGAGGGCGGCGAGCGTATCCGCGAGGGGCAGGTCGGCGGGGGTGTTGCCGGCGAGCAGGTGGGAGACCTCGCGGGCGCGGCGGCCGGCGGTGGCGAGGGAGGACCCGAGAGCGGCGAGGCGCTCGGCGGCGGTGGGCGCGAGGGTGGCGACTTCGTCGCGCAGCAATTCGGTCTGGCGGGCGCAGGCGATGAGGTCCTGGCAGAGGGTGTCGTGGAGGAGGTGGCCGAGACGGGCCTGTTCCTCCTCGGCGGCACGTAGGGCGGCGGCGGTGGCGCGCTGCCATTCGTGGGTGCGGGCGGCGAGGGCTTCGCGCAGTCGGGTCTCGGCGCGTTTGCGCTCGGTGATGTCGGCGATGGCGAGGAGGAAGCCGCGCGGGGCGGCGTCGCCGGGGGCGCGGAGCGGCGTCCAGTCGAGCAGCCAGAAGGTGTCGCGGGCGGGGTCGGGTCGGTGCTCGCAGGTGGCGTGCTCGGAGTGGGCAACGAGCGCCGGTAGCTCGGGCCAGGAGGCGAGCAGCTTGGCGAGCGGGCCGTAGGGCGTGGCGGCGGGGGGCAGGCCGAGCAGGCGGCGGGCGGCGGGGTTGCAATCGACCACCTGGCGGTTGCGGTCGGCGACGAGCAGGCCGTGCTCGTGTTGTTCGAGCACGAAACTGCGGGCGATGGGCACGAGCTGCCAGAGTTGGCCGCGGTTGAGGGCCCAGGCGAAGAGCGCGATGGCGCCGATGCGGGCAAGCGGGGCGAGGTTGGGGCAGTTGGGCGGGAGGAGGTGGGAGCGGAAGGCGAAGACGGCGAGGGTGGGCAGGCTGTAGCCGACAAGCAGGAGCCCGAGCTGCTTGCGCAACAGCGGGCTGGCCCCGCGCCACACGTAGAGGGTGGCGCCGAGCGCGAAGAGCAGGGCGGCGGCGTTGGCGGCGATCAGGTAGAGGAAGACCGGGCCGGAGCGGTAGCGCCCGAAGCTCCAGCCGGCGGTCGTGGCGGTGTCGGGGCTCACCCAGCCGGTCCAGGGGTTGGTGAAGGCGAGGGCGCCGAGCAGCAGGGTGGCTGCCACGAGCAAGCGGCGCCGCTGGGGCGTGGCCCAGCGGTTCAGGCCGGAGACATCGGCGAAGAGCAGGAGCAGGCCGGCCGCAAGCAGTGAGCTCAGCGTGCACTTGAAGCCCAGCGTCCAGAACAGCACCGCGGGCTGGGCGCCGAAGAGGCACTCGGCGGCTTCAGTGGCGGTGCGGCCGGCCATGGCCAGCACCACAAGTTGGAAGGCGCCCACGCCCGCGACCGTGAAGCGGCGGCTCCACCACCCGAAGCCGGCCAGGGCCAGCGCCTGGGCCGCCAGCAGCACGGCGGTAAGGGGGGTCCAGTGATCGGCGAGGGCAGGCATGCGGGGGTTGCGAGTAGAGCGCGGAAGCGCGCGGGGGGGAAGTCACGAGTCGCGGTTGCGGGAGAATTCCTACAATCGCGCCGCGTTGTAGGACCTTTCTTTCGCCTCGCGGTACTTGAAAGTCATTTACGGTTTGTCCCGTCTGTGGGAACCCCTCGGGCGGCGGCTCCCCGGACCGCCTGCCGCCGTCCCCCGGTTTTTGGCCGCGCAAAGGATCCCACGAGCCCGGATTCCGCAGGCGACGGAAGGTCTCGAAGGCGACAAAGGGACTCCGTACCACGGGACCCCCAACTCCCATCCCGTCGCCCTCCAGCACGAGCAGATCGCCGCCGAGCGGATCGGGCCGTTGCGCCAGCTGGTCGGCTGGTAGGCGCGGAGGCGAGGAGCGAGCGGCGGGCGACGGGCAGACGACGGACGGCAGCGGGCGAAGGACCGTGGCGCGGGCACTCCGTGCCGGCGATTCCGGGCACGGGTCTGGCGAAGCGTCCCACGAAAAAGCGGTGTATCCGCCGTGGCCCCGCCCGCGCGGGCGGCGATCCGGACGCTGGGCCGGAGGGTTGACTCGCCCCGCCGTATCGGCAAAATCGTTGCTGCGAGCGCTTGCCGCTCGTCCCACCACGCTTGCCTCCCTCGCCCCGGGTGGCCGCACCCTTCCGCCGACCCACATGAACTACCGCACCGTTTTCCCGCGCCTCGCCTTGTCGTTCGTCCTCGGGCTCTTCTGCGCCGGCACTGCCGCCGCAGCCACCCGCACCGTCACCACCAACACCGATCTCGGTGCGGGCTCGTTGCGCCAAGCCATCGCCGATTCCACCTCCGGCGACACGATCCTCTTCGCGCTCCCCAGCGGCAGCGAGACGATCACCCTCGGCAGCGAACTGGCGATCTCCGGCAAATCGCTGACCGTCGACGGCGCCAACACCGTCGTCGCCGGCGGCAGCGGCACGGCGGTCACGATCACCGTACCGGTCCCCGGCACCTCTCCCCACCGCGTGTTCCACCTCGCGCCCGGCACGGGTAACACCGTCGCCTTGAGCCACCTCACCCTCTGCGGCGGCTCCGTGGCTGGCACCGGCTTAGCGGGAGAAGGTGGCGTGATCCTCTGCAACGGCGGAGCCTTGGGACTCGACACGGTCACCCTGCGCGATGGACGGGCCGCCAATGGGGGCGGACTCGCCGTCGATTTCGGCGCGGTGGCGACGCTGACGAACTGCACCATCAGCGGCAATTCGGCGACCAACAGCGGCGGCGGGCTTCTCGTTGACGTCTTCAGCACGGCGACGCTGACGCAGACGACGGTGAGCGACAATTCGGCGACCCAAAGAGGCGGCGGGCTTTTCGTCTACGGCACGGCGACGCTGCTCGATACCATTGCGATCGCCAACACAGCCAGCGACGGCGACGATCTTTACATCCAGGGTACACTCCGCGCCTACGCCAGTTGGTATGCGGGCACCTACGGCTCGATCGCTACCGACCCCGTGGCGCCGAACCTGACCACTGCCTACACCGCGGGCGACCTCGGCGCGCTGGCCGACAACGGCGGCCCCACGCAGACGCACGCGCTGGCCCGCACCGCTCCGGCGGTGGGCGCGGGCGTGCTCTGCTACCGTAATGCGACCGACGGCCTCTACTTCAAGGGCACCGATGCCCCCTACTATAAAGTCGCCGCAGATGGCACGCTCTCCTCGTTCACTCCGAGTGCCAGCCAGTTGACCGCCGACCGGCTCGCGACCGACCAACGCGGCGTGGAGCGCAACGCGCCCGTCGACCTCGGCGCGTTCCAGCTCGTGCGCGTGGCCACGGCCGCTGCGCCGGCCGCCGGCACCTACAAGGCCGGCGCCACGCTCAGCTTCACCGTCACCTTCAGCGACACGGTGGCGGTTTCCACGACCGGTGGCACCCCGCGGCTGGCGCTGACGATCGGTGCGGCGACGCGCTACGCGACGTACGATGCGGCGGCGAGCACCGACACCAGCCTGGTCTTCACCTACACGGTGGCGGCCGGCGACACCGATGCCGACGGCCTCGCGGTCGCCAGCCCAACCATCGACCTGAACGGCGGCACGCTCACCGACGCCGGAGGCTGCCCTGTGGTCCTCGCGCTCCCGGCCTACACGCTGCCGACGATCCGGGTGGACACGACGGCACCCGCGGTGGCGACGATCGCGCGCACGCAGCCCGGCCCGGTGACGCTTGCCGACACGCTTGAGTGGCGCGTGACGTTTACCGAAGCGGTCACGGGTGTGGATGCGGCGGATTTCGCCCTCACGGCGGTCGACGGCGCAGCCACGGCCACGCTCGGCACGGTCACGGCCGGCGCCAACGCGGCGGAGTATTTTGTCACGGCGACGGGCGTGGCGGGCGTCGGCACGCTGCGGCTCGACGTGAAGGCCAGCGGCACGGAGATCGTGGATGGCTCGGCCAACGCGCTCGCCGCCGGGTTCACGCTTGGCCAGCCGTACACGCACACGAGTGGCTCGGTGGCAGTATCCTGGGGCGACAACGGCTTCGGCCAACTGGGGAACAATTCGACGACCGCTAGCTCAGTGCCGCTAGACTTGCTCGGCACCGGTGCGCTCGCCGGTAAGACGGTGGTGGCAGTGGCGCTCGGATTCGAGCACTCGCTGGCGTTGTGCAGCGACGGCACGGTGGCGGCCTGGGGACGCAATATGGGGGGCCAGCTAGGGAACAATTCGACGACAAGTAGCTCGGTGCCGGTGGCGGTGAGCATGATCGGCGGCACGAGCGCCCTCGCCGGAAAAACGGTGGTGGCGGTGGCGGCCGGCGAGTCCTATTCGCTGGCGTTGTGCAGCGACGGCACCGTGGCGGCTTGGGGACGCAATTCTTTCGGTCAGCTGGGGAACAACTCGACGACGGACAGCCTAGTGCCGGTGGCGGTGAATACGGCCAGCGGCACGAGCGCCCTTTCCGGGAAGACGGTGGTGGCGGTGTCGGCCGGAACCGTGCACTCGCTGGCGTTGTGCAGCGACGGCACGGTGGCGGCCTGGGGATTCAATACCTATGGCTCGCTGGGCAACGCTTCGACGGCCCCAAGCGGAGTGCCGGTGGCGGTGAACACGGGGAGCGGGACGAGCGCTTTGTCCGGAAAGACGGTGGTAGCGGTGTCGGCCGGAGGCCGGCACTCGCTGGCGCTATGCAGCGACGGCACGGTGGCGGCGTGGGGAAGCAATGACTTAGGCCAGCTGGGGAACAACTCGGCGCCGGACAGCCCGGTGCCAGTGGCGGTGAACACGGGGAGCGGGACGAGCGCTTTGTCCGGGAAGACGGTGGTGGCGGTGGCGGCCGGAGGCCGGCACTCGCTGGCGCTGTGCAGCGACGGCACGGTGGCGGCGTGGGGAAGCAATGACTCAGGCCAGCTGGGGAACAACTCGGCGCCGGACAGCCCGGTGCCAGTGGCGGTGAACACGGGGAGCGGGATGAGCGCTTTGTCCGGGAAGACGGTGGTGGCGGTGTCGGCCGGAGGCCGGCACTCGCTGGCGCTGTGCAACGATGGCACGGTCGCGACGTGGGGAAACAATAGATACGGCGAGCTGGGGAACAACTCGACGACGGACAGCCTAGTGCCGGTGGCGGTGAACACGGCCAGCCCGAGTGCGTTGTCCGGAAAGATCGTCTCGTTCATCGGTACGGGTGGCCTAGCCTATCATACCCTGGCGCTGGCTTCGCCACCGCCACCGGTGACGGTGACGGCGGTCTCCACCCCCGCGGCCGGCAGCTACAAGGCCGG
>Ga0116187_1005448_pt1 | contig 10607 bp, 8 predicted proteins | sample AD_JPNNA6_MetaG_FD_89755 | JGI IMG/M metagenome (GOLD analysis project Ga0116187, IMG submission 89755) | Active sludge microbial communities of municipal wastewater-treating anaerobic digesters from Japan - AD_JPNNA6_MetaG | ecosystem: Engineered > Bioreactor > Anaerobic > Digestate | place... | reverse complement strand
GCCTTCGTGACGTTTTCCACGGATTTGAGTTCCACAAGAAAAGGTATCTTCCACAATGAGGTCTGCACGAAACCCTTCGTCGAATTGGAGCCCGCGAAGCTCGATGGGGATGGGAACTTGCCGTGCCGCGCGCAGACCCCGGGCCTCCAGATCGCGTGCAAGCACCGCTTCGTACACTGTTTCCAACAGCCCGGGACCCGTCTCACGATGAAGCGCCACCGCGCAATCCAAAATGATGCTTCCTGTCTCACTCTGTTTCGGAGGATTCAATCTTTGTGTTCTCCGTGTCTCCGTGTGAGTTCATTCCTGTTTTTATGGAGACAAGAAGATCCCTCCAGCGAGGGCTTTCTTGTCCGCCGATTGGGGAGATAAGCCTGCTCATAGAACTTGACGAGAGACATCCCGGCGTGACCTTCAGAAGGCAGAGCACCTCCCATATGATGGGGCAAACGGAGCTTTGCGCCTGCAGCTCTCGGTCGCTTCCCGCCACGGGAAGTCATCCGGCGTGCGCGTCTGGCCTCTTCCCGCAGTGGGAAGGGATACAAGTAACGCCGATCAAGAAAGAACACTGCGGTGAGTGGGCCTATAAGCCGAGTTCTGTCCAGGACGGCGAACCATCCCTGGGCGGCCATTCATCTCGGGCCTGTGTCGCCACAAGCCTCTAGCTTCCTACCCGGGGGCGGAGCGGGCCACTCCATCGCCCCCCTATTTGGAATTGCTCCGGGTGGGGTTTGGCGAGCCGGCTTGTTGCCAAGCCGCTGGTGCGCTCTTACCGCACCTTTTCACCTTTGCCGGTCCGCAATAACGGACACCGGCCGTGTCTTTTCTGTGCCACTTTCCGTCGGGTCGCCCCGCCTTCGCGTTACGAAGCACCCTGCCCTGTGGAGCTCGGACTTTCCTCGGCGCCCCTTGCAGGGGGCGCCGCGGCCACCCGGCCCACTCACACGGATACTATTGTACACGAGCCTGTCGAAAACAGGAAATCCTATCAAGGGATGCAGTACCAGCGGTTTGGAGACTTTGCCCTACCCGCCGGGCGCGTGGCTGGGCGGATGCTCAAGCAGAGGAAGCGAGGCGTTGCCGATCATCAGGTATTTCTTGCTGGTGTAGGGCCCCATAAGTATTTGATATGCCTTTGGTTGCAAGGAGATTTGCCCATTCTTGAGATCTCTTTCGCGAACCAGGAAGAAGTAGGGGGTCTCCGCATTCAATCTCTCTTGAACGATCGTTGGGTTCAGTTGTATCGGGACCGGAGCTGCGGCGTAGAACGCGAACGCGGGAGTGAACGGGTTCCGGAACCATCCGACTTCGACCTGGTATCCCGCGCGAAGCAGTCCGCCGGCGGTCTCTGCCAGTTCGCGCGGTGAATTGGCGCCCGTGTAGTAAAAACTCCGCACTGAAAGCAACCCTGCCACGACGACAAGAAGGGCCTGCAGCGCGATACCGTGCACGCGCCATGCCCTGTTGCGGACGGCCCATGCGCCTGCCGCAAGCGCCACGGCTCCGAGCAGGATGGTCTCTGCAATCAGGGTAGGATGGCGCAGGGCCACGGAGGCATAGATAGGAGCAGCAAGCGCGAGGACGCTAAGAATCACCAGCAGGGCGCTTCCCCAGTGGCGGGTCCACGCAGCCATCCAGTTGGGGGACTGCTTCTCGAGTATGTTCGTCAAATGCACGCCTGTGGCTCCAAGGAGAAACGGAAACGCCGGCAGGATGTACTCATATTCCTTCCCCGCGATGAGAGAGAATGTCAGAATGCTCAACCACGCCATGACAATACAGAGCCGGTAGTTGGACCCGTTGGTCTGCCATTCGTGTCTCGACGCATGAAAGGGAAACAAGAAGCCCCATGGCGCGGCGAGCAGCGGGAGCGCTACAAGATAATACAGCGGGCTTCCGCTGTTGATGTCCGTGGCCGTATGGGTTCGGGTAATTACCTCTGAACTCAACAGCTTGCGGACGCTGTCCCATCCCTGCGCATTCAATACCGCCAGTGCCCAGGGAGAGGCAAGGAGAACACCGATCAGGATAGTGGCGAAAGCAACACCGGTCGCCTTGGCTCGGCTGGCTGGGGCGTTTCGCCATGCCCATACGGCCGTGTACGCCATCACAGATGCGAGGGCAATTGGAAATGCCAGCATACCGGTTAGTTTGAGCAAGTATTGGACCAGGAGCGCCAAGGCAGTGAGCATGGCAAGCCGCTTCATGGGCTTCAGGCCAACGTCGCCTCTGGTGATCAGATAGGCTGCCCAGGCTGCCCCGAGAAAGAGGACGGGGGCCGGTCCCTTCAACATGATGGCAGCGCCCATCGCCAGACCCGCGCCAACGGTGAGCCAGACGCCGCGAAAACGGCGTTTGGATTCGATGGCCGCCCAGCAGGCGGCGATGGCCAGAAACGTTGCAAGGGTCAGCGGCACGTCAATCTCGGCCCAGCGGGAACGTTCGAGAAAATAAGGAGAGGCCAGAAGCCCCAGCGCAGCCCATCGTGCCGGATGCCCGCCCAGCCTGGCCCGGAAGACAACGTAGACGGCAAGGATCAGCGCCACCGCACACGCGGCAGTTGGAATTCTGGCCGTCAGCGCGGAGACTTCTCCAGTAGCTCTGTACACGCCGGCGATGGCCCAGTAGAGCAGTGGGGGTTTGGCCAGATAAGTCACACCATTGATCGTGGGCACAATGAAGTCGCCCGACCGGAGCATCTCTGCGGGCGGGGTGGCGCGCTGGCCTTCGTTGTCAGTACAGACGTCCATGCGCCCCAACTCAAGAAAGGCTGCGAACGAAGCCAGGAAGAGAAGAACGAACCAAAAGTGTTTATCCTTGAGAGACTTCACTGGACACGGACCTGTCTTGACAATTCAGCATACTCGTTGCGTGCTGGCACGCGGGTAAAGACCACGCGATGCGCCGTTCGCGAGAGTTATTCCGCGTAGCGCAACTGCTTGAGCAAATTGCCCCGGCCGCGCTCGATCTTGCGGCCATATTGCGCCCGCTCGCCCACATATCTCCGCTGGGCTTCGGCCACCGTCATACGCTTCTTCTCAGGCGCCCTGCGCAGGACTTCCGCTTCTTTCGTTTCGCGCGGCACTTGGTCGGTGGCCTTCTGAGCGGCATACAATCCCGCGACCACGGGAAGACCCTCGGAGGCTGTGATGGCCGTGCCTCCCACTTGGCGGGTGTTGCGAAGGAGCGGATCGGCATTCAATATGGTGTTGGGTTTGCTTAATTCATCGTACGGGCGAGGCTTCGAGCCGGCCATGCCCATACAGGTGCTGGCGCTCAGTTCGAGCAGCCCCGTGCCAATCCCCTCGAATATCTTGACGCTACCCAGGATAGGCAAGTGCTCGTTGCCCTCTTTCAAGGATTGGAGCGACTGATAGATCAGCGCATGCACACCGCGGCCGGTGGTCTTGAAAACCTGCAGCGCCGGCTCGGGATGCTTCTCCCAGTACTGGTTCTCATCGAGCTTGGCCTTCTCAGCAGACCACGCGGTCCCTGCCAACGCAACGCTCAAGAACAGTGCAAACGAAATCCTCAACACCTTGTTCATAAGACATTCACCTTGGTTACCTATCCCCTGATGCGACGTGCATTTGTCTCACATACCGTAACTTAGTGTACCTGAAATCATCTCAAATGCCAAGAGATTACCGCGAGATTCCCACACGCTACCGGGCCAGGCGTTTTCGGCTGTGACGACCGGCGCGGCGCTTGGCACGGCTATTTGATTCCGGAATCAGGTTGGAACATTATAGAAACAAAGGACCATTTCTGTACTGGAAACGGAATGCGCCAGGAGGGACAGGTAATGAAAACGAAACCGAATGCTCCTTTGACCAAGCGCCGCACATTCATCAAGGCTGCGGGCGCGTTGGGTGTGGGTCTTTATCTCGGCGGGGCGGTGAAGGGCAGGCCGGCCCTGGCAGCGCAGGGCAAGAAGGAGGCTCTGGCGCTGAACGGCGGCCCCAAAGCGGTCACCGCGGAGCTCGGAAATGCGACGAAGTGGCCTCTGTATGGCGAGGAAGAGATCCAGGCGGTTTCCGAGTTGTTGAGAAGCCCGGGCTATGGGCCCATAGCCGAGTTTGAGGACGCCTGGAAGGCCTATCACGAGTGCCCGTACGTGAAGGCGCATTGCAACGGCACGAGCGCGTTAACCTCGATGATGTTCGCACTTGAACTTCCCCCTGGCAGCGAGGTGCTGGTGCCGGACTTCAGCACATGGTTTCCTGTGGTGCCGATGCGGTTCTTTGACTTGGCGCCGGTGTTTGTGGACGTGGATCCCCGCACGATGAACATCTCGGTCGAGGACTGCAAACGGCGGCTGACGAGCAAGACCCGGGCGATCATGCCGGTCCACTGGTACGGTCTGCCGTGCGACATGGACGACATCTGCGCGTTTGCCCAGGAACATGATCTGCAGGTGGTGGAAGACGCCAGCCATGCGCATGGCGCGCGTGTCAAGGGGACCCTTGTCGGGAATTGGGGGCGCATGGCGGGTTTCAGCCTGCAGACGGGGAAGCCGTTGCCGTCGATCGAAGGCGGCATCGCCAATTACAAGGACCGGGGAGACTACGAGCGGGCCGTCACGTATGGGAACTACGACCTGCCCAGGACATTCCCGGAAGACAGCCCCTACCGAAAATACCAAGGCACGGCGTTCGGCTCGAAACTGCGCATGCACCCGGCGTCGGCTATTCTTGCCCGCATCCAGCTCAAGGGCCTGGATGAGCGGAACACCGCCGGAGTTGCCCAGATTCGCCGTATGAACGATCGCCTGATGCAACTGCCCGGGCTTACCGAGCAGTACGTGCGGCCCGACGTCGAGCGGGTGTTCTACGCGAACAATCCCATGTTCATTGACGAGAAGAAGGCGGGAATGTCGCGTGCTGCTGCAGTGAAAGCATTGCAGGCCGAAGGCGTGAGTGTCGGTGAATACACCTGGACGCTGCTGCACTCGTATCCGATATTCCAGGAGGACAAGTGGTGGCGTCATATGCCGGTTCTGCCGGAAGAAGGTTCGGTGCCCGGATGCGACGAAATCAACCGTAAAGCCATTCACTTGCCGTATTGGACCTCGGACCAGCCGGAATTGATCGATCAATACGTGGCGGCCTTCGAGAAGGTCTGGGCGCACCGGGACGAATTGGGCAAAGCCTGATTTCACAAGGGACCAGGGGGCAACGAAGTTCCGGAGCGGGGGCGGGGTTTTGGAAGCCGCCGCCCCCCGGCCCTGAAGAGAACGAACAAAAGCCGCGGACCTGACCCGTCCGCGGCTTTCTTCCAGGACTTCCGCGACCGCGGCCAAGCTGCTTTCCCCTGCCTCAGCCGCGGAATTTTCTGGTTATGAGAAGGTCTCGCGCATGCGATCGCAATAGTAGCGGACGTTGTCCCATTTCGCGTCGGGCGCCAATCGGTGGTCAGGGCAGGGGACGTAGGCGCCCAGTTCGACCAGCGGCTTGAGACGCTCGACCTCGGCGTCAATGGCGGCCCGGTCGCGTGCGAACACCACCTTGTTCATGCCGCCAACGCCGCGAAGCTCTTTGCCATATTGCTTGCGCCATGGGGCGATGCTGGCGTTCCAGGTGCCGACCTCGATGGGGAACATGGTGTTGACGCCGTTGTTGAGCCACGTGGGAATTAGCGCGTCGATGCATCCGTCGCAATCGAGGGAGACGATAGTGATGCCGTAGCTGTTGACGAGTTCGGTAATGCGCTTGTAGTGAGGGCCGACCTTTTCGTCGAAGACCGACGGGATGATCAGCGGCCCATTCTTGAAACAGATGTCTTCCCAGAAATGGGCGAAATCGAATTTTGCGCCGCTTTCGAGGGTCATCTTGACCGCTTGGTACGAGAGTTCGGCCCGGGTGTCAATGATTTCGGTAAACAGGGCGTCATCTTCCGCGAACAGGTAGCTGGCGCCGGTGACGCCCAGGATGTTGCGCACTTCGCCGAAGAGGCTGCCGCAATGGAGTCCGTAGTAATAATCCCGTTCGTCCTTCTGGAGAAACTCGAGACCACCCTCGTTCCATGGGACCATTTGTGCGTTCACCAGGACCTCCGACCCGGTCACGCGTGCAGGTTTGAACTGAAGGCGGTGTTTGTAATGTTGTTCCCAGTCTTTGCGCGTTTTGAGGAGATGGTCTATCTCGGCGGGGATGGACGTCGCGCCGGGTTTCTCGAGTTCGATAACGCCCCAGGCGTTGCGGACCTTCTTGCCCCCGTCGGGTAGTTCCTCGATAACCTCGCGTTCGAAATCGGGTTTCAACCCGGTGTTGGGGCTGTAGCAACAGTAGTAATTGAAGTCAAACCCGAGTTTCTCGCTGATCACGATGTCCCAGGGATTGCCGTCGGCCCACTCGTCTGCCTCTTCTCGGGTAATGTGGCCCTCGGCGGCCCATTTGTCGAGGGTATCGGTCCAGAATCCGAAATGGATGATGGGCATTCTGTCGTACGGTTTGTAATTCAGGATTGCCAGAACGCGCTCGCGGTTTGTCATGACAGCCTCCCCAGATGACCAGAAAGTACGTTCGAGGATCGTTACATCACTTCAGTGCAGGTATCAACTTGATGATGTTCCGCCATTCGATGGCTTCTCGGTCGCGTTTTGCCAGACCGCACTTCTCGAGCGCCAATAATGGAGCGGAACCGTACCGCAGGAGCATGGTCGTGCCCACGGCGAACGTTGCCGCGCCGTGTTCGGCAATCTCGTCCGTTAACCGCAATCCGTTCCGGCCCACAAAGAGCGTGATGTCATACAGGCAGGCCGGTTTCGGGCGGGGCTTGTCGAGTACGCGCCGGAAATTCAGCATGAGAAACTGGGCATTGGGGAATTGCCCGGCGGCGTAGCGGACCGCCGTCTCGTCGGCTTCCCGGCCGGGGTCGAGGCGGTGGCGTCCGCGCGGATCGACGACGCGCCAATAGAACGCGACCCGCATGCCAATCTCGTGCGCCGCGGCGATCAGTTCGAGCGCACAGGGCTCGGTCAAAGCGTATCCATGGTAGTCCGGGGTCAGGCGAAGCACGGGCATTCCGAATTGTTCACGGCACTGGCGCAGGTCGTCGCGCCAGCCATCGTAAAGGGGGTTGAGCAGGGCGCAAGGGACAAGGCGGTCACCGTGGCGCCGGAGCTCGCGCGCGAGTTCATGGTTGGATTCGTGCACGTCTTTGTAGAGCAGCCCATTGAGATTTCCGGTCAGGGCTTTGCCGATGCCCAGGCGGTCCATTTGTTTGAGCAGGTCTTTCGCTGTCCGTTGCGGAAGCGCGCGAAATGGCCAGTGGCCAATCCATGTATTTGCGTCAATAATCATATGGCTCTTCTCGCAAGGATTCGGAGGAAATTGGCGCTGTAGAGTTTGGTGCGCTGGGATTTGGTCAGTGTTGCGTCAACAATCTTTCCAAGGCCGCGTTCCATGCTGCCGTCGCACGCGAAGAGAAGCCGGTCGATCCCGAGTTCGCGCACGCAGCGCTCGATCATGCCCGCGTCGATAACCGAGCCACTGGTGTCGAGAAAGACGCTGGGAGCTTCGCGCAGTCCCTTGAGCTGCCGTTCCCAATCGCCGCCCCCGCCGATGTGCCCGCAGATCAGCATCGCTTCGGGGTAGCGTTTGGCAACGTCGGCGAAGTGGGCCCCGGTCGAAAGGCGGGGTTGTTGCTGGCGCAACTCGGGCGCCGCGGGATATCCCGCGTGCATGAGGATGGGCACGCCGAGTTCAATGCATCGCTCAATGACGGGAAACTGAACCGGCTCGTTGATGCAGTATTGATGGTACAGTTTGACTCCCGTCATGCCGTTGTCGACGACGCACCGGGTGATCTCGTCCTGGGCTTCCCGGAAATAACCGGGGTTGACAAAGCACATGCCCAGAATTCGGGTTGGATGCTTTCTCATGGATCCCAGGATGAGATCATTGTGTTTGCGGACCAAGCCGGGCACGGCTTCGTCTTCCGTGATTGGGGCGGAGCAACAGATCCGATCGACACCGTAAAGGTCCATGCTGCGGACGGTATCGTCCGCCGACATGAAGTATGAGCCGTCGATAGAACAGTGACCGTGACAGTCGATGATCATACGAATGGTTCCAAGGCCGCCAAAAGCTCGTTACCTGGGAATGGTACGGATTGAATGTGCGGATATCAACGAATTTCCCTTCTCTTGCGCTCTAGAGGAAGCGCGAGTCTTACTTGCCGCGCGTGAGGAATTGTCCGGTTACACCTGACAAGGGGACGCCCAAGACGTTCTGTTCGTTTCCCCCATATGCTATAGTCAAAGGCGCCTAACTTGTCAGGAGAAAATATATGCTTACCCGAACCATCCGTGCCGCTCTTTTCTCTGCAATTGCAGCCTCGTCTTTATGGGGCGCAGGGCCTGTCCTGGCCGCCCAGGAGGGTCCCGGGAGGCTGTCGGCCGCTCAGAAGGCCGATATTGAGGCGGTATCGGAACCGGTTCTACTCGGGCCGCGCAGGGGAGGGGTGATCCTGCTGCCCGACGGCGCCCTCAAATCTTTCTACGCTGAGACTGGCGAGGGCGGTCTGTATAAGAATTACTCGGTAACCTCGCCAGACGGCGGAGTTACCTGGGCGAGCCGCGTTTCGAGTATGAGGGGCCGCGCGCATTTCTACCCCTCCTCGACCGGGATGGGGAATTTCATCTCTTTCCCATGATTGTGCGCCGGGAAGGAGAAGGGAAGACCGTCGCCGTCGATTATTTCATCGACATCTGGCATATCAAAACGCGTAACGGAGGCACGGAGTGGGACAAGGCCAAGGTGATTTTCGAGGGTTATGTGGGTTCCATCAACGGCGTGACCCAGTTAAGCACGGGCCGCATCGTGTTACCCTTTGCGGAGTGGTTGCCAGACCGGAAGACAGGGCCGCCGTGCGGCGCCAATGTGGTCACATGCGTGTATTCGGACGATGGGGGAGACACGTGGCACAAGTCGCCGTCCGAACTCACCGCGCCGACCTATACGGATTTCAACGGCAGTGGTTACGGCGCGTGCGAGCCGTGCGTCATTGAATTGAAGGATGGCCGCGTCTACATGCTTGCCAGAACCGACGCCGGGTGCCTCTATGAATCCTACTCGCCCGACGGCGCGGCGTGGGAGCCCCTGCGTCCCACGGAATTCCTGGGTACGGACGCACCGGCGGGTTTTCTGCGGATTCCGGATGGCCGAATTCTTGTATTCTGGAACGGATGCGAGAAACCGCCGCGGGTGAACGGTGCGGGCGTGTATGGCGGGCGCGACGCGCTGCATGCGGCGATTTCCGATGACGAATGCCGGAGCTGGCACGGATACCGCGAGGTGTACCGCGACCCCACTCGCAACAATACCCCTCCGGAAACGGGCGATCGGGGCACCGCCTACCCGTATCCGTATGCGGCGCCCCACGGAAAAGTCATCGTGATGACCGGACAAGGTCCCGCCAACGGCATGTTGGTTTTTGATCCGAACTGGCTTCTGGAGACGCACCGTGAGGACGACTTCTCGGGGGGGCTCGACGGCTGGTCCGTGTTCAAGCATTTCGGCGAGGTGAAGCATTGGTGGCAAGATCGCGTCCAGAGTCCTGTGCTTGTGGAGCTGCCGGACGCCCGGGGCGGCAAGGTATTGCACGTCCGCCGTCCGGACGACAAGGCGGGCGACGGCGCGGTCTGGAATTTCCCGATGGGCCGTAAAGGGGTCCTCACGCTGCGCGTTCTTTTGCGCGAAGGCTTTGGAGGGGCGGCGGTTTCTCTAATGGACCGGTTTTTCGATCCCACTGACCCGAATGGCGAGCACGAGGCCGTCTTTTCGCTTCCTATCCGGCCGGATGGCCACATCTCCGTGAACGAAGTTATCAAGGTGGGCGACTGGCACACGCTGCGCATTCAATGGGACGCGCCCGGACGGACCGCGGTGGTATATGTAGATGAAGAGGCTCGCGTGTATCTCCCGCGCTCGTATCGCGAGCCCCGGGGCATCAACTATTTACGGATGCGCTCGACCGCGCCTGAGGTGGATGCGGCGGGAATGTATATCGACTATGTCACGGTCGACGTGAGCGATTGAGGCTCGGGTTCGCGTTGTTCGTGGTACCGTGAGCGTCCGGCACGGAGAGGAATTGGCTCCGGCGCGCCAAGTGTCCTCCGCGCGCCCTGGTCGCCGGATAACAAACCTCTCGCTGGAGGAATGTTATTGTCTCCATAAAGACCAAGGATGAACTCACACGGAGACACAGGGAAAACGGAGATTGAATCCTCCGGAACAGAATGAGATAGGAAGGATCACTGTGGATTGCGCGGTGGCGGTTCGTCGAGAGACGGGTCCCGGGCTGTTGGAGATAGTGTGCGAAGGGGTGCCTGGACGCGATTTGGAGGCCCGGAGGTCTGCGCGTGGCACGTCAGGTTCCCATCCCCATCGAGCTTCGCGGGCTCCGGTTCCTCTGTTTCCTTTGTGTGAGTTTCCCCAATCGTTGTGTTATCCGGTGATTTGGGCGCACGCGCGAGTATTTCTGTCAAACCACAGTGATAATGTCCTCTTGCGTCCCCATTAGAAATGTCCTGTGATTCAGCCTTCCATCAGGAGGGCGTAATGTCAGGACATTTGAGGATGAGCAAGAAGGAACGGAATCGG
>Ga0116187_1005446_pt1 | contig 10613 bp, 10 predicted proteins | sample AD_JPNNA6_MetaG_FD_89755 | JGI IMG/M metagenome (GOLD analysis project Ga0116187, IMG submission 89755) | Active sludge microbial communities of municipal wastewater-treating anaerobic digesters from Japan - AD_JPNNA6_MetaG | ecosystem: Engineered > Bioreactor > Anaerobic > Digestate | place... | reverse complement strand
GGAGGGAAGGATCATCGACCGCACGTGGAAGCACTACAACGACGCCAACGTGGTGTTTCGTCCCAAGCAGATGAGTCCCGAGCGATTGTTGCAGGGATATTTGGATTTGTGGCGTGACTTTTATAAGAGCAAGACCTTTTTGGCCTCGCTCGAGCATGGCGACAGGACAATTCAGTTCTGAGGCAAGAGGCGGTTAGCGATGCCAGGAAAAACCAATCTGTTTACACCCATCCTCGAAGCGTTCCGACAGATCGGTCCGCGTCTTGCCACAAGTGGACGAACGCAAGAAGAGCAAGAGGTCGTTGCTTCTATCTTGCGAGAGGTGAATCGGTATTGCCGCAAAGAAGTGGACGGCCTTGCGATCGACCGACGCGGCGCATTGGGGCAGGAGATGTTGGATGCGGTTGCCGAGCGAGGCTGGTTTGGCTTGACGATTCCGGAAGAGTATGGAGGCGCTGGCCTATCCATGTCCGCGGCCACGCGGATTGCCACCGAAATCTGTAAATATAACGGCTCGTTAGCGACTTGCGTCGCCTTGCATTCGGGCCTCGCGCTCTATGGATTGATCCATCTTGCCTCGAAGGATTTGCAATCCAGGTATCTGCCCGAAATTGCCGCTGGACAGAGGATTGCTGCCTTTTGCGCTACCGAACCGAACGCGGGCTCGGATATTGGATCGATGCGAACGCTGCTCTATGAGCAAGACGGCATCTTTCGGTTGCGTGGAAGCAAGTCGTACGTAACCAATGGGGGATTCGCGGGAGTATTGACCGTGATTGCGAGCAGCCCGGGGTTGGGCGGTGCTCGCGGTGGACATACCATGGTCGTGATCGACCCATCGTGGACGGGAGTACATAAACAGGCGGAAGAAAACAAACTCGGACTCAAGGGTTCTTCGACCATCACGATTGATTTCGACGATGTCGAGGTACCTCGCGATCACGTGATTGGAGAGGTTTCCAAAGGGTTGGATCTTGCTCACGAAGCGTTGACATGGGGTCGAAGCTTCATGGCGGCGGGTTGTCTTGGCTCTGCGATGGCCGCGGTACAAGAGGCTCGGGAGCATATTGCGGGGCGTGTGCAATTTGGGCGAACGCTCGATCAATTCCCGCTCGTTCGTGAGCAGATGGCTGCCGCGATGGCGGATGTATACACGGTGGAGACGGTATTGCGCCTGGTGTGCGATGTTTTCGATTCTCGCTCGGGAGATATCGCGTTGGACTCCACGGTGGCAAAAGTATTGGGCTCGGAACGAGCATGGAACGTGATTGACCGCGGCCTTCAGCTCATGGGAGGAGCTGGATTCATCGAGGAGAGGGGGATGCCGCGACGATTACGAGATGTACGGGTCACGCGCATCTTCGAGGGAGCCAATGACGTGCTACGTCTCCATTTGGCGTCTGCGACGCTTGGATGGCCGCGGGCTGGTTTACAAGAGTTTCCCGAAGTTTCTCCGCTTGTTCCGGCGCCTCTTCGAACCGAGGCCGAACGTTTCGATGAGATGCTTCGCGAAGTTGGCGTTTGTCTCGCCTCGATACAAAAACAATATGGATTCAAGCTGTTTCAAAGACAGTCACTGCAATCCGTGATGGCCGATGCGATCATGGCCACCTACGGAATGATGGCGGTACTCGTTCGCGCTGCGGCATCCGTGCAGGATCAAGATACCCCTGAGACCTGTGTCGAACTCGCAACCGCCAAACTGGCATGCAAACGCCTGGAATCCGAAGCCCGGTTGGCCCTGCAAACCATGACACGAGGTGCTGATGACGAAGCCTTGACACTGGCGAACGCAGTGCTTGCCCAATGACTTGCGCTACTCGTCTTCCCGTACCATGACTCGTTCGTGTCTGTCGTCGTAACCATCGAACACTTCGGCCTCATTCGCGAAACCATGCCGTCGCCCCAGGAAAAGATCGTAGTTCCTGTGGGAATGACCGTACGCGAATTGTTTCAACATCTGATCGAACGATACGGTGATTCCTATCGCGATGCCTTGTTGGCTCCGCAAGGACAGCCCCTTCCGAACGTCGTACTCACGCTCGATGGGGAACAGATAAGCGATGAAGCCGCGATGAATCGAGCCATGATGCATGATGTGGTGGTGCGGGTGCTGCAAATGCCACCGTTCATCGGCGGAGGGTAGGGCAGAGACACGCTCGAGATTCTCGCGCGATCGTCGATGGTCTGCGACACGGAGAGATAGACCAGTCGTCCGAGCCTCGATGACGGCGACTGCATCTACGACAACGTGGTTCAAAACATCAAAACGAACGTGGTATCCGACGAGAAAGGATGGAAGGACCGGCGCTTCACTCGTCCTCGAACACGATCTCGATGTCTTCGAACTCGGCCGTTTCGGCATCGGTTTCAGGAGCCTGCGCCATCACGATGAGATGGGTGACTTCGTCGACGTTCAATACGGACAGCATGATTTCGCGTCCGTCGTTGTGGATGAGTCGCGCTCGTGAGCGAGCCAAGTCGACCACGGCGAGTTCTGGAATCAGGGTACGGAGGTCGGAAGGTGGTGGAGCATAAAGACCGAAGCATCGACTGAGGGCATCACGAATGATCGTGACTTCGAATACATAGCGGCTTCCATCGCCGATGCGTACGATGTGTCCTCCGGTCAGATTGCGAGGAAGGCTTGGCACGAGGGTGGTTGGTTTCGCTGGTTCCAGGCGGCAACTCAGCAAAAACCGTGCGAGTCCTGCTAACGATCGATCGTCGGCAGGATCAAAAACGGGCAAGAGCGATTCACTGAGGCGATGGATAGGCCGACGAACCTTACGGGTGGCGTCATCGGAAGGGCGTTGCGAACTCATGATTGACTCGTGGGCATGGGCGATCCCGCGCCCGGGGCGAATCATAGTCATATTTGGCGTGTTCGCGGAACACCTTGTGATGGGCTTTGATCTTTCGAGTCATCATTGGCGTGGTGGGCAACGATCGAAAGATGGGCGATCGACCGAAACGGGGTGAAAGGAAGAAATTGGCAAAGAGGGTAAGAAAATCGTTGATCTATGGATTATGTCCTATCGGGTAGCGTTCGTTTTCATTGTCCGCAGCCGCCTTGAGGACTTGCGCCGGGGCCTGCGGCGGACAGCTTGTTTTCGCATCCTTTCAGTCCAGGATTGTGCTCGCAGACGTTCTTACGGATCGTTTCTGCATCGATTCCCGAGAACTTGTATCGACCATTGACGAGCCACGTGGGAGAGGCACCGATACCGAGGGAATTGGCGATTTTGATGTCTTCTTCGTGGAGTTTTTTCCCTTCGCCTTCGAAACATGACTTGATTTTGGCCGTTGCGATACCGTTCGACCCCGTGCAGGACTGCCACTCGCTCGATCGAATGTCTTTGTTGCGGCACCAGATGTAGTCCATGTACTTGTTCGAAGCGCCGTAATGCTTGATGGCACAAAGCTCGCGAATGTTCTCATCGACTTCCGGTTGCCCATGCAAGGCTTGGAACCCTGATTCCGCGGTGCCGTTGGCGATATAATGCACTTTGAAGTGCAAACCTTTTCCGAAATTCTTGAGCACTTCCTCCATCGCGTTGAGCGCCAACACCCCGTAGGGACATTGTGACATCACAAATACCTCCAAGGTGTTTTTGGATTCGGGACGGCAACTCATCGTGTTTTTGCATTCTGCTTGAGAGCAACCATTGGGATCGGCACATACGGGGTTCCATGTTCCCCCCACGTTGAGCACGCGATGCTTACCCTTGCGTTGGGTACCCGGTCCGATGGCTTCATTGGCTTCGGCATCGCCATCGAGACTGTCGTCGAACACGAGCAGGGGAAGCGATCCTCCCCCGATTTCCTTGTGGAGATTGCGCCCTTCTTCCTCGGTGTAGTCGAGAATTTTTACGTCAGGTTTTGCAATACGTGATCCAACTGCTTGCGCCAACCGGGAAGCGTCACAATCCGCGCAACGCTTGTCGGTTAGAATCGTCACGTGGACCGTGGCGAGCGGAGGAAGCTCGGCACAGGCCTTGGGCGCGGGGCCTTCATGAGCGCTGCAGATGGCGCGAAGGAATGCGTCGGGACTACGCCGTCCCTCGTAGGGCTTGCCACCGATATAGATGGTGGGACTTCCGGTGGCACCTTTTTTCTCAGCCCGCTTGAACGAAGCGGAGAGAAGTTTCTTACCTTCCGCACCTTCGATACAAGCTTTCAGCGGTTGGACCGGCACCCCAATCTTGCTCGCGCAGGTTTCCCAATTGGTATCCACCTGACGCATATTTTCATTCTGACAGGCGATGAGGTCGAACGCTTTGGCGGGGGCATGCTGCAATGCGCATAGCTGCGCAATATTTCCTTTTACTTCCGCCGGTCCGTGCATCGACGTCAGGTTCCCGGAACCGTCCTCTTGACCGATGTATTCGAGAGCTACATCCACATCGGCTCCCAACTTGTCGATGGCGGGCTTGATGGCCTTGAGAGCCTCCACGCCATAGGGGCACTGGGACATCACATACAATTCAACAGGAACCGCCCCCGGGTTTTTTTCCGGTTTGGGAACCGATTCCGTGGCGATATTCGATGACGTTACAGCGTCAGGACGGACTTTGTCTTCCGAGCTTTTGTCGACGATGGCCATGACGGCAATGCCTGCCACCACGGAAAGAACGAGCGCGGCGATCGCATGTTGTTTGGTCATTGGTGATGCCTTTGGGCGAATGAATGAGTGTGAAAAGCGATGCTTTGAATGTGGAAATAGGTTGGAAACCTAATCACGTCTCGTGGGTCGAGGCGAGGGAAATATGCCGACGAAAGCGTTGTCTCTCACGACTTTCGAGCGGCCCATTCGGTCAAATTTTTTGCCATCCAGGCCAAGTCGAATCCGCCATCTTCGCTTCGTCCAGCCAAACGAGCGAGAGCGTCTTCGAGCGTGTCTCCTTGAAGACCGACGGAGCGCAAGTACGGGTTGTCCATCAGCGTGCCGGAAAACTCCACATCGCGAACGAGGTGCAATACGTAGGCTAGCGCTTCATCGGGCACTTCCGGAATCCGTGGTGTTCTTTCCCGCAACGGTTGAGAGACGAGTCCCGCCTCGGCCGCGGTGGTGATGAGGTTGCCACCATACTTGAGTTTCGTGGAGGTGGCCCATCGCGAAGGCGCGACTTGTTCGATCCATTCCGCCACCAATTCTCGCGTCAAAATCGCCGTTTCCGGTCCGCGTAGCTCAGGAAGAAGATCTCCCGTGAACTTGCGATACACCGTGTCCGTGAGCTGCACATGCCAATGACAGATGAGTCGTCGCGTGTTGTCCTGCATGTCCTTCCAGTTTCGCAACACGCTCATGGCTTCCGGAAAGGGAGCGAACCGCGAAGACAACTCATCGATCAGCTTGCGCACGCGGGCAGGGGAACGATCGCCAAACCATCCCTGCTCCTGAGCAAGTTTCGCGTTTTCCGCGTGGGAACGTTGGGGATCGGCGTGAGACCAATAGGCCGTACAAGCATCGATCTCGAGAGTGACCCGCAACAATCGGGTATGTAACTCGGTGACTTCACAAGGGCGTTCGCTCATGGGTCTTTCGCTATTCTGGTCTGCGCCTCGTGCAACGGACTGGTTGGGTTTCGGGTTCATACCTTGCGCGAGAACGACTACCCCGCGCACGAGCCGTTGTCGACCATCTTATGCGTTCTCATGCAAAGACCTTCATCAAACGGCATTTTTCTTCACCATCCGCAGCCCATGCCGCGTGCCGTGGGCTCCAGCCGGTGCGCGATGGGCGCTGGACGGACCTCAAACCATCCATTTCATGAATGCCTGTACCATGCCCTGGGGCTTGCCCCATCAGCGGTCAGCAGCTTTCAATGACTTTCCGAGAAACGTGTAAGTATTGCAAAATACAAACTAAATACCCGGTTCGCGCATTGCGAGTTCTGGGGCCGTGGTTTGAAATCCGCCTATGGATATCCTCCGGGCTGCCCACCACCATGAGCCTTTGGCGCATCCTGGGCGCGATGGGATGCGTGCTTGACGTCCGGGCGTCGGCAACCTACCGTGTCCCGCTCGCGTCTGTGATCGTTGGAGGCTTTCATACGACATGACTTCGACTTCAGTGGCCCTGGGCAGTGATCATGGCGGCTACACTCTCAAACAAGCCATCAAACGTCACCTAACGTCCAAGGGCTTGTCGGTGCTCGATGTCGGTACTCATTCGACGGACGCTTGTGATTATCCCGTGTTCGCACGGGCGGCGGCGGAGGCTGTGGCATCGGGGCGCGCTTCCGTAGGCATCGTGATCGATGGCGCCGGTATTGGCTCATGCATGACTGCCAACAAGGTGCCGGGCGTTCGAGCGGGCATGGCTTTCGATGAAAAAACCGCTCGAAATGCACGGGAACACAACGATGCCAACCTCTTGACCTTGGGGGCTGGCTACCTCGCTGAAGACCTCGCGATTCGGATCGTCGATGTTTTTCTTTCCACGGAATGCACGGTGGACCGTCATAAGCGCCGCGTTGCCATGATCGATGCGCTGGACGGCAAACCGGCCAGGAGCGGATCGTCCATGTCATCGAATGACTACCAAGGGTTGGTGGATGCGATCACGCGCGTGCTTACCGCGAATCCGACGATGATATCGTCGGTGCTGGGAGCATCTGGCGCGACAGGCTACGCGTGTGCGGATTGCTCGAATTGCGGCAATTGCGCTTCGAAAAAACCAGAAACGGTCAGACAGGTGCTCGGAGGCGTCGGCGGACGCATCTCCTCGTCGTTGGGAGCCAAAAACGTTCCCACGGACATGGCAAAACTCATCGATCACACCTTGCTCAAGCCCGAGGCAACCTATGCTGACATCGATCGCCTTTGTGATGAAGCCCGGGAGTATGGCTTTGCTTCCGTGTGTGTGAACTCGATGCATGTGGAGCGTTGCGCAAAGCGTTTGAAGGGCAGCGGCGTGAAAACCTGTTGTGTCATTGGTTTTCCTTTGGGGGCCACACCCAAGGAGATCAAGGCCTTGGAGGCGCGACGGGCCATTCGAGATGGCGCGAAAGAGCTGGACATGGTGATCGCGATCGGCGCACTCAAGTCTGGCGATCATCGTTACGTATACGAGGATATTCGACTGGTTGCGGAAGCCGCGCGCGATGGTTCCGCGCTTCTCAAGGTCATCATCGAAACGGGTCTACTCACCGACGAGCAAAAGGTAGCGGCTTGCGTACTTGCCAAAAAAGCGCGTGCGGACTTCGTCAAAACTTCCACCGGCTTCGGTCATGGGGGCGCTACCGTCCACGATGTGGAATTGATGGCACGGGCCGTAGACCATCAACTACAAGTCAAAGCATCGGGCGGCGTCAAAGGGGTAGACGACGCCAAGAAAATGGTGGCTGCGGGCGCTTCGCGTATCGGTGCATCCGTGGGCGTGAAGATCGTTCGGGAAGCCAAGGGTCTTTCCACGGAAGGAGCCTCCGCCCAAGGCGGTTACTAGGCCACTGGCCCAAGGAGCCACGATCATGGCTGAGCTTCGAAGCTTCGTGTTTCTCGACTCGTTGCAGCCCCAATTCGCTGCCTATCTCGGCACCGTGTGCCGCGGATTCTTGCCCACCGCCGGAGAAGCCTCGCTTTTCGTAGAAATCTCTCCAGGCATCGAAGTCAATCGCGTCACCGATGTCGCCGTCAAAGCCACCGATGTCCGACCCGGAATGCAAATCGTCGAACGCTTGTACGGCATGCTCGAGGTCCATAGCCCTTCGCAGGCGGACGTCCGACGTGCCGGCGAGGAAATCCTTGCCGCTCTGGAACTGCAAGAAACCGATCGGATCAAGCCTCGCGTGTTGTCTTCCCAGATCATTCTCAACACCGATGACTTGCAGGTGCAACTCATCAACCGCACGAGGATGGGGATGATGCTCGTGGCGGGTGAATCGCTCTATATCTTGGAAGTAGAGCCCGCGGCCTATGCCGCCTACGCCGCCAACGAAGCCGAAAAAGCAGCGGAAATCAACGTGGTGGACGTGAGGATGACCGGTGCCTTCGGCCGCGTTTATCTCGGCGGTGAGCAACGGGATATCGATGTGGCTTCCACCGCGGCGATCAAGGCCATCGAATCGTTATCTGGCCGTGACGTGGGAAGCAAAAGGAAGGACTGAGCCATGATTGACCTGCGAAGCTACGTGTTTCTGGACTCGTTGCAGCCGCAGCACGCCGCTTTTCTCGGCACCGTGGCGAAGGGCTTCCTTCCCACGCGGTATCAAGCCTCGCTGTTCATCGAGGTGTCTCCAGGCATCGCCGTGAACCGGCTGACCGATATCGCCGTGAAAAGCACAGGCGTGAAACCCGGCATGCAAATCGTCGAGCGCCTCTATGGCTTGCTTGAAATTCATCACGATACCCAGGCTGAAGTGCGAAGAGCTGGGGAAGCGATCCTTGCCGAAATGGGCAAGAAAGAAAACGATCGGATCAAGCCTAAGTTATTGACTTCACAGGTGATTCGTCATCTCGACGATCGCCAAACCCAGCTCATCAACCGGGTCCGTCATGGTCATATGATCGTGGCGGGACAATCCCTTTATGTGCTCGAATGCACTCCGGCCGCCAATGCGGCCCTGGCCGCCAACGAAGCCGAAAAGGCCGCCAATATCCACGTGCTGGAAATCACCAGCTTTGGATCTTTTGGACGTTTGTATCTGGCTGGGCGCGATCGTGATATCGATGTCGCCTGGCCAGTGGCAGAAAAGGCCCTCGAACTCGAGGGACGCGCAGAGTGAAACGCAAGTTGGAATACGCCCTCGATGGCGTGTGGATGATGCAACGATAGGGACGGGCAACCGACCCTGCTACGGAGGAAAGAAATGGCTGAAGCACTTGGCATGATCGAATGCCGTTCGTTTGCCGCGATGGTCGAAGCTTCCGATGCAATGGTGAAGGCGGCCAAAGTCGAACTCGTCGGTTATGAAAAAACCGGTGGTGGCTATGTCACCGCCATCATTCGGGGAGATGTCGCCGCGGTGAAAGCCGCCGTCGACGCCGGCACCAACGGTGCCTCCCGGGTTGGTGAAGTCGTGGCTACCCACATCATCGCTCGCCCCCACGTCAACGTCGACTTGGTGCTGCCCCTCGGTCGCGTCGATGCGGTCAAGGAGGAATTGGCCGCGCGCGGCATCAAGTAGCAACGATGGCCCATCTTCCGCTTATGCTGCGATGGGCATGAGAGAACGAAAACGTCTGGCGAGGGGGCCTCGTGCGCGGCCTGGCAAGGCTCGCTCGCCAACGTTGCCATTGGCTGATTCGACCGGAGGGACAACCCCCGGAGCGCTGGGCCGCTCGAGGTGATGTGATGCTCCTGGCAAAGGTGGTCGGTACCGTGGTGTCCACTCGAAAAGACCCCAAAGTCGAGGGCTTCAAGTTCCTCCTGCTCAAGCAGGTGAACCCGGAGACGCTCGAGGAAAGTGGTTTCGTCGTGGCGAACGACGCCGTCGGATGTGGCGTGGGCGAATATGTCTTATACGCTTCCGGCTCCTCCGCACGACAAACCGAAATAACCCAAGACCGCCCCTGCGATGCCGTCATCATGGCCATCGTGGATACATGGGAAATCGACGGAAAAGTGCTCTATGAAAAGCATTCTTACGAGCACGGGGTCGGAGATTGGTGAGAAAGGTTGAGCCATGACACAACCAGGGATCAGCCCAGAACAGATCCGTCGCCTGGCTGAAGCCATCGCCAAAGAGGTTTCGGCAGGACGATCCGCACCCGCCGTCGCCTCCCGCGAACCTGTCGCCACCGGCGCCGAAGGTGTTTTTTCCACCGTCGACGAGGCCGTGGTGGCTTCTCGCAAAGCCTACGAAAAACTTGATGCCCTCGGCCTCGAACGCCGAAAAGCCATCATTGCCAAGATCCGCGCGGTCTGCCTGACGCAAGCCGAGGCTCTCGCACGCGCTGCCATCGACGAAACCGCCCTGGGCCGCTACGAAGATAAAGTCAATAAAAATCTGCTAGTTACGCATAAAACCCCGGGCCCCGAAGACTTGCTCCCCTGGGCCCAATCCGGCGACAACGGCCTGGTGCTCGTCGAACCCGCCCCCTTTGGTGTCATCGGCGCGATCACCCCCGTCACCAATCCCACCTCGACCATCATCAACAACACCATCGCCATGGTTTCCGCCGGCAACACGGTGGTGTTCAATACGCATCCCAGCGCCAAAAACGTCTCCGCCGCAACCGTGCGATTGTTGCACCAGGCGATCGTCGATGCCGGGGGACCACCTAACGTTGTGGCATGCATTGCCAAACCCACCATCGAATCCGCCGGCGAATTGATGCATCACCCCAAGGTCCGCTTGCTCGTGGTCACTGGCGGTCCCGGTGTTGTCAAAGCCGCCATGAACTCAGGAAAACGCGCGGTTTGCGCCGGCCCCGGCAACCCACCCGTCATCGTCGACCCCACCGCCGATATCGAACAAGCCGGAAAAGACATCGTTTTCGGCCATTCCTTCGACAACAACGTGATCTGTGTCGACGAAAAAGAATGCATTGTCGTTGAATCCGTGGCCGAAGCCCTGAAAGCTTCCATGAAACGCAACGGTGCGGTCGAAGTCCCCGCGCGAGACCTGGCTCGCCTCGAAAAGGTCATCTTCGAGAAAAACGCCGGC
>Ga0116187_1005416_pt1 | contig 10648 bp, 8 predicted proteins | sample AD_JPNNA6_MetaG_FD_89755 | JGI IMG/M metagenome (GOLD analysis project Ga0116187, IMG submission 89755) | Active sludge microbial communities of municipal wastewater-treating anaerobic digesters from Japan - AD_JPNNA6_MetaG | ecosystem: Engineered > Bioreactor > Anaerobic > Digestate | place... | reverse complement strand
CAATTTCAGCTTCCTGCATTTCTGCAATATTGGCACTTGCTTTACCGGAACGGCTTTCCAAATCGCTGCCGCAAAGATATATAAGTAAAGTGAAGGTTTCCGGTAAGATATCTATATCGCTCTCATCTGTTGATGCAGGTACCGTAATACTTGTATCGGGGGTTTTACATCCCCCCAATACAAGTATGCAAATAAACAGTATAACCGTTATAACAAGCAGAGAGCGTTTCATTTATTCTCCTGATACAAAGCCTATGACAGCATTATATGAGGGAACCGTGTAGTATTCACCTTCAGCACCGCCGAAAGCCATTGCCCACACAACCGGTGTCTTCGAGTAATCGACTTGTATGACATTATTTTCCTCTACAGAAGGATTTCCCGTACCGTTTTGAGTTACGGTGGTTACTTTAAACCCGCCATCGGAATCTGTAGAACTGGTCACTGCAAGTTTCATTGACAAGACAAAAAGATCCCCCACGGTCAGAGTATTGTAGTAAGTTGCGTTTCCGGTCATATATATATAAGTGATTCCTTCATCCGGTACTACATCAACAAAACCTGCGGCTTGCAAATCAGCTGCCAAACTCAAACCTCTGTTTTGAGCTCTCTCTATCATGGTGGTGTAAGTTTGGTCGGAAACAGACAGAAAACCTTCCCTTATATCATTTCTGATAGAAGTATCACTTTTGGCTCCTTTAGTACCTGTTGCCTTTTTCATTTTTTTGGAAACCACCTGTCCGGAAACCAGTAATCTGTCAGCCCCTTTGTCTGCCAAAGCAGTCATGATGTCAATTTTATTGAATGCATTATCAATCTTTTCCATTACGATGGGAATATATGAACGGATAGTGGAGGCATTACCGTCATTAGTCGCATCACAATACTGTAATGCTATAGCGGAGCTTATGAGATAAGTGCTTTGCAATTTAGCCAAAAATGCCTTTTTAATATTTATCGTCTGCGATTCGAAATTGAATTGTGTATCCACTACCTGAAAGAAAAGATCAATAATGCTGTCCCCTGTTCCGCTGGCGGTTTCAAGTATCAGCGAGCTGAGATTTATAACTTTCTGCAAATACCCGTTACCGATATTCAACTCCTTTACCTCGTTTATAAAACCTTCGGTGAGAATAGGATCAATCTCCACATTTTTTACTTTCCTTCCATAGTACGGTGCTCCTTTTAGTTTTTCGCGTAAAGCTTCCATACATCTGTACATTTTTGCAGCATCTTCGCCAAGTCTTCCAAGATAATACTGGTATTCATCCATGTCTTTGAAAGAAAAACCGATTCCCCAAATTCTGTTATGTGCTCTATCCATATAGTCGCTAAAGCTTAAGTTTGTATAATTCGCAAAGGAAACCAATATATCATATATTTCAGTTAAATCCTTGTCGGTACCCATGTCAGCTGTCCATTTATATCTGGCCCTTTCGATAGACCCATACTCCTCGGCAAGGTATTCGCAGAATTTATCATAATTCCAGGCGGAATGTACTTGTGCCGCCTTGGAAACATCGCGTACATAATTGATAACAGTCTCCTTACCTAAAAGTGTCCGAGAGTCGGTCAACAAATTGTTCTGTAATGATTGTAACTCACTCAAAGCCGTCATGCTTGTGCCGACTTGAACATCAACCCTGACTTTTCTTATATCATTGTTAAGGTTAACAATCGCCTTATCCAGTCTGTCAATGGAATTTCTTATCGCATTCAACTCGGGATTGGAAGTGTCAACCCCCAGAAGTTCATAAACGTGAGGTAATACAAATCCGGCTACAGCACTTCCTATCGCACCGCCCAAACTGCCTGCCGCACTCTTTGCAAGTGTAACACCGAGTTCTCCCCAACTGAAATCTTTATCGTCGTAGTAGGGCGGAACCGGGACGGTAAGCGAGTAGGAATCCAGACCGAAGTCGGTATTTAAAACCCGCCCCGCCATATTAAAAGACAGAGCAACACCGCTTTTAAGCTTAGAAGAATAATCTGCGGTATATACAATCTTATCCGAAGCAACGGAGGAACATACGAAAGAACTAAGACTGCCGGCACCAAAAACCGTTATATCATTTACGGAAATACCCTCTTTGAAAGTAGCATTATACGGCACTATTTCAATATATACTTTCCCTTTTTCCGTATCGGTTATGACATCACCCTTTACGCCTGCAATTGCGTTATACGGTCTGAATGCATAATTTATCTCTTCGCTTTCGGTTTTCAGCACAGCATTTACCGTTATACCGGTAAGCACATCGTTTACATCCAAACCCTTGTCCAGTTTGTCATTTATTTTTAATTTAAAAGAATATGCGTTATTTCCACTGTCATACGACTGTTCAATTACGGAATAAAGACCGCTCCAAACACTGATTCCGTCCTTTACACCGGCAAACTCCTCTGAGAGTGTTGCTTTACCTACGGCAAATACATTTGTATTCTTATCAAAACTTACTGTAGAAGGATCGATATAAATATTCGGTTGTAAAAAATCCAGGCACAGATCGGTATCCTCGGAAAACTCCGAATCCACCGCACTTGCACTTAAAACACCACTTATAACCGCACCTGTATAGTTTTTAGGAATATCGGTAATTACAAAAACAGCCTTTGTATCACTCTCTCTTCTTACTTCTACAGATACATCCAATCCTATAGGGAAAGTAAGCATATCGGAAGTCATTTTTTCAACAAACTTCCAGCCTTCACCCAGCATTGCTGTAACGGTAGCTTTATCTGTTCCTTTGTATAGTCCGATATATTCAATATTCAAGTCTACCTCGGGTGCATGTGTATAAACAACTGCAGCTATCTTTTTCTCTTTTGCGGTTACAGCCGTTTCGGACATTAACACATATGAAATATTGTCATCATAACCGTAAGGAGATTTGAAAGTAAAAGTAAGGCTCTTATCACCCGTTTTGGTAACGGTAAAGTCCTCTAACTGCGAGCTGAATTTCCCTTCGTCTACACTATAAAAAGCCGTTAACACAAAATCCTCTTTACTTAATTCGGTAAACGAGTCCTCTATCCCCTCATCAAAAGTCAAAGTTCCGCTGTATTGTCCTTCGGGACTGTATTGTACGGATATTGCCGTATAGTATACTTCCGCCTCAGGTTCCTTCTCTTTTTTCTCTTTGCAAGCAGTCAATGATAAAAGTATGCAGATTATAAGAAGTATACTTAAAATTCTTGTTTTAATTCCTGTCTTCATAATGTTCCCCCCTATAATAAATAATCATCAAAACATATTATTTAAATTTGTCACAACACATAAAACAAAAGGTTGCATGGTATACAAAAAAATGTATTCCATTCCACATTTTTCCAAACTGATTCTATATCTCCCAAAGCTTATTTGTCAATCACTACTAACAAGACAACCTAACTGTGAGAAACATCCACATTTAATTTCCTTCTCAAACATCTTTATATTAGCAGAAGAAGATTTATGAGTTTCAAATTCATCCATACAAATTACCTCAATAAACTCCCTGTTTACTTTACCAAATAACCTTGCTGTAATATATTATAGTATTTAAAATATATCAAGAACGCGTTCAATTTTTTTCTTTTTTTCAACAATCATTCTCGAAACGAATTGTTCATAGCTTTCATCAGGATAAAGGGGATTTGCTTCAACAATCTTCTCTCCTTGAAAAAACAATTTAGTAATAGAAGTCCAACTAAAAAACTTTTCATTTAAAGGGATGTTTTTGTAATATACATGATCTTTTTCGATCATTCCATAAAGGATTTTCAATTGTTTTAAATGCTCTTCTAATTGAAGTGGCTCTCCTTTCGATGGATATAAATAATTTATTCGTCTCTTTAGCATTGCTTGTATTTCTTCTTCATCCGCCATTTCACAAGAAGTTCCTCGGCGAACATAAATCGTATTTTGTTTAAGTGACCCACTTTCCTTTTTTGATAGAAAAGGGATGTGTTCTGGAACATCTTCTACAACTAGCATTTGAAATTTCTTATCCTTTAATGCTTCGTAGTTTGATGTTGTATATGAAAAATCATAAATTTCATATTTTAAATTTGATGATATAAAATTCTTTATATCATTGGAGATAACAGCTTTGTCTCTAATCTCAGGCAAGCCTTCGATACATACACTACCATCTTCGTTTTCTGCAACTCCAAATACAATGAAACCACCTTTTGAATTTGCTAAAGCTAACATTTCTTTTGCTAAAGCGGCATTTTCAATCCACTGTCTTTTGAAATCAATAGCATTATGCTCACCCATCTGTGTATGCAAAAACTCTCTAAATGTGTCAAGTGTAGGTTCTTGTAACAATCTATATGCTATATCTTTTAACTGTTTTGGAAATTCCATAGGTGTTCTCCTTTATCGTAAATAAAAATCTATTTAACTGTAAAATAATAATTGCACATCTTAGGCTTATTCTACACTAAAAATTCTAATTTAACCACTGTATTAATAAAATGTTTCTCTCGCTAAAATCCAATGCTGTATAGTCGCAGGATTTCTCGATATTTGGTCATAATCTTTGATGGCTGCCTCCTTTATGTGTATTTGTATCAAGAGATTCATGAAAAACAGTATATGGGGAAAAGATCAATAAAGCCACCTAAACAGGTGGCTCTCAGCGAACGGAACTGTGGCTCTCGGGCAACGGAAGGGTGGCTCTCAAACTCCGGACAACTGGCTCAAAATGGTCCGGAATATTCACAATTGTTTAATTCGACTTCAAGTTCATTACACAGTTGTATCTTTTACAAGAACACCGACCTCTATCCAAACATATTTATTAAAATAAAAAAAAGGAAGCCCGTTTTCGAACCTCCTTTATACCGGTTATTAATATTTCTTAAAATAGAAATTATCTTGTTGTACTCTTATCAAATTCAGTCAATACATAATCTTTTCCGTCTTCCGACATGGTAAGCATGTATATCTCAAAAGCGCTTCCGTTTTCAGCAGCTATACTGACCAGTATGAGTGCTTATCCAATCCTTTAATAATTTAGCAGTACTCTAAACACAAAAGTCTGGCATTTTTAGATATTTGAAAACATTCATCATTAATTCGCCTATAATCTCTAAGGGACCTACTAAATTACAAAACTCTTTCACCTTTCATTTGCTAAATCCATATATGAAATCCTCATAGTCGCAGAAGCTATGAGCTTCATTAGTTGTACTTCTGATAGTCAGGATCAACCATCTCGAGTTCTGCAATGGAATCAATCTCTGTAATCTGATTATGAAAAACTTCATGAACGATGAGATTAACATTCTTTATCTGCTGATTAACAATATCATCCCAGAAAAGATTCTCGTATGTTCCGGGGTATTTATAGGCCTCTACAATGGCATCGGCAATGATTTTCGCATCTTTCGCCTTGAACCATGCAATACCACACATATTAAAATTGTCGTAGCCATACTTCCCGACTCGGATGATTCTACCGTTTTCATCTTGTTCAAACACCCAGTCATCACTGTGTCCCTTAACCATTTTACCGTAATAACAGGAATGTTTGAGTTCTGCTTGGAATATGGAACTGTCCGCAACATATAGGTCGGCTTCACAAATAAAACAGTCCTCTTTCCCCATTATTGGTGCTACAGCATGTATAGAAGATATATTGTTAATCGTCCGAAACTCCGTATTCTCTATCAAAAAAAGATTTTCATATTTTTGGAGAAGAAAATCAAACTGTTCTTTTAGATATCCGACAACAACATAGATATGTTTAACACCACGTTCCACCAGCCCATCAATAATAGTTTCAATCATGGGTTTACCAAAAACCTTAACGAGTGGTTTAGGTATTTTTTCTGTTAGAGGAGCCATTCTCTTTCCCATTCCTGCTGCCATCAAAATTGCAATTTCATTAGTTCCTTTGTTCTTATTCTCCAGCATAGTTATTTCCTTTATTTCAATTTCGTTCTTACTATTTAAAGAATTGATATTATTTCTTTCGTAATAGCATATTCTCACATCCGCTCTTCTTATTGAAGTGTCTTTAAATAATCCATGAAAATCTCCTTGTTCTCCAAAGCTGTTGTTGTTGGACGTCCGAGGTTCTCTCTCGCAGCAATTGAACATTTCACTTCAATTAAGCTCAATTCCCTTCTGTTCTTAGCTAATTCAAGCTCTCTGTCTAAATCATCATAATTATCTACACAAACTGCATTAGGATATCCGCAACCCTTTGCAATTGCTACAAAGTCAATTCTACTTGCAACCGTTGGCATACCGCCAACCGATTCATGTGCTTCATTATTGATAACAATATGAACTATATTCCTTGGTTTGTTTGCTCCAATTACTGCCATTGAACCCATGTGCATGAGAACAGCACCATCACCGTCAATACACCATATCCGCTGTTTCGGTTTGTTTATTGCTATACCGAGAGCAATAGAAGAACTGTGCCCCATAGAGCCTACAGTTAAAAAATCGAACTTATGGCTTTGTCCATTTGCCACTCTTGCTTCAAACAGTTCGCGGCTGGCTTTTCCTGTTGTACTGACAATAGGGTCTTTCTCACTTATCTTTAAAATATGTTGAATTATTTTTTCACGCACCATTTTATTATTGTTTGTGTACTCAACATTCGGAGCATAAGTTAGGGCTCCTTTCCGAATCACAAAGGCAACATTCCTACCTTGATTTAAGATGCTTCTGAACTCAGCCATCTTTTCTTCAACTTCATCATCTGAAGTATCTTTACTAATAATGAAATTTGCGATTCCCATATGATTCAGTAATTTAATGGTAACTTCACCTTGAAAGATATGTTGCGGCTCATCATGAATACCAGGTTCTCCACGCCATCCAATCACAAAGACAACCGGGATAGCGTAAACTTTATCATTTAATAAGCTTGCTACCGGGTTGATTATATTGCCTTCCCCGCTGTTCTGAAGATAAACAACAGGGATTTTTCCCGTTGCCAAATGATAACCGGCTGCTAAAGCTGTACAATTACCTTCATTTGCAGCTATGATATGGTGATGCGGATCAATACCGTATTTTGCAATCAAACAATTACACAGTGCCTTCAACTGTGAATCTGGAACTCCGGTATAAAAGTCCGATCCGATAATCTCAATTAGTTTTTCAACTTTCATTTATCGTTATCCTCTCCTCATTGTCCTCACAGTTCATTAATCAGGGTGATGATATTATTAATCGGCATCAGTCTGTCATCAACTTCTTTTGCACGATGATATTTCAGAATATCTTCAGCAGTCTGCTGCATTGCAGGAAATGCACTTCGTGTCAATTGATTAGCATAAATAACAATGTTAACACCATGCTTAATCAATTCTTCCTCTGTAATAGTGTTAAAACTAGAAGGAACAACAACAATTGGTGTGACTTTATCTTCTTCTCTAAATCTATCGCAGAACTCTAATATCTCTGCAGGATCTTTCTTTCGACTATGAATCATTATACCGTCAGCACCGGCTCTAACAAAAGCTCTAGACCTTTTCAGTGCATCTTCCATACCCTTTTCTAAAATCAGACTCTCAATTCTTGCGATAATCATGAAATCATCAGTAAGTTGTGCCTTCTTCCCTGCAGCGATTTTTTCACAAAACTCTTCAATAGTCGCCTGAGTCTGCTCAACCTCTGTGCCAAACAGACTATTTTTCTTAAGTCCTTTTTTGTCTTCAATGATAACTGCAGACACACCCATGCGCTCAAGAGTTCTTACTGTATAAACAAAGTGTTCTGTAAGTCCACCGGTATCACCATCAAAGATTATAGGCTTTGTAGTCACCTCCATAATGTCATCAATAGTACGAAAACGACTGGTCATGTCCACCAATTCAATATCAGGTTTCCCCTTTGATAAACTATCACACAAACTGGATATCCACATTGCGTCGAACTGATCCAGTTTTCCATCATGCTCAATAACTGTTTTTTCTACAATCAGTCCTGTCAATCCGCTATGAGCTTCCAGTACTTTCACTACAGGAGCTATGGAAATAAGTTGGCGAAGTCGTTTTCTCCGATACTCCGGCATTGCAAGTTTTTCGCGGAGTTGTACATCAATCTTTTTAACTTTCTCATTACGAGTATAGGGAATATCAACCAGTTCACCACCATAAACTTTCAGTAGTTCTTCAACATTATCACGGATGGCACGTTCCGGGCCATTCAACCAATTATCCCCATGAACAACATAATCCGGCTGGATTATTGGTATAACATCGTCATATAGCATATTGTTCTGAATTACAACCTCTTCCACACCATCAATGTCTTTGTAGAGTTTAATGCGCTCTTCTTGACTTATTGTTGGGAATTTGTTGTACCTTATTAAAGCTTCATCAGACAAGCAGCCTACTATAACTTTCCCTCTTTTTTTAGCCTCTTTTATGATATTGAGATGTCCGTCATGAATTACATCTGTGCAGAAGCAAGTATAAACTGTTTTCATCATCTATCTCCTTCAATCCTTATAGACTACAGGTGTCTTAACTCCACTCATAGCAAGCGCCTCTTTGAACACCACATAGAAATCTTCAATATCCGCTTCATCAATAGCTCCGAGAGCACAGAGACGAAAGGTATTTGTGGTGCTAATCTTGCCTGGATATGGTGAAACCACGCTCATAGCAGTAGTCATGTATCTTCTCAAAACTCCAATTCGAATCATCCGGATAAATAGCTGAAGAAACAAGCCCGGCTCTCCATTCAGGCTTGATAACTTGTCTGAAACCTAATTCATCTAAACCTTTGTTAATTGCATTAAACACCCGGGTATGACGTGCCCACTTTCCTTCTTCGCCTTCAGCCCAGTATTCTTTTAGTGCCTGAATGGTAGCATAGATAGTTTGTACCGGAGGAGTAAAATGCATTTCACCTGTGCGCTCAAAGTAATCATACTGTTGAAAAAGATTACAGTAATAAGAACGCTTCGGATAATCCTTACTTTTTTCTATAATTGCCCGATTACCCACTACAAAACTAAGTCCGGTGAAAGCCATCAATCCCTTCTGTGCACTTGCCATGCAGAAATCGATGTTATCCTTTTCAATGTCAATCGGACGCATAGCATAAGTAGATGTAGTATCAACCGTGAAAATTGCGCCATACTTATGAGCAAGAGCACCAATCTCTCTAATAGGATTGAGTAGTCCTGTACCGGTCTCATTATGGGTAGTATGTACTAAAGCAATATCTTTATTATTTTTCAATATTTCCTCAACTTTTTCCATATCAGGTTGCTGGTCTACAGGGAACTGAAGATCAATGTGAGGTAACCCATAATATTTACAGATTTCTACAGCTCGAGTACTGTATGCACCGTTGTTTACAACGAAAACTTTCTTCCCTTTCGGTAAAAGGCTATTTATAACAACATCAATATTAATCGTACCGCTTCCGCAGAATAATACACTTGTATACTTTTCCAAATCTCCATGAACAATTCTAACTAAATCTTCTCTCAATCCTTTCATTAGACCAGCAAATTCTTTTTCACGAGGACATATATCCGGAACAACTTGTGCATACTTAACAGTATCCGTTGTCGTGGACGGTACGGGATTTAATAATATGTTTCTTTTTATGGCTTCCATATAATCTCCTATGTTATTCATATTTCATTTTTTATTTTATTCTTTTATAGCAATATTGTCTATTTAATAATCTAAATATATAAAGCACTTGATTATTCTGTCTATCTTTTTTCATGATAGAAGCACAAATATACTTTTTATCATCTCTCTATTCTTCATTTATTCTTATAACTTGAATATCTAATAACCATGTAACAGATTAATACTCCCTATTTTTCAGTCTTTAGTGGAATATACTCTAGTCTTTATAATACAACCTACTTTGCTTTAACTCCATACTTGCGGGAGCGAACACTTATCATTTTCAACATTTTTTCTGTATTTTCTCCAAATAAGGGCTCACTGTTAACCATCTGGGGAAATCATGCAGATTGATGTGTGGTATTCACCTCAGTCAATATAATATTACCTTTCTATCAATACTCAAATCCCATGATAGAATTCCTAAATATGGCATTTGTTCATGTAGGTGTCTAGCAACCTTCCTTACTTTATCTCCAACTTCTGGAATAAGATAATTTTCAAAAGAAACCCTGAATCTGGATGCTTATCATATCGTTCACCGGACTCAGAAAAAATATACTTTTTGAGTGTTCCGTCCATATTTACACATACAGATATCCCTCCATATTGAATATTATCCCTATCAGCATTTGATGTTCCAAGGTTTAAAGCAATCGGATAGACAAAGACTTGGTCTTCCAAAATGTAGGTAATAACTCAGAATGTATTTAACGAGGATCAATTTAGAGAATATAATCTCTGATGTTATTAAACAAACTCCTAGACAATGTAATTGTTCCCAAAAGAGGCCAATAGTTTAACTGAATTGTCAGGTCCTGACTTAACAATTTTGACATCTCTCCTACTACTAATAGCAACAGTCTTTTTTATTACATACTTTTCTTCTCTTCTTAAAAATTGTTCACCAATCTCTTGAGAAACAATGTGATTATCTGAATCTCTTAAAACCCCATTTATGGAGGAAATAATAGTTTTAGGAATGTGTCCTCCTGTATTTCCAAAAAATACCACTATTAAATATCTATCATCTAAACATTCT
>Ga0116187_1005414_pt1 | contig 10652 bp, 8 predicted proteins | sample AD_JPNNA6_MetaG_FD_89755 | JGI IMG/M metagenome (GOLD analysis project Ga0116187, IMG submission 89755) | Active sludge microbial communities of municipal wastewater-treating anaerobic digesters from Japan - AD_JPNNA6_MetaG | ecosystem: Engineered > Bioreactor > Anaerobic > Digestate | place... | reverse complement strand
TAACGCTGCAAAACGACTTGAAACCTTTTACAGGAAAGTTTCAGAAGACCCTGCGGGAAGGGTAAAAGTTACCGCTCCGGAATGCAGCTTTGTGGATGAAAGGGCTGAATCAATGAAAATTATTCATAACCTCGGTACTGAAGGGAAAATACCAGTTAGAATTACCCATAACGATACAAAATTCAATAATATACTCTTTGACGAGTCTTCCGGAAAAGCATTATGCATTATAGACCTTGATACTGTGATGCCGGGTCATGTTCATTACGATTTTGGTGATGCAATCAGAACTGCAGCCAACAAAGCCACAGAGGATGAAAAAGACCTCTTAAAAGTTGAGATGGATATTGAACTCTTCAGAGCTTATACGGCCGGTTATCTTTCTGAAATAAAAAACATTCTGAATAAAACCGAAATTGAATATCTGGCTTTTGCACCTCTTGTTATTACATTCATTCAGGGAGTCAGGTTCCTGACAGATTATATTGATGGCGATACATATTACAAAATTCATCATGAGCATCATAATCTGCAGAGAGCACGGGCACAGTTTCAACTTGTGAGGAGTATGGAGAAGCAATATGATGAGATGAAGAGAATTGTGAAGGAACTTTCTTCAGCAAGGCAGTAGAAATTTTATAAATATTTGATAATGAATTCTGAGAGTAAGAAAGTCAGTCTTTGGAGTCATGAAGAAGCAGGGCTTTTAAAAACTCTCAATACACCTGGAAAGATACAGGATTTTCTTGACTCACTTGATTATAATCCTGATTATGAGTGCCGTTCGCCCAGGTGGGTAATAAGAAGAAGAAAAGCTCACTGTTTTGAGGGTGCTTTATTTGCTGCTGCGGCTCTTAGATATATAGGATTCAGGCCTTTGCTGGTTGACATGAAAGCATTTAATGATGATGATCACGTAATTGCGGTTTTTAAAATAAATGGACACTGGGGCGCAGCAGCAAAATCGAATTTTACTGTGTTAAGGTTCAGAGAGCCGGTTTACCGCTCAATAAGGGAGCTGATTATGTCATATTTTGATTTTTTCTACAATACCAAGAAGGAAAAGACTCTCAGGTCGTATTCAAGGCCTCTGGATCTTTCGATATTTGACAACAGACAGTGGGAAACAACTGATGAAGATCTCGAATTTATAGGTGACAAACTCGAAAAAATAAAACATTATCCTGTGGTAACTGATGAGATGGTAGTTAATATGAACAGGGTAAGTGAAGCTGTTTTTAATGCAGGGCTCATGGGTTCTGTTGAGGAGGGGTTATTTAAACCCACCTGATATGGCTCAGGGCGCACGAAGCGAAGTTGAGTCCCGCATAGCGGGAGAGTTCAGGGCGCAGAACACACGAAGCGAAACGGAGTCCCGTGTAGCGGGAGGGCTAAGGTGCAGGGCATGGGATGATAAATTTTCCCCTTTTAAGGGGGTTAGGGGGATGTAATTAGCAGGAGAAATCAGGAATTACCTAAATTAAAAACAGACAATGAAAGAAGATATTAAAAAACATATTAGGGATTCGATAAATACCAAGCAGGCAATGCTTGGTGACGAAGCCATTCTGGAAGCAATAATTAAAGCCGCTGATGTTTGTATCTGTGCCCTTAAAAATGGCAGGAAGATAATGATTGCAGGTAATGGCGGCAGCGCGGCTGACGCTCAGCATATTGCCGGTGAGCTTGTCAACAGGTTTATGTTCAACAGGTCAGGTCTGGCAGCTGTGGCATTAACAACCGACACCTCTGTAATAACAGCCATATCAAATGACTATAGCTTCGATATAGTTTTTTCACGACAGGTAGAAAGTATAGGGAATGAAGGCGATGTCCTGATTCTTTTATCTACTTCGGGGCGGTCAGTTAATATTCTTAAAGCAGCGGAAGCTGCACATAAAAAGAAGATAACTGTTATTGGCATAACAGGAAAAACCGGCGGACAAATGATGGATTACTGTGATTTGCTAATAAAAGCCCCTTCTGATATAACACCCAGAATTCAGGAGTGTCACATTCTAATTTTTCACATAATTTGCTCTCTTATTGAAGAAAAACTTTTTAAACGCTAATTGATTAATGTTCGAAATTTTTTGCTCGTTAATTAACTGGGATTCATTTTATTACTATATTAATATTAACAGCGGTCGAAAATCTATTTGTAATTCATGGCAGATTCACTATTTTTGGCTCCGGTATAAACCGGGGTAGAGAGGGTTATTTGTATTTTTTTAATACTGTAAAACTCCGGCTTTAATAATTAAACAAAAAACCGGATATGGATATTTCAGGAAAGAATTTCAAAGCGTTCCTTGAAAGGCAGGAAGCACTTAAAAAACAATACGGTCCGAAGCAGGCCGAAAAGCAGCATTCAAAAGGTAAACTGACCGCATGGGAAAGGATTAATCTACTTTTTGACGAAGGCACCTTTGAAGAGATAGACGCATTTGTGACCCCAGCTGTGCAGAATGTGGAATTTGGGAAAGTAGAAAAGTTTTATGGCGACGGCGTTATTGTTGGTCATGGAAAAATCAATGGACGACTTGTTTTTGCCTATGCACAGGATTTCACCATCATGGGGGGTTCTCTTGGACTCGTGCACTCAAAAAAGATTGCCAAGATCCAGGAGATGGCTCTCAAGATGGGCGCACCAATCATTGGACTGCTTGACTCGGGCGGTGCCAGGATACAGGAAGGCGTGGCAAGCCTCAGCGGATACGGTGCAATTTTCCATAATATCATACAATCATCCGGCATAATTCCTCAGATATCGGTTATTATGGGTCCATGTGCAGGAGGTGCGGTCTACTCCCCTGCCCTGACAGATTTTGTATTTATGGTTAACCACACAAGTTTTATGTTCGTTACAGGACCAAACGTAGTTAAAGAAGTTCTCAATGAAGATGTTACATTTGAGGAGCTTGGTGGTCCAGAAGTACACGTAAGAAAAAGTGGGGTGGCACATATGATTTATGAAGACGAGGAAAACACAATAATGGCACTTAAGAAATTCCTCGCATACCTGCCTTCAAATAACATGGAGAACCCACCAGCTATTCCATACGACAATTCAACACCCGATATCAATGAAAAGCTTCGGGATATTGTTCCTGACGACCCCAATAAAGCCTACGATGTAAGAGATGTTATCAATCTGGTAGTTGACCGTAACAGTTTCTTTGAGACTGCAGAGCTCTTTGCACCGAGTCTGGTTACCGGCTTTGCAAGGTTACAGGGCAAAACAATCGGTATTGTAGCGAACCAGCCCAAAGTGCTAGCAGGAGTTCTTGATATCAACTCATCAGTTAAAGGAGCGCGATTTATAAGATTCTGCGACGCATTCAACATACCTATTCTGACTTTTGCCGATGTTCCAGGCTTTCTTCCCGGACTCGATCAGGAACACAACGGAATTATACGTCACGGTGCCAAGATGCTCTATGCCTACAGTGAAGCAACTGTTCCAAAAATAACTGTTATATTGAGAAAAGCTTATGGTGGGGCCTTCATTGTTATGAATAGCAAGACTCTCGGAGGTGATTTCAGTTTCGCATGGCCTACAGCAGAAATAGCAGTGATGGGCCCCGACGGTGCAGTTGCAATATTGTATCGCAAGGAGCTTGCTGAAGCAGAGAACCCGGCTGAACTGAAAAAGGAACTGGTTAAGAAATACCGCGACAGAGTGGCAAATCCTTTCATTGCCGATGAGCTTGGATATATTGATGAGGTAATTGACCCGGCTGTGACAAGAAAAAAGATAATATCAGCATTCGAAGCTCTAAGGAATAAATGGGTTAAGGTGCCCTCCAGAAAACATGGCAATATGCCATTATAAAGGCAAAAGGAGATAGGTAAGAGACAAAGGTCAGATGGAACCAATGGCTGAAATATATAATTGTTTTTTAAGTTATAAACAATAAACATATCGACTGGAAGCTATGCTCTCCGTATAACAAAAAGATTAAGTTAAAATATGAAGAAAATAAAGAGAATTCTTATAGCAAACAGGGGCGAGATAGCGGTCAGGATAATGAAGACTGCGAGGAAAATGGGCATCAAAACAATTGCAATTAAAACTGCTGTCGAACCTTCGGCTATGTACCTCTCATATGCAGATATTGTTTATGATGATACTGAAGATGAATCGGAGATACCTGTTTTTCTCAACATTGATAGAATAATTGAAATAGCAAAGAAGACAGATGCAGATGCCATTCATCCAGGTTACGGATTTCTTGCAGAGAATGCATACTTCGCAGATAAATGTCTGGATAACGGCATAATATTTATAGGCCCTTCTCCTGATTCGATATATAAGATTGGAAATAAGACAATTGCTCGTAAAATAGCTCTTGCCAACAAAATACCGATGGCTATGGGCAGCCAGGATAATATAGCCAATGAGGAAGAAGCTGTAAAAATTGCCGAAAAAATAGGTTATCCGGTTATTATTAAAGCAGCATCAGGAGGTGGCGGAAGGGGAATGAGAATTGTGAGGAACCCCGAGGACATGGAAAAATTGTTCATCATAGCGAGCCGGGAAGCTGAAAAAGCATTCAACGACCCTTCTGTCTTCATCGAAAAGTATATAGAAAATCCTAAACATATTGAATTTCAGATACCCGGCGATAAGAAAGGAAATATTATCCATCTAGGTGAAAGGGAGTGTTCCATTCAACGAAAGCATCAGAAGCTTCTTGAGGAAGCCCCATCATGTGCATTAGACGAAAAACTCAGGGAAGAAATGGGGATGATCGCAGTAAAGCTTGCAAGTGCTGCCGGGTATTACTCGGCAGGCACAGTTGAATTTCTGCTCGATTCAGACAAAAATTTCTACTTCATGGAGATGAATACCAGAATACAGGTTGAACATCCGGTAACAGAAGAAATTACAGGAATTGACCTTATAGAGCAGCAGATAAGGATTGCGGCTGGCGAAGAGTTGAGAATTAAACAGAGCGACGTTAAAATCAATGGCTGGGCCATAGAATGCAGGATAAATGCTGAAGATATTCAGGCAGGTTTTGCCCCGGATCCCGGTAAAATAGAAAAATTAAGTCTGCCCGACGAAGATTATATTAGAGTCGATACCGGAGTTACAGAAGGTTCGGTAATTGTACCAAGTTATGACTCAATGATTGCAAAGCTTATTGTTAAGGGGCATGACCGCAGGGATGCGCTCAAAAAATGTAAACTTGCTCTTGATAAAGTCTGGATAAAAGGGGTCAAGACAACACTTCCCTTCTTCAGAATGCTGATAAGGCATCCGAAATTCATAGATGGCAGTTTCACAACTTCCTTTATAGATGAACTGAACCAATATTACTATAATAGTGAATATGAGGAAATGATAGCAGCATGGCTTGCTACCAAATTGTTTATAGAAGAAAATCTGAGTGAAGACAGTATAAAACTTGATTTCAGTGAAAGCCGGGAAATAAATCCCTGGCTTCTTAATAAAAGGCTAAGTCAGTTCTAATTTTGAAGATTATGACAACCGGTAAACCGAAAATCAACAAACTTTACGCCATTTCATCACAGAACAGCAAGTATGTTTTTTCGCTTCCCCTAAAAAACATTATAAAAATAGGTAAGCGTAAATATGAAATAAAACTGAAGCATGATGAAAAATTTGGCACATACATATTATGGAAGAACAGAAAATATCCTGTAGAAGTTGTAAGGTCGAGGCAGAATAAATACGAGATTCTGTTTAATGACATCAGTTACACATTTACAATTGAAACTCCATTTGGCTATAAACGACTTAAGGTACTGAGCAAGCAGAAGGGTAAAAAAGAGAAAGAGTACATAAAAGCTCCTATGCCGGGCAAGATTGTTGATGTGCTGGTAAGGGAGGGTAGCCAGGTGCTCACCGGAGAGCCTGTAGCAGTTCTGGAGGCAATGAAGATGCAAAACGAAATTCAGTCGCCAGTAAGTGGCACTGTAATCAAAGTAAGTGCCCGTCCAAATACCAATGTTGTTAAAGATGATATACTGGTTGAAATAAAAGTAGAAGCCTGAAGAATTGAGGCTTCCACTTTTACAATTATCAGATTTATTCTCTTTATATTCTTATTTAGCAGGTATTTCCCCGAGTATTTCGCACAGAAAATCAAAGAATTTATTAACTGATGGGATATGTACTTTTTCATCAGGTGAGTGAGGAAATTTTATTGTTGGCCCCAGCGAAATCATATCAAGGCCCGGATACACTCCACCTATAATTCCACATTCGAGTCCAGCATGAATTGCTTTTACTTCTGGCTCTTCACCGAATTTTGACTTATATACATTAACCATTGTTTTCAGGATCGGTGATTTCATGTTAGGTTTCCATCCCGGATATGAGCCCTCGAGTACTACACTGGCATCAATTAGCTGAAATGCAGCTGCCACACGCCATGCTGTTGATTCTTTGGCAGTATCAACAGAACTTCTTGTAAGGTTATATGCTTCGAACTTACCCTCCTTGCAACGGACTATTGCAAGGTTATTTGAGGTCTCGACAAGACCTTTCATCGACTGGCTCATACGTATTACGCCATTTGGGCATACATAAACAGCTCTGATTATTTTATATTGTTCATCTTTACTGATTACTCTTTCAGGAACTGCAACATTTTCACAGTTAAATGAGAGGTCTGGTTCAGTTTCTGCAAATTCAGCCCTGTAAACTGATTCGTAATTCCTTACGAAAGCTTCAAATTCGTATTTCTTAAGTTCAGGAACGAGTACAATTGCCCATGCTTCGCGTGGTATAGCGTTTCTGAGGTCGCCTCCCTCTGCCATGGCAATTCTGATATTAAAATCTGCCTCGGCCTGCATAAGGAACCGGAAGAGAAGCTTAATTGAATTTGCGCGGCCAAGTGCAATATCAACTCCCGAATGCCCTCCCTTAAGACCTTTGACCATTACTTTGTATGCAACCATTCCTGAAGGAGACTTTTCTTCGTCGTAATTCTTTTTTGCGTTCACGTTTACGCCGCCAGCGCAGCCAACACAAAATTCACCTTCGATTTCCGAATCGAGATTAAGCAGAATTTCTCCTTTAAGCAAACCCGGTTCAAGTCCGTTAGCACCTGTCATTCCTGTTTCTTCGTCAACAGTAAAGAGTGCCTCAAGAGGTCCGTGAGCCAACGATTTTGATGAAAGGATTGCCAGAACAGCAGCAACTCCTATTCCATTGTCAGAGCCAAGTGTGGTTCCATTTGCCCTCACCCACTCTCCGTCAACAACAGTTTCAATCGGGTCCTTCAGAAAATCATGTACTTTATCGCTGTTTTTCTGAGGCACCATGTCGAGATGGGTCTGGAGTATTACTCCTTTCCTGTTTTCCATACCTGGTGTTGCAGGCTTACGGATTATGACATTACCGGCTCTGTCAACTATTGTTTCCAGGTTATGTTCATTGCCAAATTTTACTATATATTCAACAAGTTTCTTTTCATTCTTTGAAGGATGTGGAATTTGTGTAATGTCATGAAAATATTTCCATACCTCCTTCGGATTTAGATCTTTAATGCTGGCCATAATATCAAATTATTAGTTTTTTCAAAGATAAATATTAAGTGTGGTTAAATATATAAAAATTACCCGAAAGACAAATTATCAAAAAATCATAATACTATAAAATTGTTTTATAAGGCTTTCCATTAGAGCCAGAATAATATATTTAATATGAGTAAATTTTTTATCACTCTTATTTGTAACAAAATCTTAACAATTTTAATGACTTGAGAATTTTAGAAATACTTTACTTTTGGAATTAATGAAAAACTATTTTCTTTTGCATGTAATATATTGTGAATCAATAATATTTTTATTAAGTACATTTATTCTTTATTATTTTTACGATAGTATTAATCTATCTTACAAGTGAATATATATCTTGTAATTGTTACAGTACTTTTAATTCTTGCCGTTTCCGATTTAATTGTCGGAATATCAAATGATGCTGCAAATTTCATAAATTCTGCGGTTGGTTCCAGGGTTGCTTCTCTTAGGGTAATACTTTCTGTTGCGGGTCTGGGAGTACTTGTCGGAGCAACATTTTCAAGCGGAATGATGGAAATTGCAAGGTCGGGGATATTCCATCCGGCAAAGTTTAGCTTTTCAGAGGTAATGATAATATTTCTGGCAGTAATGATAACTGATGTTATACTGCTTGACACCTTCAACACCTTCGGTTTTCCAACATCCACAACAGTATCAGTTATTTTTGAATTGCTCGGGGCATCGGTTGCAATATCACTGATAAAAATATCGGCATTATCAGGTTCCCTTGCAGATCTTGGAAACTACATTAATTCAGCCAAAGCTCTTGCTATCATATCTGGAATACTTATTTCAGTGGCCCTTGCATTTACATTCGGGACAATCGTAATGTTCATTACCCGATTGATCTTTACTTTCAATTATGAAAAATACATGAAGTACTTTGGGGCCCTCTGGGGTGCACTGGCAATTACTGCAATAGTATATTTCTTGCTTGTCAAGGGAGCAAAAGGAGCTTCTTTTATGACAACAGCATCAATAGAATGGATACATTCTCACACAGTTCAGATTCTTGCTGTTTCATTTATTTCATTTTCAGTGTTATTACATCTGCTTATTGTTGTTTTAAAAGTTAATATTCTCAGGATAATAATACTTGTCGGGACTTTTTCTCTTGCAATGGCATTTGCAGGAAATGATATGGTTAACTTTATTGGAGTTCCACTGGCAGGGCTTGAATCGTTTAAGGACTTTTCAGCAAGTCTTTCACAGGATCCTTCTGGTTATATGATGGAGTCCCTTTCTCAACCTGTAAGAACCCCAACATTATTTTTAATCATAGCCGGGACGATAATGGTTATAACTCTTTTTACCTCAAAAAAAGCAAGAACTGTATCCCAGACAGAGATCACTCTGGCAAGGCAAGGGGAAGGTTATGAGAGATTTTCTTCATCATTTATATCAAGGTCGCTTGTAAGAGGTTCAGTTAATCTTACACGAACCATCAGACGTATTCTTCCTAAAAAATTAATCTTATTTGTGGAGAACAGGTTCGATTACAATACCGTAAAAAAGAAAAATAGATCACATAAAGAAGCTTCATCATTTGACCTGTTAAGGGCTTCAGTAAACATGTTTGTTGCCAGCATATTAATTGCAACAGGAACATCACTTAAGCTTCCTCTTTCAACAACTTATGTTACTTTCATGGTAGCAATGGGCACATCTCTTGCCGATAGAGCATGGGGAAGAGAAAGTGCTGTTTACCGTATTACTGGAGTTCTTTCTGTAATCAGTGGCTGGTTCTTCACAGCCGTTGCTGCTTTTACAGCATCCTTACTTATAGCTCTTTTCCTGCACTGGGGTGGAATTACCGCAATAATTTTAGCTCTTGCTGCAGCAGCTTACTTCCTTATAAGGACAAATTTGCTCCATAAGAAGATATTTGCCCAAGTTCATAAAAAAGATGATTTTGAGGAACAGGCAGAAATAAAAGGTGAAAGTATTATCAGAAAATGCAGTTCAACCATAAGTGAAATTACGGAGCATGTTGCAAAACTATATTTTTCGTCAATACTCAACCTTGCCAGGGAAGACAGGAAGAAAATGAAAAAAACTCTTAAAAGTATACAGGAACTCAATCATCAGGTAAAAAGCCTGAAGAACAATGCTTACCAGGTACTGCGAAAACTTGAAGAAAATTCCCTCGAAGCCGGGCAATATTATGTACAAACGCTTGATTATCTCAGGGAAATTGCCCACTGCCTTACTTATATATCCCAGCCGATATATGAACATATTGACAACAATCACCCTCCTCTTATAAAAGAACAGGTAAAGGATCTTCACCTTTTGAACGAAGAAATTAATTCGCTTCTAAACGATATAGTTACAACTTTCAGAAAGCAGAATTTCAAAGATATTAATAAATTAATCCTGCATCAGAGGGCAATTCTGGATCTTATAGCAAAAATTAAGAAAAGACAGCTAAAACTAATTAAGGATGAAATTATAGGAACAAGAAATGCCATGTTGTACCTGAATTTGCTCTCTGAAAGCAAAAATCTTGTGCTATATTCCATAAATCTTTTAAAGTCACATCGTGATTTCATTCTTACAGAGGAAGAAAAAGTTCTTGATCTGAAAGTTATGTAATTCTGGATTTGATTTTCCAATTATATTTTTCACCCATTACCTGATAAAAATTCCCGATTTGTTATAGATATTTTTTCTATTTTTGCCGTCGCACCTGAAATCTGCTTTTTTATTGTGGGTTTCAGTATAGTTTAGTTATTTATTATTTTTTCAGATGCTTTTTCTATATATTGTCATTGCCCTTGTACTGTTATTCGATTTTATTAATGGGTTTCACGACTCTGCAAATTCCATTGCAACAGTTGTATCAACAAAGGTACTGTCTCCGTTTGCTGCGGTGGCTATGGCAGCTTTTTTCAATTTTATTGCATTCACCGTATTCCCTTTAAGGGTGGCAACTACAATAGGAAAAGGAGTTATTGATCCGGATATTATTAATCTTACTGTGATAGCTGCAGCACTGGTAGCTGCTATAACGTGGAATCTTATAACCTGGTGGTTGGGTTTACCGTCGAGTTCCTCGCATACCCTGGTAGGCGGACTGGTTGGCTCAGCCATTG
>Ga0116187_1005413_pt1 | contig 10654 bp, 13 predicted proteins | sample AD_JPNNA6_MetaG_FD_89755 | JGI IMG/M metagenome (GOLD analysis project Ga0116187, IMG submission 89755) | Active sludge microbial communities of municipal wastewater-treating anaerobic digesters from Japan - AD_JPNNA6_MetaG | ecosystem: Engineered > Bioreactor > Anaerobic > Digestate | place... | reverse complement strand
TGTCCCTCTTTGGTCTTCTGTCCCTTTTGGGCCATCATTTTACCTTATATTATTGCTTTATTACCTTATTACCTTATTACTTTATATTATTCAGTTCCAAGGTGTTACAAATCGACGGAGGGGAAAAAAGAGGGACAGAGTATCACGTCCCCATTTACAAATATTACGAAATTTGTTATCGTAACACTTTACAAAGAGAGTCGATATGCAAGCTGTCGATCACTTTCTACAACCAGCTATCACCGTTCAATATATCAGCGATTATTATGCAGGCGATAACAGCACCCAGCAGCTACCTTCATTTTCCCTTCTTAAATACAAACTGGAGCTTGACCTGGCTCGATATTTCTCCATTCTTATCAGCCTGAACAACCTTCTTGACACTCATTACCAGATTTATGTTGATCTTCCCGAAGGGTCTGGCCCCTATCCCAGGCCAGGACGCTCCATCAACCTGGGCATCAGAATCAAACCAAAGCTTATGACCTGAGTCAGGGACCGAGAATGTGGATTGAGAGAGGAAGGATTAATGAGAATAAAAGAGAATAAAAGAATGAGAAGAATAAAAAGGAAGGAATGAGAGAAATATAAAGAATAAAAGAAAAGGACAGAAGAAACACAAGGAATTAAAGGAATAATTAAATGAATCATAAAGACAATTTCGACTGGCTGCTGGGAGGCCTCTTTTTGGCCCTGGCCATAGCTCTACCGCTTGCCTTCCACCTGGTTGGATTGGGCAGTGCTTTCCTCCCTATGTTTTATCCAGTTGTTCTGGCCGGATTTTTGCTCAGGCCGCAGGTCTCAGTTTTAGTCGGCCTGCTGGCACCGCTACTTTCAGCCGCCCTGACTGGCATGCCGCCTCTCTACCCGCCAGTGGCTTTCATCATGGTCTTAGAGCTTCTGGTTATGACCGCTCTCCCCTGGATGTTTTTTCAAAGGCTCAGACTTAATATTTATCTATCTTTATTCCTGACGGTGCTGGCGGAAAGGCTGGTGCTCCTTCTGGCCACCTGGATTGTGGCCGACTGGCTCAAGCTGCCCGGGATGGTTCTCGGGCCGGTGACCATGGTCAAGGGACTACCCGGACTCATCATCATCTTTTTGGTGATTCCCCCAGCGGCCTTAAAGATCAGAGAAAAAATGCGGCAATCGCCTTTTCTTCAACCCGAATCGCCGGCTGAATCAGAAATAAGATAAAAGAAGCAGGAAAAGAAAAGGAAAGAGTAAGAACCAAGAAAAAGGAGATAAAGATGTCTCAGAAGCAGAAAATTCCCTCCACTTCTAAAACCGGCCTGCCTGCTGATTCCCCGCAGAACCAAAAACATTTCTCCACTGCCGAAACCACCATGGCCAATGATTTCCCGCCGAGCCACCTGATACCGAATGAAGTGGCGCCTGAGATTTCTAGCCGCGAGCTTTACTTTGACCGGGTGGCAGCGACCTGGGAAGAGGAGCACTCTGAAGCTGAAGATGACGCTGCACTTCAGGCGCTGGTGAGCCGCTTTGACCTCAGGCCAGGGCAGGTGGTCCTTGATGCTGGCTGCGGTACAGGCCGGCTTTTGCCTTTAATTCTTGAAAAAATCGGGCCTAGTGGTCAGCTCGTGGCTGTTGATTTTTCAGAAAAAATGCTCGAGATCGCCAGAAAAAAATACCGCGCCCCTAACCTTGTTTTCTCTCGCGCTGATATCAGCCAGTTTAAATTCCCGTGCCAGTTCGACCGGATCATCTGCTTGTGCCTCATCCCCCATTTGCCGGATAAACTCCTGGCCCTGCGGACACTCCGGGCAAATCTCAAACCCGGCGGACAACTGATTATTGCCCATACCGCCAGCCGCCAGGAAGTCAACACCTATCACGCTCACTTACCGCAACCTATTTGTCGCGACGAGCTTCCTGATTCGCAGGAAATGATGGAGCTACTGGCCGCGGCTCGTCTCCGGCTGATTGAGCTCGAAGAAAGCGATAAATATTTTTTAAAGGCTGTTCGGGATGAAGACCAGGTCGATAAAATTCTGAGGTGAGCCAAGATAAAAAAGGCGCCGGGTCAAGTGATGATGTGATCAGGAGAGAAGTGAAAAGATCAAAAGCGAAGAGAAGAGATGAGGTAAGAAAGGATAAGAGGGATGGCGTGGGATAAAAGAGGGGAAAAACTAAAAGATAAAAAAAGTCCAGAGCTAAGGACAGGCGGCGGCACTGGCTTCAGGAGTAGGGCTGGCGGAAGCCAAGGGGCCAGCATCAGAAGCCCCGGCTGCAGACAGGCTGTCAGCAGCCTGCCCAGTAGCAGCGACACAGCAGGGGCAAGCCTGACCAGTGTCTGGAGAACCGCTGGCAGCAACAGCGGCGGCACCAACTCCGGCCCTGGCTGCGGTCTTGACCCCAGAGCCCACCTGCTGAGCTTTGTAGCCGTTGCGGTCGGTGCAGTTTTTCTACCGGGCAGCACGCCTGTTTGGAAGTTTGGTTTGCTGCTCGTAATGCTTCTGATCACAAATTTTCTCGTCAATCAGCAGCCGGGAAAATTAATGACAAAGCTGTTTCGCCTGCTCGTTTTTCTTGTACCATTTTTTATTTTCCTGGTACCGGTAACTCTGCTTTTTTCCGGAAAAAAAGCCTCACCCTCCGACAGCCTTTTTAACCTCTGGCAGATGGCAGTGAGGATGATCATCATTATTACAGCCGATGTGGTTTTCATTCTCGGTCAAACCCCTGAAGATATTATGGCCGCGCTTCACCAGAGTCACTTCCCCCATTCAATAACAAACCTTATGACTTCGGCCATCCGCTACTCTCAGATTCTAACTGATGAGACGGTGACGAGCTTCAGGGCCAGAGCGTCGAGAGAAGCAGGCCGAAGGCCGGTTAGGCAGAGATTCAAGATCACCGGCTTAATAATAGAAAAAATATTCATGCGGGTTATAGACCGCAGTCAGCGGATTTACGCCGCCAGGTTGTCCCGAGGTTATGAGGGACAGATGTTTTTCCAGAAAAAGTTCCGGTTTGGCAGGAGGGAGGTGGTTTTGGTGGTGGCTCTGGTGGGGATACTGCTGGTGACTGTCCTGATTTAAGCAGACACAATTAATGGTTAGGAAAAAGCCGGATGATAAGATGATGATGGTGGTGATAGTGATGATGGGTGGCCACGACAGTGGCGATTTCGGTGGCCATGATGGGTGGTGTTGATGGCCATGATGGTCATATGTTTCGTATTAATTTTTTAATTTGGGTTTTCAATTTATGTATCCTTAGCTTTATTTTTTAGCAGCCACTGGCCGGCCTGTTCGCCAGCGGGTGCGCCAGGCAATAAAGCAAATTTCCGGCCGATAAGTTGAGTTTATAAATTTAAGAAAAATACAATGAGAGAAATAGAATGGACAACAGAGAAGAAACAACTGAAATTATAAGACCAAGGGCGGCGGAGGATAATCGCCGCCCGGAATTAATGCTCACCAGGGTCAAAATGGCCACCATGGCCGCCGCAGCCGTTGAGGTAAGAAGTCTGAGCTATACCTTCCCCGATGGGACAGTGGCCATTCAGGACGTCAGCTTCACAGTGGCAGAAAAAGAAAAAGTCGCTATCATCGGACCGAACGGGGCTGGCAAATCTACGTTGTTGCTTCTCCTCGACGGGCTGCTTAAGGGACAGGGCCTGGTTAAAATTGCGGGCCTGGAAGTCTGCCGGCGCAATGTTAAAGCTATCAGGTCAAAGGTCGGTCTGGTCTTCCAGGATCCGGACGATCAGCTTTTTATGCCGACGGTCCTGGATGATGTGGCTTTCGGGCTCTACCGGCGAGGCGAGGACAGAAATAGCCAGAGCGGCCAGATAGTCGAAAAAGTCAAAGACAGGCTGAAAGAGCTGCGAGCCGAACATCTGATTAACCGTTCGACGATGAGGCTTAGTGCCGGAGAAAAGAAGAAGGTAGCCCTGGCTGGAGTGCTGATAACAGAGCCGGAAATTCTACTTCTGGACGAGCCAACCTCCGGGCTTGATCCGGCTGGAAAGCGCTGGCTCGAAGATTATCTGCTGGGGCTGGAGCGAACGCTCATCATTACGACGCACGATCTGGAATTGGCCAGGAAGGTCGCCCAGCGAATTATTCTCATGAGCGGGGGGCGGCTGGTGGCGGAAGGCAAACCGGAAGAAATTCTCGATAAGAGGGAACTGCTGGAAGCCAATGGCCTTTGAGCGAGTGAGCTTAAAAGATTTGACGCGGCGGCAATTGACATAAAATCATATTTCTTTTAATCTCAAGGCATGGAAAAAACCATTCGGTTTAGCATTTCTCTTGAGATGGAGCTATCCAAAAAATTCGACGGGTGGTTGAAAAAGAACGGTTACGAGAATCGCTCCGAAGCGATCAGAGACCTGATCAGGGATAAGCTGGTTGAGGAGGAATGGAAGGATGACGCCAAGGAGGTGGTGGCTGTTCTCAATCTGGTTTACAGCCACGATAGCCCGGAGCTGCCCAGGGTTCTGACCGATATCCAGCATCAGCATCACAGTCTGGTAATTAGTTCAACCCATATTCATCTCGACAAACACAACTGCCTCGAGGTCATTATAATGCGGGGCCAGGCCGGGGTGATCAAAAAGGTGGCCAGCGAGCTGCTGAGTCTGCGGCGGGTAAAGCACGGGCGCCTGATGATGACCACCACCGGCGAACACATCCCATAGGAAAATGGGGACACTCGAAAATGGGGACACCCTAGATTTTCCCTATTTTTTACGATGGAAAAGACATTTTGGATCATGGAAGCCACCGGGCACCCGAAGTTTCCTTTCAGGATAAGAATAATAAGGGGTGATGAAATCCTCCTTTGTCTGCGAGTTCAGGATCGCTGGCCGGGAACAAGGGGCCACATTTTCTGTCTCCGTGAAGACCCCCAGACTCAGGCCTCACTTTATCCGGCCGAAGAGATTGAAAAAGTGCCGGTCATTTCGATGAAAAGGTACGGGAAAAGGTTGGCCATCGTCCTGGATAGAGCCATCAATAAAAGGTGTGAATTTCTTTTCCTGAAAAAAAAATATAAGCAGAAAGAAGGCGAATACGAACAGATTTTCTGGAGGACACGCACCAATCTGATCCAGAGGAAATTAAAGTCCAAGTTGACCACCAGGGGCACTCCTGAACTTCACGTTGTCATTGACAAAAGCGAGCGTTACCCTTGGAGTTTTCGGGGATGCCTCGTCGAGCGGAAAACCCTTCCCGCCGGAGATTATGCTCTGGGCGGTCCAGAGGGCCTCAAAGCCGTTGTCGAGCGCAAGACATTTGAAAATCTGCTGGCCGAATTTGGGCGAATGCCTCTTCTTCATCAGGCTCTGGGAGAGCTCGAGCTTTATCGCTATTCGGCTCTGGTCATTGAGGCTAATTATTCAGATTTTCTTAATCCACAAAAACTGAGATTTTACTCGCCAGCATTTACGGCCAGAGCCCTGGCTGAGCTTCAAGCCCTCCATCCGGATCTAATTATTGTCTTTGCCGTGAGCAGGAAGCTCGCCCAGGAATGGACACTGCGGTTTTTTTCAGCCATTCTGGCTCACGAGGCAGACAGACTGCCAGCCGGGGTAAGCGAGGCACTGGATAGATATGAGCTGCCCCTGGATTTTAAAGGAGGAGGCTACTATGAGGTGCGGCAAAAAATTTTGAAGGAGCTACCAGAAGAATTTAATCGCCAAGACCTGGCTCGATATTTTCCTGAGTCAGAAACCAAAATCCTGCAACGCGTTCTGGCTGACCTCCAAAAAGAAGGTCAGCTTGAGACCTCAGGCCGGGGCAAGGGGCGGCGCTGGATTAAGATCAGGAACAAAAGTAACTGAGGTGACAGAATGGGGTCACAGAATGGGGTCGGGCCAGCCGATTTCCTATATTATCAATAAGAAAGAGAGACGCCCCGGACAATTTAAGCTGTCTCTCCACCACTCCTGCCCGATAATATTTTTGCCTTTTTCGCCTTCGTTGACTCCCCCGAGCTCCGCGGGGATGGCAAAAGCCAGTTCGATCGCATGTTGCGGCCCACATTCAATCATTCATCAATAATTCTGAAAGAATCTGGAACATGGCAACATTCATCACGTCGATAGTCTTGCCTATAAAAAAGATTGGCAGAATAAGCAGAGACAGAAGGTGAAGCCTTGCCAAGTGGGGACAGTCAAAAGGGACAGAGTATCACGTCCCCTTTTTGTAAGTTATTGGCAGCCAGACACTTAGAAATTAAGGGCAGCAAAAAAGAGGGACAGGGTATCACGTCCCCTTTTCGTTTCTCTTGACACATAGTCTACTTTAGAGTAGTCTACTTTAGAGTAGACATTTCGGCGGTGGGAGGCTTTAGGCGATGAAATTTATCAACCGGAAAAAAGAACTAAACAGCCTCAACGACTGGTGGGCCTTAAATGAGCCACAGTTTATTGTGATCTATGGCCGAAGGCGCATAGGCAAGACTGAATTAATAAAACAATTCATTAAAAACAAACCTCATATTTATTTTCTTGCTCAGCAGATAAGCGAGCATGAAAATCTGAAAACACTTGGGAAGCTCGTCGGTGAGTACTTTGATGATTTGATCCTTAAAGAAAAGGGGTTTGATAATTGGGCGGTTTTTTTTGAATATATAAAAAAGCATGTTGGCCAGAGGCTCATTCTGGCCATCGATGAATTCCCCTATCTGGCTGAATCAAACAAGAGCATCTCGTCTATTTTTCAGGCCGGCTGGGATGAACACTTGAAGGACGTGCCTATTGTTTTAATCCTTTGCGGCTCAAGCGTCGCCATGATGGAGCGCGAAGTTCTGAGCTCCAAAGCAGCTCTATATGGCAGGAGAACCGGCCAGATAAAGTTGAAGCCTTTTAGCTTTTATGAAGCTTCAGAATTTTTTCCAGGCAAGCAATTTGAGGAAAAACTTAAATACTTTACAGTCATGGGCGGGAATCCAGCTTATCTAAGCCGAATCAACCCGGAAAAAACATTTGAAGATAATATTATTCAATTAATATTATCACCAGTTTCTCCACTTTATAGCGAGGTTGAATTTCTACTACAAGAAGAGTTGCGGGAACCTAGAAACTACCTGGCAATTCTAAAGGCTATCGCTCTTAATAAAAGAAGAATTAGCGAAATTGTCAATGAGACTGGATTTGAAAAATCTATCCTCCACAAATACCTTTTCGTTCTGGAAAACCTCCAACTGGTGCATAAAGAATATCCCGCGACCGAAAAAAACCCTTTGAAATCAAAAAAAGGCCTCTACAAACTGCAGGATCAGTTCTTCAAGTTCTGGTTCCGGTATGTGCTGCCAAACCGCAGCAGAATAGAAGAAGGGAAAATCGGATTTGTTCTCGAATCGATTAATTCAGATCTTACCAGTCTGGTCGCCGAAAATTATGAGCTGGTGGCCAGAGAAATTCTAAGGATTAACGAGGATAAAATATTCAGTTTTGATACCATTGGGAGATGGTGGGACAGAAATGAAGAAGTCGATATTGTTGCTCTGAATGAAGAAGAAGGCAAAATTCTTTTTGGTGAAGTCAAGTGGAGTATCAAGCCTGTTGGGATTGACATAATGAAGAATCTGGAAAGGAAAGCCAGGCTCATTGACTGGAAACAGGGAGAGCGGCAAGAATATTACTGCCTTTTCAGCAGGAGCGGATTCACCGAGGCTTTGATGGCGAGAGCCAGGGAAGCCAAAGGCGGAGGCGAAAGAGTATTTTTATTTAAGAAAGATAGGCTAATCAAGATACGTTATTCATAAAACTTATCATACTTCGAGATTTCCAATCATTAGTGAGATGAAAATCAGGACATGAAAGGCATTTGAGCATATCAGGAAAGCACCATTTTCGGCCGATGCTCCAGGGTGCGGCTTCAAGCTCTCCAGGGCATTCTGGATGAATTTGAAAATAATTATCAAGGGTGTTAAATTTGGCCTGACTTGATAATGCCTTTATCAACCGACCTGGAGGGGGATCATGACAAACCTTATTTTAATTTCGTGCTCAGACCATAAGATGCCTTATGGCCGGCGAATGGTGGAAGGGACCGATCCGATCCCGTGGTTGCGAGATGCTGAGCTTCGCCAAAAGCTCTTTAAGACACGTAGCCTGGTCTTCCATTACATCAAGACAAACAAGCTTTGCGATGCGGAAAGAAAACAGGGAAATCGTGGCTATGACCCGGTTAATAGAGATCTAGTCAAGGGGCCAGATTTTGGTGGCACCGATTATAGCGGTCTCTACCTTCCAGCCTGCCTGAGATATATCGGACGATTTTTTCGTGAAGTCAGAGGAAATCTGTCAGATGATGATGCTCTAAAATTATGGGAGAGAAGTTGTGGCGGTTATCAGGTGCTCATTGTTTCCGGGCTTTACGGCCTGGTCTCCCCCTTCGATCCGATCCAGGAGTACACCTGCCATTTTACCGATAGAATTATCGGCACCCGGCAAGGCCTTCAGATAATCTGGCGCAATGTGCTGGCTGAGATAATTTGCCATCTGACCAAAGACACGGGCTCGGGCTGCAAGGCAAAGCTCCTCGATCTTCTTTCTGAAGAAAGCTATCAGGATGCTTTTGATTGGGGATTGATTAGTAAGCATGCAACCTGCTTTAATCGGGTCTATAAGTTAAAAGCAGGGCCGGAAACGCTGATTAATTCGGCGCGGTTCTTCAGAAGCGAATTTCTTCATGATAAAAAAGAACCTCCGGAGCTTTTCCACGATAAATATATTTACAGGAAGTATCTTGATAAACCTGAAGACCGAATACTTTTCGAAGCACAACCCAAAACTACAAGGAAACAAGTAGCGCGGGAAGGGATTGTCGAATTCATACCGCAACTCAAGCAACTTTATGGAGAATCCTGGGATTCTTTGCCCGACAGAGTAAAAAATGAAATAGCCAATTCTGAGTATAGCTATCAACATCATTGCGACCTGCGAGACTTCGATTTCACCGCTGCTGGCATCTGTTTGAGCAAGGCTGTTGAAATATGGGTGGAAGAAAAAGTTATCAACCCGCTGCTTGAGCTACAAGTTGGATCAGGGAAATGTTTAAGAAGTTACCAAACTTATCCATACAAAAAGACGCTGGGCAGTTTCGCCACAATCCTGCACATCGCAGAGTCAACAATCCAAAAAAATAACAGCCTAAGAGTTGAGGTTAAAAAGGCCTTCCCTGATGTGAACAAAGGTGATTTGAGAAACTTGGCTGACGAGCTGAATGTTATAAGATCAAAATACAGAAATCACTGGGTTCATGAAGAGCCAATGGATAGGAAGACATATGAAGCCTTTCGAGAACTTGCACCAGACTTTTTCAAAAGGTGGGTACCTAAATGGAAAGCTTGATGGACTTTGATTGATTGGCGAATATACTACTTTTCCACCTCCTTAGAAAGAATAGATACCAAACGTTGTATCATCTTCAAAGAGCCACATTATAGCCTCGCTCTCAAACTCACCCATAAGGGTGATTGACAGGTTCTATCTGTTCCTATAAACATGCTAATCATAGGAATTAGTCATGAATTTATAAAATATCAAAAATGCAGGTTTCGGAATGTGGTTCTATGCTATATTTGGTATCATCCTTCTTTGGGCGCTCATTAGCAAAATTGATGAATATTTGTCTAAATTAAATCGTGGAGAAAATTCCAAGAAGGATGGTTATAGATTATCTGATTGTACTGTGGCTACAAATACTGGAACTCCAGGAACCAATTCGTATTCATCCTCAAGTGGCAAAAGCGGGAATGTCGCGACCTTATCTAATAGCAAGCCTGATCACTATCAGCAAGGATCTGTGCCGTTTTCTATAAGCAATGTTGGACATTATCTGCCTTTAGACTTATCCCAAAGATCTGACAAATGGCTGAAATGGAGAGATAATGGAATTGGTGCCTCAGATGCTCCCACCATAATGGGAGAGACTCGATGGAAGACCAGGGAAAGTTTGTTAAGGGACAAGGTTTATGGGGCGCCTGAACGAAAAACTGCAACAATGATCCGTGGCATAGAGTTGGAGCCTGAAGCACTTATCGCTTACCAAAAGCATAACGGGATTAAATTAAGGCCTGTATGTATTCAGAGTCAGTATTTCCCCTGGCTTAGGGCCAGCCTGGATGGACTTTCATATGATGGCCAGAGAGTAGTCGAAATAAAATGTGGAGAAAGTGTCTATCGCCACGCATCCAGATATAAACAGCCTCCTCGTTATTATTATGGCCAACTACAGCATATTCTGGCTTTAACCGGCCTGCCATCAATTGACTTCTGGTGCTATTGGCCCGAGCAACCATACGTGCATATTATCGTCTTTCGCGACAGCGATTACATTAAAAGGTTGTTGAAGGAAGAAAAGTCTTTTTGGGATGAGGTTTGCCATCTTAGAAACAACGCTTTTTAAATTTGAGAAAGAGCTCGCTAAGAGCGAGCTGCTCTGCTGTTATTTGCAAATTATTTTATATTAAAATAATCGGAGAAAAAGATATTTGATAGTTTGCAACTTTATTGATTTTCATCATTTAAAAGTGGGTAAACACTTTGCCAGTTCCCATTGCCCTAATCCCTCCTGCATAATCAGACTTACTTTAATCACGGCGAAACTCACTCGTGGACATGGAAAGTTGGCGAGCATACGATGTAACTCCAGAATTTAAAAGGGGGAGATCA
>Ga0116187_1005408_pt1 | contig 10662 bp, 6 predicted proteins | sample AD_JPNNA6_MetaG_FD_89755 | JGI IMG/M metagenome (GOLD analysis project Ga0116187, IMG submission 89755) | Active sludge microbial communities of municipal wastewater-treating anaerobic digesters from Japan - AD_JPNNA6_MetaG | ecosystem: Engineered > Bioreactor > Anaerobic > Digestate | place... | reverse complement strand
GGGCTCTTCGGCTTCATCGCCCTGCTCGACCTCTGCCTGCTCGCTGTCGCGCTCCACCGCCGCTGGGACTACCTCGCCGCGCTGGCCGCCCTCGGCACCGCCATCATGCAGGTCGGCTGGGCCTGCGAGTTCTTCACCGCCGCCAAGCTGCCGACAGCCGTCGCGGTTCTCGTCGGCTTCAATCTGCTCTTCACGCTCGCCGTCCTCGTCGCCCGCCGCCTCGGCCGCGCCTCCGCTTGGCTCGCGGGCGCGGCGCTGCTCCCGCCGGCCATCGCGCTCGGTTTCTCGCTCTTCTTCTCGCTCCACTCCGTCGCGGCGATGCGCGCCGGCTGGGTGCTGGGCAACCTTCTGCTTGCCGACCTCGCGCTCCTCGCCGTGTGCGCGCTGCACCGCCCGCTCGCCCGCGCCTCGCTCGGCGCCGGCCTCGCCACTTTCGGTGTCGCCGCCGTCTGGATCGGCGCCGCGGTCGACCCCTCGCTCCTGCCGTGGGCCCTGGGCTTCGTGGTCGTCGTCGCCGCGTTGCACGCGGCCTTTCCGTTCGTCCAGGAGCGCCTCGAACCCGGCCTCGACGCCCGCCGTTGGAGCGCTCTCTTCCCGCCGCTCGGGCTGATCCTGCTGCTCATCCCGCTGGCGCAGTTGGGCGACGCCGGCTGGTGGCTCTGGCCGGTTGTGCTCGTGCTCGATCTCTTCGCCCTCGCGGCCGCCGCGCTCACCCGACTGCTCGCCGCCCTCGTCGGCGCGCTGCTGCTCACGTTGGTCGTCCTCGGCGTCGCCATCGCACAACTGCCCGCCGGTTTCGCCGGTGGCGGCCGCGAACTCTTCCTCGTCGCGGCGTTCGCGGTCTTCTTCTGCGCCGGTGCCCTCTGGCTGCTGCGCCGCTGCGGCGGCAGACCCGGCGTCGACGCGCCCGACTGGTCCGCGTACCTGCCCGACGCCACCGCGGCGCTGCCCTTCGTGCTGCTGTTGATGCTCGTCTTCAAGCTCCGCCCTGCCGATCCGTCGTCGCTCTTCGGAGTGGTGCTGATCCTGGGCGCGATGCTCGCCGGCATCGCCGTCGTCGCGCGGCGCGGGGCGCCCGTGCTCGCGGCCTTCGTGGGCACGCTGCTGGTCGAATACTGCTGGTCGGGCGAACTGGGCGCGCTCGGCGAGCGCTCCGTCGCACTGGTCTGGTTCGCGGCGTTTGCGTTGGGATACCTCGCGCTGCCGTTCCTGTTCCGCCGCCGCGTCCTCGACCTGCAGCCGCTCTGGGCGGTGGCGGCGCTCGCGTTGCCGTTGCACTTCCTGCTCATCCACCGCGCGGTCGCCACTCTCTGGCCACAGCTCACCGCCGACTTCGGCGGCGCGCTCCCGGCGCTCTGCGCCCTGCCGCCGCTGCTCGGGCTGGTCGCGCTGCTGCGCACCATCCCGGCCGACGCCCCCTGCCGCCTCAACCGCCTGGCCTGGTTCGGGGCCGCCACGCTGTTCTTCATCACGCTGATCTTCCCCCTCCAGTTCTCGAACCAGTGGCTCACCATCGCCTGGGCGCTCGAGGGCGCGGCGCTGCTCTGGCTCTTCCACCGCATCCCGCATCCCGGCCTGCGCGTCGCCGGAATCTCACTGCTCGCGGTGGTGTTCGCCCGCCTCGTGCTCAACCCCGAGGTGCTCCATTACGCGATGCGCAGCCCGACCCCGATCTTCAACTGGATCCTCGCGACCTACGGCATTGGCGCCCTCTGCTGCTTCGCCGGCATGCGCCTGCTCGCCCCGCCGCGCGACCGGGTGCTCGGCTGGAACGCCCCCGCGCTGCTCGCCACCCTCGGCACGATCCTCGCCTTCGCCCTCGTGAACTTCGAGATCGCCGACTACTTCACGCCCGCGGGGTCCTTCGTCCGGCTGAAGTTCAGCGGCGATTTCGCCCGCGACATGTCCTACACCATCGCTTGGGCGCTCTTCGCGCTGGCGATGATCGTCGTCGGCATCGGCCGCCGCCTCCGCGCCGCACGCTACGCCGCCCTCGTCCTGCTCGGCGTCACCTGCCTGAAACTGTTCCTCCACGACACCGCCAGCCTCGAGACCGTCTGGCGCATCGCGGCCTTCGCCGTCGTCTCCGCCGTCGCTCTCGCCGCCTCGTTCCTCTACCAGCGTTTCCTCCGCGCCAACCCGCCGCCCTCCCCGTGAACGCCCTCCGCCTCCTCGTCCCGTTCGCCGCTCTCGCGGCCGCCTCCCTCGCCGCCGGTTTCGACACCTCCGCCTGGGAGTATCGGCAGGAGATCACCCTCGACCGTGCCGGCCCCGTCCGGCTCACCCTCCCGCTGGATACGCTCGACGCCGCCGAGGCCGATCTCGCCGATCTGCGCCTGCTTGGGCCCGATGGCGCGGAGATTCCCTTCGCCATCGTCCGCCGCAACACCGTCCGCCCCGCCACCGAACGCATTCCGCTGCAGGGCCGGCTCGAGGGCGACGCCACCGTCGTCGAGTTCGGCCTCGCCAAAGCCGCGCCGCTCCAACGCATCCGGCTCGAAACTCCCGTCGCCGCGTTCGTCCGGGCCGCCACCGTCGAGATCGAAGTCGCCCCGGGCCGCTGGCAACGGACCGTCGACTCCGCACTGGTTTTCCGGATGCAGGGTGGCCTGGAACAACTCGCCATCGACCTGCGGGGCGCGACGGCGCGCACCATCCGCGTCACCCTGGACAACGGCGAAGACTCTGCGCTCCCCCTCACCGCGGTCGTCGTCGAGACCGGCGGCGCCGAGCCTGAGCCACTCGTCGAGCATCCCGCCGCCATCGTCGCCACCGAACAGGAGGCCGGCGCCACCCGGGTCTCCCTCGATCTCGGCCGGCGGCACCTCGCCCTCGGCGAACTCGTGCTCGAAGCCCGCGAGGACGTCTTCCAACGCCCCGGGCGCCTCGTCGCCCAGCGCGCCGCCGACGACGAGGTCGTCGAGGACACGCTCGCCGCCGGCACCTATGCCCGTCTCGTCTTTCCCGGCGACCACAGCTACGCGCAGCTCGCCCTCCCCGTCGACACCGTCACCCCCGCCGCCCGGCTGGAACTCGTGATCGACAACGCCGACAGCCCGCCGCTCTCCGCCATCCGTCTCGTCGCGCGTCTCCGCCGCGTGGACATCGGGTTCGCCGCCCCGGCCGCCGGCACCTACACGCTGCTTGCCGGCGCCCCCAACGCCGCTGCGCCGCGCTACGATGTCGCCGCGTTCGGCGCCGACTGGGGCCGGCTCCCGTCCCTCGCCGCCCCGGCGGCGCCACGCGCCGCCAACCCCGCCTACCGGCCCGCGCAGATTCCGGCCGAGATCCCCGAGTTCGGCGGCCCGATCGACACCACGAAGTGGAACCACAGCCGCGCCGTTCGCCTCGCCGAGCCCGGCGCCCAGGTCCTCGAACTCGACCCCGAGGCGCTCGCGCGCAGCCGTGCCGATCTCGCCGATCTGCGCCTGGTTCGCGACGGCCGCCAGGTCCCCTACCTCCTCGAACAGAGCTCGCGCGTCCGCGCCGTCGCACTGCCGCTCGCCGCCGCACCCGATGCCAAGCGCCCCGCCGTCGGGCGTTGGGAGCTGGCACTGCCCGCGCCCGGAATGCCGGTGAACCGCCTGCGGCTCACCATCGCCGAGCCGCTGTTCGCGCGCACCATCGTCGTCGGCGAAGTCCTGCCGGATTCCCGCGGCCAGTCCTGGCCGCGCATCCTCGGTAGCGCCGCCGTCCAGCGCCGCAATCCCGCCGAACCGACCGTCTTCACGATTCCACTCCAGTCGCGGCCGCAGTCGGGAACGATCTTGGTCGAGATCGATCACGGCGACAACGCCCCCTTCGCGCCGGTCGCCGCCGAGGCCATCTACCCGGCCCGGCGGATCCATTTTCGCGCCGGAGAGGCCGCGGCGTGCACCCTGGTCTACGGCAATCCCGCCGCATCTGCCCCGCGCTACGACCTCCAACTCGCCGCACCTCGCCTCCTCGCCGCGCCCCAGCACACCGCCACGCTCGCGCCCGCCGGCACCTCCGGCGCCGCGCGTGCGGTCTTCGATCTCGGCGGCCCCGCAGCCCGCTACCTCTTCTGGGGCGCACTCGCCCTGGTCGCAGGCTTTCTCGTCTGGCTCGTCGCCCGCCTGCTGCCCCGCCACCCGGCCCCGTAAACCGGCCGGGCGGCATCACCCCACTTTCAGCAGGCGACAGAAGGGAACGAAGGAAACAAAGGGCTCCGGACAGAGGGAGACCGGACTTCTCGAGATTCCGGTCTTCTGCTCACCTGCCGGGTGCAAACTGTGGTTTGCCGAGCCCACCTCCGACTTCCAGGCCCTTCGTTCTCTTCGTTGCCAGTTGTCGGTTCCATCTGCGCTTTCTGTGATCACGTAGCCGGGGAGTATCGACCTTCCCAGCTCGCACTCCACCGAACATGCGGTCCACGCCTCCGGCGGTTCCTGAACGGATCAGTAGCAAGCACCGGGTACTCGACGCGGAGTCTGCGCGGTATGTTCGAAAGCGGAGCCGTTGAGTCGGGAAGGCAGAAACCAACGGGTTTCCCGACCCCGTTTTCCGGTCGGACACGGCATAATGTAGCGTGGAGTCGACTACTTGGTGGCTGGCGCGACGAGTGCGCGGAAATCGGGATCGGCCGCCAAGGGCGCGAAGGCGGCTTCGGCGCACAGATCGGCTGCGGTGGCGAAACCGCTGTCGACGGCTTGGCGGAGCGCAGCGATCGCCTCGGCGCGCCGCTCGGCCAGGGCGGCTACGCCCGCGAGGTTGAAGGCGAGCAGCGGTTGCTCGGGAGCGCAGGCCTGTGCGAACTGCGCCCAACGCAACGCTTCGGCGCTGGCGTCACCGTTGGCGAGGGCACGGACGGTCGCGGCGCAACTGCGTAGCAGCGCGCCGTCGAGCGCGCGGCGGGCGAGTGCGGCACCGGTCGGATCGGCGGTATCGGTCGCCTGCCGACGCCATCGCGCCAGGGTGGCCAGGGCGGTGTCGGCCGGTCCGCGTTCGGCGCTGCGCTGCCAGTCGTTTAGCAGGCACTCGCGGAGGCGCTCGAAATCGCCACGGCCGGGCGCGGCCGGAAGCGTCGCGGCGAGCCGGCGTTTCTGTCGGCGAAGTTCGGCGACATCGATCCAGTCGCCGCCATCTGCGGCCAGATCGGAGCAGGATAGGAAGTTTTCTGGGGGCGCGGCGCCGTTGAGGGCAGCCTGTCGCTGCTCGAGCACGGCGCGGGCGAAGGCGCGGTAGCGGGCGCGCACGGCGGCATGGCGATGTTGCGCCTCGAGCCAGGCGAGCGCCTCCTCGGTGGCGGAGGCGGGCAGCCAGCTGTGTTCACCGGGAAAGATCGTGAGGTGATGCGCGACGAAGCCGCCTTTCAGGTCGCGGTCGATGCGGCGCAGTTCGTCGCGGTTGAAGTCAACAGTGCCGGCGTAGCCGCAGAAGTCGAAGGACAGTCGCTCGGGCGTGTGGTCGGGGTCCAGGAACCCGCCGCCACAGGCGATCACACCGCGGGCCACGCCGGAGAGCCCGACGCGAGTGGCGACGCGCGCACCGCCGGAGAAGCCGGCGGCGTAGACACGGTTGCGGTCGAGGGAATAGTGCGTGCTGACATCGCGGAGCATGGCGGCGACGGCGGTGTCGTTGTCGGCCACGGGGCCGTTGCGGGAGTTGTGCGAGCCGGCGACGATGAAGCCGTGGCGCTCGGCGGCCTCGGCGAAGAGGCGCACGGGCAGGTCGCCGCGGGCGCGGGGGTCGAAGCAGAACAACACCGGCCAACGGCGCAGCGGATCGTAGCCGGAAGGCAGGAAGAGCGCATAGCTTTGTGCCGGGTCGGCCGAGCACACGACGTGTTCTGCGACGCGGGCCTGCGGAATTGCAGGCGCCGGTTCGGCGAGCAGCGGCACGGGGAAGGCGGCAAACAAGGCGAGGGCAAGGCGGTACATGGTGCGGAGGGGCGCTTATCCGAAAGAACCCCACCCTGCGGAAATATCCCGATTAGTGGGTCAGTTTTTTGCCCCGCTGCCGTCCCACTGGGGAAAACAGCACCGCCCCCCTCCTCGCAGCTCTCGTACCCACGGACTTCGTCAAGAAGGCACCCGAAGCAACGCCGCTATGTACTGCTCATGGTCTGGAGTTTGGCGGCCCGGTATGCTTGCAGGATTTCCTGCATCACTTGAGGGCGCACTTTTTTCGCGGCGGCATCTTTGTGAATTGCCATTTCAACTTCGCGCGAAAGCCGCATGCCACGCTCACAGTTTGCATTCGCGGTCTCGGTCAGCTCGTCGGCTTCCGCCATTATTTTCTGCCACTCCATACTCCCCGACTCGGCTTTGATGTCGCTGACGAGAGCCATGGCCCGAAGTGCCATATCCTTGCCTTGTACGTGGCAGAGTAAGGCTGCGGTGATTGCTTCGTCATGTTGAAGGCAAATTTGGTTTGCCCGCTCGATTTCGCGTTTCTGTGAACCGCAGCCAGTCAACAGGAATGGCAGCATCAACAAGGCGAGTGAGAAGCGACGGATTGCGGCGAACGAACTGCCTTTGTGAAGGTGGGGAAACAGGAGGGGCGCATTCATGATGCGGGGCGGGGTGTAGCCGCTGGCATGCTGCTGGATCTGCCGATTGCCGCGAGCAAGATTTCCGCTCATCAAACAGGCGCAGCCTGTTTGATGAGCCGCATGCGGACGAAGTTCGCCAGGCCGCTAGTCTTGTTCGACGCGCAGGCGGGCGAAGAGGTGCGGCGCGTCGCTCGTGCTGCCGAGGATGACGCTGGTTGTGGCGGCAGACGGCGCTTCGATGCGCTGCACCGTGGTCCAGGTTGTTAGGTCGGTCGAGCGCTCGACGACGTAGGCGATGCCACCGGCGACGGAGGCGAAGCGGAAAACCACTTGGGTGCCAGTGACCTCAAGCACCGGCAGCGCCGAGGGCGGGAGCGGCTGGCGAGGGTTATCAATGCCAAGCGCGAAGTGGAGAAGGTTGGTGGTGCCGTCGCTCGCAAGGCTATTGGCTGCTGCGGCGGTGCCATCGAGGATCTCGGCGAAGGTGAAGAGCCGGGCCTGCCACTGCTCGTAGGTCTCGCGGACGCCGGCGGCGCGGAGTTTTATCGCGATGTCTTTGGTAAAGGCCGGGAGGGGGATCGCGGTCACGGTGCCGGCGACGGCAGTCACGACGGGACCGTTGGTGAAGGTGCCGGTCACCGGGTCGACGAATGTCGCGCGCCAGTCGCCCGCGGCAAGGCCGGAGACTTGCAGGCTAGCGCCGGTCACGGTGCTGGCGGTGGCAGCCCATTCGCCGAAGCTCGAGTTGATCACGTAGGCGTAGGCGGCGGTGGAACTCTTCAGCCCGTACGGGACGAGCGTGGAGTCGGTCGTGCCGGAACGTTGAACGGCGAGCGTGGCGCCGGTGAGGCCGGGCTGAACGCCGAGATCCTCGCCGCGCCAGAACTGCGCGAGCGGGCGGTAGGTCGAGTAGAGGTTCTTGGCCTGGATATAGGTATCCCAGAACCAGAACATATTCGGCACGCGTTTCATCGAGCCGATCCAACAGGCTTGGCGCACATGATCGCCCCAGGCATCGGGATGGGCGCCGTTGTTGTAGGAGCTGGTGTTGCCGGCGCCAAACTCGCCGACGATGACGTTTTTCGTGTAATGCGACAGGAGATCGGCGTCGAGAATGGCGAGCCGGGCCGCGATCGGATCGGCGTAGATGTGCTCCTGGAGAACATCGAGGTCGGCATGCGAACTCATAAGGTCGAGCTGCGTGCGCGAGGTGCTGGTGGTGACGAGGTGCGCGTACGGGTCGATGGTCTTGACGTAGGAGGAGATGGTCTTGTGCCAGGCGGCGACGTCGGCGTTGGCGCCGCCGGAGAAGTTGGCCTCGTTGAACAGCTCCCACGCGAAGACGTGGGTGGAGTAGCCCCAACGGGCGACGGTGTAGCGGTACTTCTTCTTGGCGTAGTCGATGGCGGTGGAGTCGGTGAAGAACTGCCCGGGGGAGGTGAGCCAGCCGCCGGTCTTGGCGCTGTTGTACGGGTTCTCGCTCCAGAGCGGGTCGACAGCGGTCGAGTAGAGGCCGTGCTGCTCAAACACGAGCTGGAGGTAAACGCCCTCGGTCTCCGCTTTCTGGACGACATGGTCGAGGAGTGCGGCGACCTCCTGGCTGTACTTGGCGAGGCCGGCGTAGGGCGTGAACCAGTGGTCGTCGCTCCACTCGAGCGACTGGCGGGCGAACGGCGTGAACCAGTAACGCGCCCAGTTGACGCCGTTGGCGCGCATCTGGGTGAGGTAGGTGCCGAAGAAGGTGCCGTTGGAGCCGTCCTGCCATGCGAGGTTGAAGCCGAAGGGCAGGTAGGGGGCGCCGCTATCGAAGCGGAAGCCCTGGCGATCGGCCGGATCGAGGCGCACGAAGCCAGGCGCTGGGCTGGCGGTGGCGGTGAACGTGTAGGCGGACGAGGTGGTTTGCCCGAGACCGGTGGTGACGCGGATCACGACGCTCCAAGTACCGACGGCCTCGGGGGCGAGGCGGAGTTTCCAACAGCCGGAACCGGCGACGCGGGCGGTGAAGTTGGAGTACTGACCGAGCGCTTTGGTCTCCCACCCGACCTGCTCGAACCAGAAGGCCGGCATCTCGTAGGCGATGCCGCCCGGGCCGGTGACGACGGCGTCGACCGCGACGAGCGCGGGATCGTAGGGGTTGGTGTAGGTCTGGCTAAGCTGGAAGGTGGCCTCGGCCTTGGCGAAGAGTGGGACGGTGGACTGCTGCCACGCGAAGGAGGTGACGGTGCCCGCCGCTGCCGGAGTGGGCGCGGGCGGCGGCGAGGGCGGGGCGACAGTGCCGCTGCGGAAGTAGAAACTGGCGACATCGACCCAGTCCTCGCCGTCGTTGCGGAAGGTGATCGTGTGTGTGCCGGCGGTGAGCGCGACCTCCCAGCTCTCGGCGCCGACGAAGGAGTGGGTCCCGAGTGTGGTGGTGCCGTCGAGGATGGAGACGGTCTTGGTGCCGGACGCTGCGACAGCCTGCGAGGTCAACCCGACGATGCCGGCGGCGGGCATGGTGAGGGTGAACTTCACCTGTTGGCCGAGCGTGGAGTGCCACGAACCATGGAGGTAGCGCGACACGGTCGACATCGCCGGCGTGGGCTGGCCCGAGCTATTGAGCGTGATCGTCGGGTTCGGCGTGCCAGCCTCCCATTCGGCGGTGGGCGCGAGCGTGTAGTCGAAGGTTTGTGCCGCGGCGGTGGCGACGAACAGGAGCAGGCCGAGGATTGCGGTGAACGCGCAACTCACGCCGGCCCCCGGGAGATGGGGACGTGGATTCATTGATTGGGGGACGTGCCGTCCCCCTCCGGGGGGGGACGGCGCAAGGATGCTTTTGCCAGTTCGCGCGGCGACGCATGCTCAGGCGAGCGCGGCGTGCAATTGACGCATTGAGTCGGCATCGGCGCGTGGGGCCCGGCGAAGCGGCGGAGCGACGATGGCAACCCACGCGCCGCGGACCAAACGGCCGGACGGTTCGGCCTCCTTCGCCGTCGGTTCCGATCTGACTGGGGCGCGCCAAATCGATCCGCGTCCGCCAGTGCCCCCGCAGTCAGCCTGCCGACGCCGCTTCCCCCTTTCGGCGCCGGACCACCCCCAGCCCTCCATCGATCTATCATCTTGTCGCTTTGCCCCACGTCACACTGTCGCTCGTCCTCCATATTCCGTCCTCATAAGTGTGGATACGTGTGCATCAGTGGTTCCACTGCTCCGTCCTTCGTGCCCGGCTCCGCTCTACCCTACTCCACCTTCGTTCGCTTCTCTCGTCCGTCCGTCTGAAAAAGCCCAAGCACCGGCTTCACCGCCACCGGCGACACCCCATCCGCAGTCGCCCGCCCTCCGTCATCCGCCCTCTGCCGTCCGGCCCTCCGCGCGGGCGGTCAACAGGCTTACCTCTCATTTTCTGTCTGCTGTCAGGCAGGTGCGCCCTGCCGGGCGCACCCACGAAAAAACCCGCGGACAAAGTCCGCGGGTTCGTCCAAGACAGACGGTCGCCGGTCCGCTCAGAAGCGGTACGCGACGCCGGTGTAGTAGCCGATCGAGCCACGCTCGATGTAGGAAACCTCGGCCGTGCCGACCAACTTCGCGGTGAAGTTGTAGGTCGCGCCGAGGGAGACGTCCCACTGGCTGTCGCGGTGCTGGCCGAAGTCGTCACCGTAGCTGACGCTGGTGGTGAGCGAGAGCTTGTCGGTCACCGCGCGCTCGACGCCGACGGAGGCATCCCAGATGCCGTGGTCTTTGTCCCAAAGGTTCTCGCACCAGGCGTAGCCGATGCCGGCGGACGCGAAGTACTTGTCCTGCCCGCGGGTGATGTAGCCGGTGACAGTGGTGCCGGCGGTGTGGGCGACACCGATCACGCCCTCGAGCCACGAATAGCCGTAGCCCAAGCTGACGTCGAAGTTGGTGTGAACCGGCACGTTGAGACTCAACCCGGCGCCCATACCCTCGACGCTCGAGTTGTGAATGTCGGTCCAGCCGAAGCCGGCGGCGACGTAGCGCTTGCCGAGCAGACCCGCGGTGACGGTCTCGGTCTCGACGGTCGTGCTCTGGGCGAGCGCGGCCACGCTGAGGAGTGAAGCTGCGAAGACAGCAACGAGTTTCATGTGTATTTTCTAGTTTGTGGTTTGTTCAGGCTCCGATTCGGGGTCGGAGGAACCGTCGTGAGTAGGGCT
>Ga0116187_1005407_pt1 | contig 10663 bp, 9 predicted proteins | sample AD_JPNNA6_MetaG_FD_89755 | JGI IMG/M metagenome (GOLD analysis project Ga0116187, IMG submission 89755) | Active sludge microbial communities of municipal wastewater-treating anaerobic digesters from Japan - AD_JPNNA6_MetaG | ecosystem: Engineered > Bioreactor > Anaerobic > Digestate | place... | reverse complement strand
TTCCACGCGATTTCTGCTTTTCCCGGCAGGGTTCAGTGCAACAACCGAAGCAAACAAACCAACGCGGCGATAATACCAAAGCCCAACGCAAAACAGGTTAGCACAAGCGCTTTGTGGTGTTTGAGGATTTCGCCCAAAACCGCATGCACCGCCAAATAGAGAAACCCGCCGCCGACATGGGCGACCGCGGCATCCAGCCAGAACAACGAAGCTTCGCGTAAAAAGAACCAACCCAGCACGCCTCCCACCAAGGTGGTCGCCTCGATCGCCGCAACCCGCAGCAACGTCTGCATCCGGCTAAAGCCGGCGCCCAACAATAACCCGCCCAGCGCCAATCCTTCCGGGACTTTATGCACGCAAATGGCAACGATCAGGGACAAGTCCAGCACGCGGCTGCTGTGCGCGTGGGACGCCTCGGCTTCGTGCCCCGCAGCCAGCGCCACACCGTCGGCCAGGCAATGAATCGCCAGCGCCACCATCATCGCGGTGGCAATCTCGCCGAAACGATGTGTGGCGGCTTCGTCGAAATGGCTGGCCGCGCAGGCAGGGCAGATATGAAAGATGTATTTGCTGATCACGGCAAACACCGCATAGCCCGACCCCACCGCCAGCAACACTCCCCGCCAGCGCAGGGTCGCAAAGCTCTCAGGCAAAATCGCCAAGAGCGTCACCCCCAGCAATGTGCCGGCGCCCAGGCTGATCAGCGCACACAATCGCTCATGCGAATTGCCCAGCAGTATCCCCAACGCGCCGCCCCCCACGGCCAGGACATACGCCAGCAACACATAGGCTATGGACATGGTTTCCATGATCGTTTCCGCTTAGAATGCCGCGCCACCTCCCCAAACTCAAGCCGGCAGCAAATCGGTTAAGACGCTCCCGGTTAGCGCGCGCATGGCGAAACTCCCGGGAGGTGCGCCTGCTTTTCTTTCCGCCAACCGCCGCCGCTTCGAACGGCGGCAATATCCGCGCGCCATCCCGCTTGCGCCCTCCCCCGGCTTGTCCCCAGAACTGGTGACTAGCTGCAAATTGGGATCCTGGTAAGTTTGGGGTGTGTTAACGATGCTGGTGTGTGGCATCGGTGAAGATTTAATCGGTTCTCAATGTAGAAATGTGGCAGAAAGACCGGGTGAATAACCCGGCCTTTTTGTGTACCCGTAGAATCTCGCAACTTCTGGCAATGAGGCTCCGTCCCTTTTCCGATCCCTTTGTCAGCGAACGCGATCTCCGGGTAATCGCTGGCCGGCACCAGGGTACAGAGCCTGGTAATCAATCGATTGGACGCCAATGATGGCGGCCACACCGAGAAGGTCGCGGGTGGTGGACCCGCGGGAAACATCAGCCGCCGGGCGGTCCAGGCCCAGCAGGATGTGGCCGTAAGCGTTGGCGCGAGCCAGGAGACGGGCCAGTTTACTGGCGATCTGGGCGGAGTTGAGATCAGGAAAGATGAGAACGTTGGCATGGCCGCCGAGTTTGCTGTCGGGCAGTTTGCGGGCGGCGATTTCCGGCACTAGTGCCGTATCCACCTGAAGCTCGCCATCAAAGTCGGCATCGAGCTTTTGGGCGGAGGCCTTTTGCTGGGCACGTGCGGTGGCCGCCTGGACTTTGCCCACGGAGGGGTGAGCCGCACTGCCTTTGGTGGAAAATGAAAGCAAAGCCACCCGGGGACGCGCCCCGAGCAAATGCCGGGCGAGTTGGGCCGTGGAAACCGCGATGTCCGCCAATTGCTCAACCGAGGGATCTTCGATGACATCGCAATCGGCCAGGAACAGGACGCCCTGCTCACCCAACCGCGAATCTTCGACCTCCATGATCAGGCAACTGGCGACAGTTTTGGAGTGCGGGGCGGGTTTAATGGTCTGGAATAGAGGCCGCAGGACGCCGGCGGTCACCTGGCGGACGCCGGCGACAAAGCCGTCGGCGGCATGCATGGCGAGCATCATGGCGCCAAAGTAGTTGGGCTGGAGAACCGCGTCGCGGGCTTCGAGCATTTTCATGCGCTTGCCGCGGTACTGGTGCAACCGTCGGAACCGGCTGGCGTAGTTGTCCAACTCTTCACTGTCGGCCGGATTCAGCAGACGAATGCCGTTCAACGCGACCTTCAAGTCGCGGGCAACCTCCTGGATGCGAACCGGATCGCCCAGCAGAATTGGCACCCCCAGCCGCAACGCGTAAAACTGGCGGGCCGCCAGCAGCACGCGCGGTTCGGTTCCTTCCGGGAACACAATGCGCTTGGGGTGACGCTGCAATTTTTCGATCACGCCGCTAATGAATCGCATATCTGCTTGGTAGCGCAGCGAACGCCAAAGCGCAACCGGATAAGCGCGCCCTTAAAATGAAAAGACCACACGTTGACTTGCGCCGCTGCGCCAAGTACTCTGTCCCCTGGCTGAAGCTAAAAACATGCTCGAGACGATCGAAAGACTCCTGATTCTGCAAGATTGCGACCGCAAAATTCGGCGTGAGCAAGGTGAACTGGCACGCATCGAACCGGAACGGCAAACCTTTAACGCCAAAGCTGCGGCCGCCCAGTCAGCGCTGGAAAACGCACGGCAACGCCTCAAGCAGATCGAGTCGGCTCGCAAGGACCTTGAACTTGAAGCCCAGGTCAAAAAGCAGATGATAGATCGTTACGCCCATCAGCAGTTGTTGACCCGAAAAAACGATGAATACCGCGCTTTGGCCTCCCAGATAGAAACTTGTAAAAGCGCCATCTTCGAGCTTGAGAATCAGCAAATCGAGTTAATGGAACAAGCCGAAGCGGTCCAGAAGGAGATTGCCCATGCAACCGCAACCGCCAGCGATACCCGCAAATTGGTCGAAGACCAACTCGCTCAACTGGCCGCGCGCGAGGCGAACCTGCGCCGGGAATTGGACGAGCTGCGCGCCCGCCGGGAAACCCTGGCCGGGAACGTCGAACAAACCGCGCGCTCACGCTATGAGCGCCTGCTGCGCAGCAAGGGTGAAAATGTTCTGGTCGGCGTGCAGCACGGCGTCTGCGGCGGCTGCCACATGAAAGTGCCGCCCCAACTTCTGGTAACCTGCCAGGCCGAAAAAGAACTGGTTGCCTGCAGCAACTGCGGCCGCATGCTCTACTACACCCCGGATATGGATTTGGCAGTGACCGAATAGGATGCGGCCTTCATCTGGGCGTTGCTTCTCGGCCTTCCCGGCCTGGGCCGCCAACCCCAATTTCCGCTCCCCGTGAATCTACGCGGGCTTGCTCGCACGGGGCGGCAAGAGTATATTCAAGTTGGTTTTGGAAGGGCGGAGAATCGCTTTCCCCGAATGAATCCGGGGAAGGAGGAAAGTCCGAACACCAAAGGGCGCGATGCCGCGTAACCGGCCGGAGCCGGGCGCTACCCCCCGTGCGAACAGCATGGAGGCAGGCCAACCTGGCTCACGGCGGGATACACGCGGGAGGTGATGCCGTGAGGCATCCCGACGGACAGTGCCGCAGAAAATTAAACCGCCGTAGCCCCGGCAACGAGGCTGCGGTAAGGGTGAAAAGGTGGGGTAAGAGCCCACCGCTCCAAGCGCAAGCGCGGAGGCACGGAAAACCCCATCGGGTGCAAGGCCAAATAGGGGACCCCGGAGCGGCCCGCTCCAGGTTCCGAACCGCGGAACGGGTCCCGGGTTCTGGCTGCTGAGACAAATGATTCTCTCCGCCCGGCAACGGGCGCAGACAAAATTCGGCTTACAGCCCTTCCAATACCAATTTTCCTGTGGCACAGTGGGCCGCCGTTATGAGGAACGCATGTTTGCTTCGGGTGATTCTGCTCGCCGGCTGCCTCGCGAACGACCCGTGCCCGCTATCGGCCTTGCCGCTTCAGCGCGCCGACGTGCCTGCAGCTCCCGCCTGGGTGCTGCATGTGGATTGCGACAAACTGCGTCCGAGCGCAATGGGCCAGTACCTGCTGGAGGGAATGGAAAAACCCGAAATCCGAGCTCGCCTGGGCGCTTTCTGGGCCGCGCTCCAACTTGACCCGCGCAAGCATTTGCGCGGCCTTACCCTGTACGGCCGCGCCGACGCCCCGGCAGACGGCACGCTGCTGGTCTATGGAGATTTCCAAGCCGGCCAACTCGAGCGCGCCGCCCGGGCAGCCAAAGATCACCTGACCACACCTTACCAAAAGCATCGAATCCACCAGTGGCTTGACACGAGCGGAAACCGCAATCCTTCCGCCGAGCAGCGCGTCTATGGAGCCATGCACCATCAGCGCGTGATAATCCTGTCCCGCCAGGAGACGAACGTAGCGCACGCGCTGGATGTGCTGGACTGCACCGTGCGCAGCCTCAGGGAAAGCGGCCAGTGTGCACAACTCGGCAACCAGGCGGGCAGTGTCTTCCTCCAGGCCGCCGCGACCAAAGTGGAACCGCTTCCCGTGCATCCCGCCACCATTATTCTCCGCCTGGCCCGGGCGGCACGGTTGGAAATGAGCGAAGCGTCAGACCGGTTTACGGCAACGCTCTCACTCGAAGCCGACGGTAATGCCACCGCCACGCAAATTTTGTCGGCTGGCCAGGCCTTGTTGAAGCTGGTGAAGCTGCAACCGAATGCGGCGAGCGCCATGCGGTTGATTAGCGCGATCAACCTCAAGCAGCAGGGATCTGAAGTCGAAGCTACCCTGGCCGCTTCAGCCAGTGAGATCATTGCCTTGCTGAAGAATGAGGGAAGCCAGCCGGAGTCCAAGCAACCGAAGCCGTCGTCTCCCAATAATTAACCATCACAGCAGATGGCCAAGTTCAACCCGGAGCCGCCCACACAGAAGCCCCCGGAACTGAAACAGAGGACGCACGAGCCAATGCGGCACGGCTTCCACCGACTAGGGAATCCGCTCCACTCGGATGCGCCTGAGATCACTTACGCCTAACTGGAGCAGAGCAGCATTATTATAGAGGCGAAGGTTGCGTTTAACCGTAGGAACATCCGCAAACTGGCGCTGGCGATCCAGTTCTTGAAGCGAAAGCACGTCCAGCGCCACGGGATCGCGGCTGAAGCGGAGTTGGTTGAGCACTGTCGAATAGTGGAGCAGACCGCGCTCGCCGCCCTCGTATTGGCAAATCAGCGCATCGGTGATATTGAGCACCACATGGTCGCTCAGCACGGGCAGGCCGTAAATTTCCGGGACCGCAGTAGCCAGGCTTTCGGGTTGGGACTCGAAACGGATCACGTTATCCACACTACCCGTCGCAAGGCTGTAGAGGTTGCCCGCAACGCCGGCCGCGTTGTGATTGAGCAGCGGGGTCACATTGATGAGCTTGTTAACCTGGCGGGTGAGCAGTTGTGAGACAAACGACTTGCGCCCCACACTCTCGCCCTTCCGGCCAAACTCCAGGTCACCCCAGACCAGGTTGCCCAGGATCGGACTGTCAGGATCATAAAAGACCTCCAAATCCCAACCCGCTTCGATGCTTCCAGCCAGCCGAATGCCATACTTTTGGGCCAGCGTGCCGTAGCCAGCCAGGCGCAGGTCGGTGAGGCGGCGGTCCCAGACAACGATCTGTTTGGGCGGCAACCCCGCTGCGAGCAAACCTTCGATCACCGCAGCCACCACCGCCGGTCGCGTGCCGCTATTTGGACCAGGTGCTGAAAACACCTTAATGCCAACCACATCCTGGGTTGCGATCAGGCTGCGCCAGGCTTCTGGCATGGTGGCACAATGGGTCAGGTTGGTGATCGCACAGTTGACCATCAGTCGAACCCGGTCCCAGCGCGGCGCAAAGGCCGCGGTGGCGGTGTCATCCTGAACCACGAAGATGTCAGCCTGGGGAGCGGTGCTGCCGGGCGAAGCCGGTGCAAGCAGTTGTGCCGGCAGGGGGTGCCCCCCCATCAACCCGCCGAGAAACAAGACCAGCAAGGCGCCGGGCCGCCAGCGTGGGGTGGCGGCAAAGATCAAACGTTCCGGGCATTGTGCGTTACTTGACACTTCCAGCCTTGAATGATACCACCCTGACCAATGCTGACCACAAAAAATGCGGCGGCCCGCGATCCGGGAGCGCGGATGGCGGTCAGCGGGCCGCGTCGGTGCTGGAGAGCCGGGCTGGCCGGCCTGCTGGCGCTGCTGGCCGGCTGCACCCCGGCAGGTCCGCACGCTTTTTTGGAAGGCCGCCGCTTGATGAACCGGGGAGAATACCAGCAGGCGATCGAAAAGCTGCGCGCCGCAACCGTCCTTCTGGGCGGCACCAATGCACTGGCCTGGAACGACCTGGGTTTGGCTTACCATCATGCCGGTGAGGCGGTCGAAGCGGAGCATGCCTACCGGCGAGCGCTGACATTGAACCAGGATTTGAGCGAAGCGCGCTACAATCTGGGCTGCCTCTGGCTGTCGCAAAATCGCCTCGAAGCCGCCAAAACTGAATTCGCCGCCTACACTTTGCGCCGCCCCAACGAAGCCCCGGGGTTCCTGAAATTGGGCACGGCCCAATTGCGAGCTCGGGAGCTAAACGCTGCGGAGAAAAGCTTCCGTGAGGCACTTCGGCTGCAGCGGCAAAACCCGGAAGCGCTCAACGGGTTGGGCCTGACCTTGCTCGGGCGCGGACAGGCAACAGCGGCGGCCCACTGCTTTGAAGCTGCGCTCAAACAGCAAGCTGACTATGGCCCCGCGCTCTTGAATCTGGCCATCGTCTCGCACCAGCACCTGCGTAATCGCCAGGTGGCACTGGAAAAATACCGGGCCTATGCCACATTAAAGCCAGTGCCCGCCAATGCCCAGGCCGTGCAGGCAACCATACGACAACTTGAAATGGAACTTGCTTCTCCTGCGCGGCCGGCAACCACAGGCCCCACAGTTCCATCAATCCAAGTCACCCCTCCGCCGCAACCGGTTGCGCCTCCCGTAACCAGCACTGTGGCAACCCATAAACCAGAACCGATCCTCGAGCCCCCGAAAACCACCACCGCTAGTGCGGCAAAAGCCAGTCCGACCAGCGTGCCGTCGCCCGCTCCGATTATCCCTCCGCCGCCGCCAGCTACCACCGGAATAGTGCGCCCCTCCGTTGAATCCGCCTTGCAACCTAGCCCGCCAGTTGTCGCGAGGCCAATCCCGGCGCAAGGTTCGCCCACAGAACCCTTGATTATCACATCATCGGTGCCAGCCCGGGTGACAGCTTCGCAAACGGACAAACGTGGTTTCTTCCAGCGCATCAATCCGCTCAACCTGGTTCGCAGCAAAGAGAAAACACCCCCGCAGCCAACGCCCCTGGGGGCAACCCCAGGTACCGAGTTGCCGGAATCGGCCGGGACGGTTACGACGGGAGCCGCGCCGACACCGTGCGTCTTCACCGCGCCAGAGCCCGGCAACCAACTGAGCCGCTATGCCTACCACTCGCCAGCGGTTCCCTCCCGTGGCAATCGCCCCGAAGCCGAGGCAGCGTTTACCCGGGGAGTTCGAGCACAACAAACGCGGCGCTGGACGGAGGCAAAACAGGCTTACCAGCAAGCGGTGCAACTCGATCCCAGCCTGTTCGAAGCACATTACAATCTTGGCCTGGTGGCAGCCGAAACCGGCAATCTGCCCCTGGCTCTGCGTGCCTATGAAACCGCGCTGGCCCTCGAACCGTCATCAAATGATGCGCGTTACAACTTCGCGCTGGTGCTCAAACGAGCCAACTGCCCACGCGATGCGGTTAACGAGTTGGAAAAGATCGTCGCTCACTCTCCAAACGAAACCCGTGCCCACCTGGCGCTGGGCAATCTTTACGCACAGCAATTGAAACAGCCGACCCGGGCACGCCAGCATTATTTGAAGGTGATCGAACTGGAGCCGCAGCATCCGCAGGCCAGCGCCATCAACTTCTGGCTAGCGTCGCCCCAACCTTAGCATCGCGAGCTATTATGCCAACCTCGCGGCGGTCCTGGCCCCGGCTGATCCTTGCTTCCGCCTCCCCGCGGCGAGCGGAATTGCTGCGATCACTGGGCCTCGCGTTCGAGGTTCAACCCGCCGATGCGTCGGAAATCCATCATGCACAGTTGAGCGCCTGCGAGTTGTGCCGGATCAATGCCCTCCGCAAAGCGCGCTGGGTAGCTAGGAAAGTTCCCCACGCCCTGGTGCTGGCAGCAGACACCCTGGTTTCCCTGGAGGAAACACTCCTGGGCAAGCCAGCAACGCAAGCGGCCGCCAGAAAAATGCTTAGACAACTGCAAGGGCGCACTCACTTGGTCGTGACTGGAGTTTGTCTCCTGCACTGGCGAACGCAATGCCAAGTGCTCTTCACCGAGAGCACCGCTGTAGCCTTCCGCCGTCTCACAGATTACCAAATCCGGCAATACCTGAGCCGGGTCAATCCGTTGGATAAAGCCGGTGCCTACGCCATCCAGGAGCATGGGGATCTGATCATTGAAGAGATTGCCGGCTCCTACACTAATGTCGTCGGCCTCCCCCTGGAACGCCTCCGGATGGAACTGGCGGCCTGGCTGGGAACCTGACGCATAGCAACTCTAACCGTGAAATCGCCGTCCCCAGCGCCTCCGAACTCCTCCCAAGCCGACTGGCCGACGTCGCGAAGGACGCCCGACGAACGCGGTTAACCGCGTGCTTGACCTGAGAGGTCGCTACTGCTAAGCCTGCATCTGTCACCGCGTTCCGACGCTGCCGGGCGCGGCATTTATTACAACTAGTTCATACTATGAAGTTAAGTGCTCTACTGTCCGTGCTGCCGGAGAAAAAGGTCTTCGGAAACCAGGCCCCTGAAATCACAGGAGTGGTTTATGATCCTCTCCGAGTCACCCCCGGATGCCTGTACGTCGCCATCAATATCTACACGCAGTTGGACAAGATTGAGATTCCGGACGGACATCCCCTCCTGCCGGATGCCGTGCGGGCAGGTGCGGTGGCAGTCGTCCTGCAGCAGGATCAGCCTGTCCCTGCCGGGGTGGTCAAAATCCTGGTGCCCGACTCGCGCTATGCGTTGGCCCTGCTGGCGGTGGAGTTTTATCGGCATCCGGCCCGGTCCCTCCAACTTATTGGCGTCACCGGCACAAACGGCAAAACCACCACCACCCACGTCATCGAAAGTCTCCTGATGACCCGCTACCGCGCCGGCCTTATCGGCACGTTGTACTACAAAATCAACGGTCGCATCTGCAATTCAAAGGACACCACCCCTGAACCGCCCGATCTGGCCGCCATCTTCACGGAAATGGTCAACGAGAAGTGCGATTTTTGCACCATGGAAGTCTCTTCTCACGCTGTGGATTTCCACCGCGTGGTCGGCGTTGATTACCAGGCCGCGGCATGGACGAACCTCTCGCAAGATCATCTCGACTGGCACAAGACGATGGAGAATTACCGTCACGCCAAGCTGCGCTGGCTGTCCAGCCTCGGCCCGCAGCAGCATGTGGCCCTCAACCATGACGATCCCAGCGCCCCCTTCTTCATTGAGCGCGTGCGTGCGCAGAAGGTGCTTTATGGCCTCAAAAACAAGGCCGACGTGACCGCCCGCGATTACCGTTTCTCTGCTGACGGCACCCGCTTCACCTTGGTCACGCCCCGCGGTGAGATTGAGGTTCAGGCCAAGCTGCGCGGCGAATTCAACCTCTACAACATGCTGGCGGGTGTCGCCGCAGTTCTGCATACGCCGCTGACGCTGGCCGAACTCAAACAGGGCCTGGAAAAGAATATCGCCGTGGCTGGCCGCTTCCAGCCGATTGCTCTCGGGCAGCCCTTCTCCGTCATCATAGATTATGCCCATACGCCGGATGGGATGGAAACGGTGCTGCGGGCCGCCCGCGCTATGAACCCCCAGCGCCTGATCACGGTCTTCGGCTGCGGCGGCGATCGCGACCGCGCCAAACGCCCCCTGATGGCCGCCGCCGTCGAAGCGCACAGTGACCGGTTCATCATCACCGATGACAACCCCCGCACCGAAGACCCCGACCAAATCGTGGGCGACATCATGGCCGGCTTGCAAAAAAAGCAGAGCGGGGCACACGAGGTAATCCACAACCGGCGCGACGCCATCCGTCACGCTTTAGACCAAGCCCAGCCTGGCGATCTGGTTCTGGTGGCCGGTAAAGGCCACGAAAGCTCTCAGATCCTCAAGGACCGCACCATCCATTTCAACGATTACGAGGTGGCTGAAGAGCTGCTCCGCGAGAAGGGCTACGGCGGTTGACGTTGCCCACCTGACGGCTCTGGCTGCCTGCGCCTGTGTAATCTGGTTCTGAATGTCAGTGCCATCCCGGAAGGGAAGAAGGTAAAGTGGAATCCCTACCTCGTAATCCATCAGGAGCCTGGCTGTACGGCTATCCTTTGCGCGTCAATCCAACAAGTCAAATCACATTCTGACACGATCCGCCAGATCGTCGGCGGCGTGGTCTCGCTATTTGCGCCCTATCGACCAGCTCATACCCCAGCTTCTGCCGGTACAGACTCGCCAAATAACGGCGGTACGCTTCTACGCCGTCAATCATCATCACACCTGTAATTCAGGTCTGCTGCTCTCGTGGCCGCGATGTTTTCGATGTGCGAAAATGCACCGGTGAAAGCTTTCAGGCAAGACTACTTTGGGAGTTCTGCCGGCGGAGCGGACGGGAAATGCTAATACCACTTCTGGCACGTAAATGCACTATTCTCCGCTGCGGTAGCGTTTACTTGTTGAACCAGCCAAGGATGAGAGACTAACCCCCGCACGCGCTCGGCACTCTCATAGATGGGCCGCA
>Ga0116187_1005405_pt1 | contig 10664 bp, 16 predicted proteins | sample AD_JPNNA6_MetaG_FD_89755 | JGI IMG/M metagenome (GOLD analysis project Ga0116187, IMG submission 89755) | Active sludge microbial communities of municipal wastewater-treating anaerobic digesters from Japan - AD_JPNNA6_MetaG | ecosystem: Engineered > Bioreactor > Anaerobic > Digestate | place... | reverse complement strand
CTTCTTTCTTGATTATTTCAATTAAGTTCTGATACAATTTCGGGTAAGCCCCTTTGAGGAAGCAGATAGCTTCTTCGTCGGCAATGGTCTCACCCGTATACGATTTTGACGATTCTTTTACGTGCTTGACGCACTCATCCAAATCATCAGGCCACCCATTGAATGGCCGCATACATACGACCAGTTTGGCCGATTTTACCACCACTTCCCATGTGGTGTTCGACCATTTACCGTCTTTTTCCCATTTAAGGGATTTAAAGACGGCCAAATTTTTCTCCTCAGCTTCTTTGCGGCTGAAGAATTCGTCGAAAATGATTCCGTACACACATTCACGGTCCCGGCTTCCTTGTTTGTCGTTAAAAACATATTTCTTCATATCAATTTTCTCCTTTCAATTTTCTTGTTAAGTTAAAAAGACCAGCTAGAAATTGTATCTCTAGCTGGTCTTTTATTTAATTTATATCTTATATAATTTCTATATGAATGTATTGAATAATAAAAAATCGGCGAGATCTAGTTAAAGATCTTGCCGATAATGTCACTCATTATACAGTAATATTCTTTTATCTCCTTTTATGGTCTCAATTTAACATCATAAACTCTGTTATCATGAACAAATCCACCAACTTTACATACTTCGTTCATACGAAGATTATATGCAATTTTAGCAATGTATAATCCACCAGCACCGCCTATTAGGATGAATATAATCATCATAGCTATACTCTTCTTAACCCAGTTAATGAGCTTGAACCAACCAGTTTCTAACGATTCTGTAATATGTTGCATTGTTGAATTCTCCTTTTCTATATTTGATAATAACTCATCTGGATTATATCCTTCTGATACTATGTCATATTTTGGTGGTTTAATTGTTGGATCTGGTTTAATTTGTTCCTTTGCATCCGTACGAGCTTCTTTCATTAATAACTCTCTTTCTTAGTTGAGTATTTCATTAGAATTTTAGCGAGACGTTTGTGTCCCGCCACCAGATAGTTATTGTGCCACCAGTTAGCGATAGGAATAATATGTTCTTGTGAAATTTCTTTCAATTTTTCTTCAGCTAGTTCAGCTGCTTTGTCCATATTTTCTAGAATTTGTTCATTTATTGCCATTTGTTGTCTCCTTATTAATTTATCGGCAAGATCTAGTTAAAGATCTTGCCGATAAATATCTTACGGTTCGCATTTATTTGATTTATAAATTCTATTGGTAAATTTTCGAATGAAGCTCCAGAAGCACCTTTGTGCCCACCTCCACCAAATCTTTTAGCAAGTTCAGAACAATCAACATCAGTTTTGGTTGAGTAGAAACTCATAGTCCAAATACCAGTTTTTCTAAGACCAAATGCGATCATGATGTCATGTTTATTTGGATCATAAACGGATTCAAATAACTGAGAATTGGTTAACATTTTATTAACACAAATTGCTTTATATCCTTCGAATTCAACTTCAAAGGCGCAACTTTTTGCGTATTTTTCATTTTCCTGCTTTTGGTATTTAAGAATCAATTGCCCATCTTTGATTGTGTCTTTAACCAGATCATCCGAGTATTTGCTAAAATAATCCTGCCACATACTTTGATTATCTGGATAAGTATTTTCCAATCTGATTCCCATTTGGAATGGTAGAACTTCAGGATCTTGATGGTCCCAAACATCGTATCTACCTAATAGTCTAACTGCTTTCGGAATTTCTATTTCTGGAAAGAAATATTCCCACGTAAGTTCACATCCAGCTTTTCCATTAAATCTCTTGCCGGTACAAATTGATTCAAAATTATTGTTGTTTTCTACAACTGTTTGCTCGGCTTCTTTTAATGCACTTATATGATGATCAATCCAAACTAGATGGCCACTCTCTTCAACGAATTTCCAAAGCTTAACCATTTCGCTAAACGGTTGAAGAGAAAAATCGACCATTATAATTGTATCATCTTTTGAAATTTTATCATATGGAAAAGCTTGACCATAATTGATTCCAAATAGTTCAGCGTCTGGATACTTGTATTTCACGATTGCTCCAGAACAATGCCCATCAAGATCCGCTAAATGATAAAAGCACTTGATCATATTTTAAGCTCCTTTTTTATTTTACCCGAAATTCAGTCTTTTGAATATTTGTAGATGAATCATTAAAAGTTATAACATGTTTATAACAGATAAAAGTGAAAAGTGCTAGTAAAATGATAGTGATAACTGAAATTGTCAAATTTTTCAAGATTGTTTTTACATGCTCTCTTCTCATAGTTTCTCTCTTTTTAGTTTGTTTAAAACCGGCGAGATCTTCAACTAGATCTCGCCGTTTTATAATTTTATAACTCAGAATATAATTTCAATACTTGATCTGCTTGCCTGAATGCAACTGGATTATTTCCACCTTTGTACAATGCAAGAGCTTTTCTCAGATTGAAGTCAGAAATTTCTAACTTCTGCTTGAGAATTCTAGCACCGTGTAATGTATCCACATCACTGAACCAAGTAGCTGTGGGAGTTTGCATTAATCCTTTGTATCTTATCTTGGTTCTATTTTGTGGGCCAATTGCATTTATTTTAAAGTTACTTTCCGTATACATTAAACTCACAATTAACTTGGGATTTAGTCCTGTTGATTGATGAGCTGTATACACTGCGTTCGCTATTTCTTGAACTTTTCTTTTATCAGCATTTAGTTTTGTTAAGTCTTCTTTTATTTCTTCGATTACTGCATTTTCTTGAATTTTCACCGCTACTGGGAGTGAATTAGTCAAGTTATTATAGGCCATAATAACTATGACGATACATGTAATCTGACTGATTACCTTTATCGTTTTTGTTATCATAAGGTCTTTTTACCTCCTTATTCTTTTCTCAATAAGCGGCAAGCAGAATTTACAAGCTACAATAAATAACTTTACTCGATGCTTTTTTCAATATGGGTTTAATATCTTCTAATTTTAATTGTCCGTTGTTGACTCCGGGAATTGGCAAATATACTTTTTCTAAATTAAATTTAGTAATTAGATCATTCAATTGATCTATGTTTGTTTCAATAATTGATGGATCTGCCTTACACCAAAATCCAGGAATATTAATAATATCTGTTGGTTTATATTTCTGTATATATGGAAGAAGATCATCATAATTTCCTGACGATGGTTTGACAGGAAAATTGATGACGCTTCTGTTGTAGATGAATCCGACTCGATTTGTATATTTCTTAATAAAAGATCCCAATAATTTAGGCAATTCTGGAATAGCTTGAGCCATAGCGAGAGCGTTTCCGCGACCCATGACAGCTTCTCCAGATTTTTTTACAAATCCGTTTGTTGTAACACAAACAACATTTCCATTTTTCCAGAGACTAACCACATCCGCTTTCCTTTAAAAAATATTCACGAGTCACATTCTTTCAATAATATTATTTCTATATAAAAATTGAAATAATAAAAAATTTAAAAATTAAATCGGCAAGATCAAGTCAAGATCTTGCCGATTTAATCACCTATGTTTCTCGTGATATTTTTATCAATTCAACTATTCTACTAACTGTTGTAGAATATAGTGTATCCCATTGCATATCTTTATCAATCTTAATCTGATATTCACTAAATTTCTTATCTAATAATAATTTATCATATACTTGTGGAATTACAATTCCCTTTACTTTAGTCATATCGAGATTTGATTTTTGAAATAATTTGGGATTTCTGAAATTACAATAAATGAATAATCCAGCAGATCCTGGTGAGAATATTTCTTTACCCATAATAAAATTATACAATGTCATTCCATTAATAAACTGATCTTGCTTTGACCATTTCCCAGGTATAGATATGTCGGTAAGATCTAAATTATCGACACTTTCAAGAAATAATGTGTGGTATTTGTTGACAATTTCGATAACTTTTGCCATTCTTTCTTTGCTATTTAATTTTTCATTCAATATGATTCCTTCACATTTAAATTCTTCGCTTGTACTTCCGATAATTTCTCTTAACAAATTCTGAGTTAGTTTTGCAACATTTGATCTAACAATTTGAATACCCGTATAATCAATTTCTGGATTATCTAGTATTTTTCCTTTTTTAGCTTCTAATTTGTAAGCATAATTCTTTTTAACATCAAGGAACATAATTGCAGACATTAACATTTCTGATTTGAAATATGTTGCATTTTGATCAGTTGATATATTTGATTTTGGCAAAAAATACTCATTTAGATATTTTGTCACAGCAGTATTGATGTCTTCCGATGCTTTGTCTGCAATCTGCATTTTTTCTTTTGTTGATAAATTTTCTGAATTTTTGTGAGGAATTACTATAAAAATTGAATCAGTATCAGAATATAGAATGTGTTTAAGTGTTCCTGGTTTTTCAACCAAATCATAATAGTCTCGCGGTAACATTTGTGACTCCTATTTTAATATTTAATCATCTTCTTTTTTAAAGCTTCATAAAATGATTTTTTATCTTTGATCTTTATTAGTTCATCTCTGTGTTTTTTCCAAGTATCTAGTACCCAGTCGATTGCATCTTGATTTTCTATATAAAACAAATGAGCTTTCGCTGGATGAATTTGATTCAGATTTAGAAATTTGTAAGTTAATTCGATTTGTTGATCCATTTGTATATTGCTTCTCCTTTTTTATATTTCTTGATCATCTTGTATATCTTTAATTTCACAATCGAATTCACTTTTAATAACAGCTTTTTTAGATTTCACATCTGGTAGAAATAAGCTAGGAAATCCAATATCAATAAGATCATCTACTATTGGTGATAGCTTAGTATTTCCTTTTGTTGATATTCTCAAGATTCTTCCAATAACTTGTATCAGAGATTTTTTACCAGCGAGATTTGTTCCAAGTATAAGTGAACTTAATTGTTCAAAATCAAAACCTTTTCCAGCATATGAATATGTTGCTATAACTACTTTTACAGTATTTTTGTCTAATTCGTCTTTTTCATCACCATAAAATCTGCGATGAGATATTTTTTCGGCATCTAGACCTTCTGATATTAATTTAACTTGAGCTTTTGTGAATACTAGAATTAAGACAACATGTCCTTCTTCTAATCTCTTTTTTGTAAGTTTTATAATAAGTTTTAAGTATTCTGGACTTTTCACAATAATTGAATTATAAAATGCTTTTCTTTTGATATAATCTGTCATTTTACCTAAAACAAATGAGTATTTTCCAGACAATTTACTATCATAATAGTTTAAAACATATGTTGGTTTAAGATCATAATGTTTAGTTTCGTATATAATTTCACCAATTGTATTTTTCATAAGAATTTCTGCGATACCACTTTGAAATGGTGTAGCTGAAAGACCAATAAAGTTTTTTGTTCTAAATAATAAAGAAGCTTTTGCATATTTACTACTTGAACTAGTATTGTGTACTTCGTCATAAAATATTAAACCGAATTTAGCAGAATCAATAAGCTGAAAATTCTTATGCATATCTGTTTTAATTTTTGATAATAAAGTTTGAATTGTTGCAATTACAACTGGTCTATCAATTACAAAATGTTTCCCTTTGATTAAGCCAATTTCTTCGGGTTTCAAATCTGTGAATTTTAAAAATGATTCAACCCATTGTGAAATTAGATTATCGTTATCCACAACTATACAACACTTTAATCCAAGTGTGGCAGCAATATAAGCACTCACAACAGTTTTTCCAAAACCTGGTCTAGCTTTACCTATTCCATTAACTTGTTTATTAGATTTGTAAATGTTTAAAATTGTTGAAACAAATTCTGTTTGCTCTTTTCGAAGGGTTCCAGTAAACTTATAGAATGTTGAAACTGGAGTTACAACTTCTTTACTTTCAAATATTTCAAGACCATCTGGAAAATTCTTATAGAATAATCTTGGAAGAAATATCTTATCATCTGTCTCATATAAATTGATATCGTCAAAACCCTCCGCCAAATTTGGATATTTATTTATGAACTGTTCTAAATTCTCTTTCTTGATATATGTCCACACTAATTTGTTTCCTCCATAGCTCTTAATTTACTTTTTTATCTTTATAGGATTGTTTTCTGGCGGCAAGAAACAACACTAATAATGATAATACTATACTCGGACCAAGAAACTCAATTGAAAACATATTACTAACTGTAACAAAAAATTTAAATATTAATAAGCTTACAGAAAATATGATCCACAGAATTGCAGATATTATTACAAGATTAAATAGTGTTTTTAAAATCATACATTTATCTCCTTCTATTATAAACTATTTTTTAAAGCATTCAATTTGTCACGAATGAGTTTTATAGCGGATCCTTTTTCCTGACCAGTGATTTCAACGACAGCATCAACTTTATCAGTTATTTGGTTGCAATTTCTCCAACTGTCATTCTTTATATAAAATTGTAATTTGTAATCTTCTATTTTATATCTTTTTTGACCATTTTGATCTATATAGATTAAGAGTATCTTGTTGTTAATTTCTCGAACATCGAAAAAGGTTAAATCTGGTGTAACTTCATTTATGAAATTATTTTCCGATATTGTAATTGGTTCTTCAGATTTTACAACTTCTGGAACTAATATCGTAGTATTTACCGGGGTAGGATGTGTCTGTTTAAACATATTTAAAATTATTGAAAAATCTTTCTTAAATTTTTCTAGATTATCTGTATTATAATTTGCTGCACTTGGGTGTATGATTGGAATTATTTGTTGATTATTATTCATGAAAACTTTTCCAGATATATTCACCATTCCACCTTTGAGACCAAAATAACTTGATGCTTTTGCTCCTAATGGAACAATAATTTTTGCTGGAAATGTTTGTTTAATTGCTTCTACTAATTCGCTACACCTACGCATAGTATCTTCTGGATTTTTAATTTCACTTTCATTTCTTGTGTGACACAATATTATATTACTTATGACCCACTTCACATGAGTTGGAATAAGAGACATTGTTTCTCTCAGAATCTTCCCAGCTTTGCCAACAAATGGTTTCCCAATTTCAATTTCTTCAATACCGGGATTTAAACCAAAGAACATTATATCTACTTCTCCACCGTCTTCCATATTAGTATCAAGAATCACTGTTGGTTTTCCATATAATTCGCATGCTTTACATTCTGGTCGAGAGAGGATATATTGTTTTGCTTGGTCACAAAATGTTTTGATTCCAAGAGGCAGTTCTCTATATACATCCAATATGAAATTATTTATTTTCGGACTATTCGGCATAATAATATCTTCTAACGTAAATGTAGATTTACCACTATTAAGATGTTTATCGATTTGATTAATATCATCAAATGAAATAATATTTAAATTAACAAGATCATAAAAGAAATTTAATTCTTCTTCGTTGTATTCTCTATCGTATAATTTTCCAAAGTATTCTTTGAATAATTCTTTTATTTTTTGTTTGTTTTTGTCTGCGAGTTCAGTATTTTTAAGATAGAATAATTTATCAGGTATAGATTTTTTAGAGATACGATTAGCATCTAACAGATAAGTTGCACTGATTATTAAATCAGCAGTATCGAATCTATTAAAATTATATAAATGATTTAAATATTTATTTATAAAATAGATCAAATGTGGAGAATTATAAGTAAATAATAAAAATCTTTTGAAAATGTTATTGTCAATATCATAAGTTTTAATAATATTTTCAAGTTCTTCTTTTTTTCTCTGTTTACTAAATACCCAGTTTGTTATGGCTTTTATACCATTTAAATAACTTGGTGGTTTCTTCTTTATAATGTTGGTTTTTGCAGCCACAACTTACTCTCCTTTAATTTATGGTATGCTTATTCTGTTTAACTTCTTCACTTGTAAGTTTATTCCACAGATTGTTTATATGCTCTGAATTTATTCTTACATATCTGTATGAAAGTTCTAATGAATTGTATATATTAACTATTGCACTCTCAAGATTAGCAACTCTTCTAATTAAGTTACGTATCACTAACAATATGCATAAAAGCAATACAATTATGACTAATGATATTATCAATTGTATGGTCATAATTCTTCTCCTAAGTTATTATTTCTATATAAATCCTGAAAAATAATTATTAAATCGGCAAGATCTAGTTAAAGATCTTGCCAATTTAAGATTATTTATTTTTATCATAACATCTTGGAAGTCCAATTTTGAGCTCACTCTTTCGCTTCGGAATTTTAATATCTGGTTGTTTGTAAAAATCGTTCCAGTATTTCTTAATATACTTTGTTCTATCTGATAAAACCATTTTATATATTCCTCCTTTTACAAGAAATTAAAAGTTGAAACTCTAGCTCCTTAAGACACTATCTTAATTTGCTAGAGTTTCGGCGTCATCACCCAATAAAAATGTGTCTATATGAAAATCTTAAATATCAGAATCTGATTCGGGAGTGCTTGTTCCATATAAGTGAGATCCGAAGATTACTTTTACGATTGTTTGCATCATTACCTTTCTATAATTAGATTGATCTCGCCATGTTTTTTATCCGCACCAGAGGCGCAAATTAGTGGACATTGAACAATATCTGAAAACGGGCGCATTTGATCAATCCAACTATCACGTTGCATGTTCCAGAAATCTCCACTACCAATACTAACAGTTACAAGATTGACTTTCATCATATATATTCATCCCCGACCACATCTCTAGAAAATTTTTTCTTTTGAATCGATGTAATGACTGGTTTTCTGGTTTCGGATGAAATTTTCTTTATCTCTTCGAGAGTTACTGATTCATTTTTATATATATTTGAAGAACTCTCTTTTGTTTTTCTACTTTCAATAACGTCTTTTAATACGGCATTTCCAGCTGAAATTTTTGATACAGGTACTGGTGGTGCTTCTTCTATTTCTTCTGGAATTTCATATATGATTGGTTCAATTTTATCTTCAAATATCTGTTTTTCGATTAATGCGATACCAAGATCTGAATAAACATATGCTTGACGTTCAACTACGTTTGGGACGCCAAAGAATATTTTATTGACAACTTTAATTGTTTCTTGCCGATATTCATATGAAAAATCTTCAAGAGTATCAGTAAATTTATCAATTGAATAGTAAATTCCCGTTAGAGATTTATTGCCATATGTTTCCCTTAAAGATTTCGCATCTTTGTGATTGCATCTTTTTGCAAAATCTTCTTCGTGTTCTTCCGACTTAATTTTGTATAAAACTAAATAGCGGCCAGACGTTTTTAGAGGTATTAAATCTTCAACTACACCTTGATCTGTTTCAGAATCTATAATTTCTGTTGTTGTTTCTGGTTCTTCTTGTGGAGTTTCTTCTGATGAATTTTCTCTACCATCAAATAATTCAGTTCCACCTTCCTCGAGAAACTCATCTTGTTTTTCTACAATAGAATTATTGAATTTTCCAAGTTGTTCTTCTAACTCAAAAAACTTTTCTTTAAGTAGATTTTCGATATCAGTGTGTTTTTTTATGTTTTTAGTTACCAATTCTAGGTTTGTTACAGTTTCTTGCCGAAACTCATCAAATTTATCTAATCTATCATTAATTTGTTGAATCTCATTATTTAGTATTTCTCTTATATTAATATTTGATTGATATTGATGATCTTTTGTCTGTGATTCATTTTTTACAATCACAGTTTCTGGATTATCATTGTTGTAATCCAATGAATGTTTCAGACAATTCAAACAATACATTTGAGTCGGTCTGATGAAACTTTTTAATTCGTCTCCGTTTGTAACTTCTCCAGTAAATATTCTAACTTGATCTGGATCTTCAAATGTTTCTCCACATCCTTCACATTGATATAACGGCTTAAATAATTTAGCCATATCTTTATTTCTCCTATTGTAATATCGTAGAAATTTTATCTATTACTGATTTTTTAATATCTTTTATCTTTGTCTCTTTTGAAACTAATTTAAAAATCTCTTTAAAAATTAGATTGAGATTTTTCACACGACTATTAATAATAAAACCACATTCATAAAATTTTACAGTTCCTTGATATGTTTGAAGCTCCATTTTTTTCATATCTCCTTTCACAAAAAGAATTTATTAATCTTATTATTTCTATATGAAAATTGAAAAAATAAAAAATTGCCACGATCAATTTCGTGGCAATTTTTGTTACTTGTTGACTATTTCATCATTCTATTCATAAACTCTACTTTAATTTTATTTTTAGTTAACGTATTATAAAGTTTGTCGAATTTTTCTTTGCTTGGTTTATGGATTTGTTAAAATGTTCAACATTTTATACCTCGAAAGTGGAATATCCACTACTGTTAAAGTTAATAACTTGAGGTGGCATTTCAGAAGCTACCAGAATTTTCTGTAAGCAACAGAACATCAATGTTGCTGCCAGACTATTAATTGCCTGACTTTGATCACCAAAGAAGGCGCAACTTCCTTGTGTCTCTTGATTATCGGTTTTAGGAAACATTTTATTGAAATTTAATTTCTTTTGTTTCTTAAAATTTACCAAACATGATTGATCAAGTTCACTTAATCCAAATGGAAGTGTAACAATTTGACCATTATACAGCAAATTGCCGCTATCAATATAAATATATGCTCTTTTATTTGCAAATTTTTTACTATCTACCTTTATATTTTTATATATCAATTGACGAGTTTTATTATTATCTACACATCCGAGAACGATTATGAGAGATCGAAGATCAACACTGGATTCAAATAATTTCTCAAAAT
>Ga0116187_1005382_pt1 | contig 10697 bp, 6 predicted proteins | sample AD_JPNNA6_MetaG_FD_89755 | JGI IMG/M metagenome (GOLD analysis project Ga0116187, IMG submission 89755) | Active sludge microbial communities of municipal wastewater-treating anaerobic digesters from Japan - AD_JPNNA6_MetaG | ecosystem: Engineered > Bioreactor > Anaerobic > Digestate | place... | reverse complement strand
GGGGGCATTCTTCTTTGTTTCTTTACCGGACTTCTTCTCTTCTTTGTCCGCTCCCTTTTTAGGGGGAACGGTTTCTTTGGCTGATTTCTCCGGCAGCAGGGTCTTCTCGCGAGCGGAAACGGCGTCTTCCAATGGCTCCTCCACGATTGACGGTTCTTCAATCGGCATGCCGCCGTCGTCTTCCACGATGGCAGGGGCATTGCTCTCGTCCAGCCCCGAGATCCGCGCCGCCTGGCTCTGACCGCCCGTGACTAATATGACGAGCAGAATCATCATCAAAATCACTGCCCGTCCCCATTCTGTCCTGTATTGTTTCTTCATCGCCTGTCTATTGCTTCTCCATGAGTTTTTCGCAGGTAAGTTGTCATTGCTTAATACGGCGCTTATTAACTCATTATATGTCTTTGGTCAAGGAATTCCATTTTACCTGACAAGAGAAGGTAATTGCATTAAAGTATAACCTTGTGTAACAATAATCCGGTAAATGCTGATGATGACCGATGACTGCAGGATCAACCTGTATTATGCTGAAGCGACGCAAAAATGGACCGGTTCCATCTGCGGCCATGCGGTGCGTTAAAGAGCAGCAACAGAACAATATCTTGGTTGTATGCGGCCATGCGGGTTCAATCATTTTGCTTGAACCTTTTGTTTGAACCGGAATATTGAAAAAAAATTTCGGAGCCGGAAACATCCCTGTTCCAGCTGTAATGATTTTTCGAATTCAGTAAGATAATTATTGACATGGTCTTTCAATAGGATTTAAAAGAAACATCGGATATTTAAAAAAGTTAATATTCAGGGGGGTAAGAATCATGAAGAAAAAATTTGTCTGGCTGGTGTTTCTTTTGCTGACCTTCGTGATGATCGGTTGTGGAGACGATGGCTCAGGTACCAGTGAGGTTTATAACGGTCCCTCTTCCGGAAATGACAATGAAGAGGTCAATACACCGGAACTTTATGGTGTGGGCGTTGCGATGCCTGCTAAACCGGCAGGGCCAGTTATGATGACCAGCTCGCTGTATAAAATTGATGCGGGGACAGGTGCGGCCATGCTGATCGGGAACATCGGATATGACGTTAACGGCATCGCCTATGACAGCAACAAAAAGAAACTCTTCGGAATAGCCACTAATATGAATGTGGAAGCTGATGTGAAAAGTTCGGCACTCCTTGTGAACATCGGTGGACCTTCTGCCGGTTCGCAACTGATTGAAATCAATATGTCCTCGGGCGAGGGCAAGTCCATTGGTGAAATTAAGGTTCCGGCCGAACAGATTGATAAATATGTCGATGAAAACACCAGTTGGAATGGCAGTTATATCTCTACTGTAGGTGCCGCGAAGAGTGATTTTTATGCTCAATCCTTTTATGCGGATGTGGACAGGATTACAAAATTCGGTGTTATGATCGGTGAAGCCTTTCCAGAGGGACAAGTTCTTTTAGCCATCGTCCCCGCTAATAGCTTAGGAAAACCGGATCTTTTGAATCCCTTGTATGAAGGAGATCTAATAAATCCTTCATCGTCCTTGACCTGGTATTATGAAGAAAATATCGATGTTCCCGTTAATAAGGGCCAAAAGTACTTTATCCTGATTGATGGATACAATAATCCGGGGGCAACAGGCAACTCGCGGATCGGGTCTTCCAATAGCAGAACCGACACCGGAGAGAGTATGTTTTATACCAATGATAATGGTAGTACCTGGGGCCAGACAGGAGCGATTGCTGTCTATATAGAAGGTTTGCACGATCACCATTCCTTTGGCAGTCCAACCTTTAATTCCAGGGGCGATCTTTATGCGTGGAATTACACGGACTCGTCGCTGTGCGAGATTAATTTGTATAATGCTACGGCAAAGTGCGGCAATGTGGACAGTGATTTTGCCAGTATGGACCAGGGCGGATTGGTGTTGTCCTTCGACAATAAAAATCTTCTTTATATTCTGGAAGGATTGAAGATTTTCACACTGGGTAAGTATGATGACGAGAAAAAATTCCAAGGCATGCTGCCTGATAATTTCTTCGGAGTTTATAACGGCGATTTCCATCCTTTGACGGGTCAGTTTTGGGGGCTTTACAGTCAAAATGGCGGTAAGCAGAGTGTTAAAGGACCCGTCCGTGAAGACGGTCCGGAAGAGGGAAAACCCGGCAACCTGTTGATCATTGACATTCATGAAAGACTCCTGATGGATGCGCTGACTGTGCCGGATAACATCAATGCAATTACATGGGTCTATAATCCCCTGGAAGAATATAAGGAATAAACGCCATGAGGCAGGCTGATATTTCAGCCTGCCTTATTCTTTGCGGGTTCAATCATTTTGATTGAACCTTTTATTTGATTAAATTTACGGATTCAATCTACAAGATTGAACACGGAAAGAAACATTCCTAAATTGGCTGGACATTCATTAAAAAAACAGTTGACATAACGGTTTGAAATAAGTAAATAATTCAACAATATAAACTGGCAATTGAACATTTTCGGCTCATTTAAATTTATCATTTAAAAAGAATATCTTCAGGGGGATAAGGAGAACATGAAAAAAAGAGATTTAAAATGGCTTTTTGTTTTTGCATTTGTGTTGTTGACGTTCACCGGCGTCATGGCCGTACCAAGTATGGTTTGGGTGGAACCACCCATTGATCATGGAACGCTGGGCGTCGCTGATAAATCGGCGGTGGACAGCGTCCTGCAGCTGACCACGGGCAATCCCGAGACCCAATATTCTAACGTGAGGGATTGGGTGCCCTGCTGGGGTGTCAATCCCTGGAGCAAAGACGGCCAGTGGATTGTCTATCAATCCGAAATCGGGAACAATAAATCCCACGCTGGTAATTCCGAGCTGAATGAAATATGTATCATCAAACCGGATGGTTCAGGCTACAAAAGGCTTACATACAATATGTCCTGTGACACCCATGGTAACTTCACCCCTGACGGAAAGAAAATTGTTTTCCAGAGAAACGAAGGCGGGAATGCGGCGATATGGATCATGAACAGCGACGGTTCCAATCAGAAAAGTCTTACGGAGGAACACGGTACCATCGGCGATTCATGTTCGGAAGATTGCGGAGAGCAGAAACCGATGGTCAGCCCGGACGGCACTAAAATAGCTTTCCGTCATGGTTCTGCAATATATGTGATGAACATCGATGGCAGTAATCCCGTGAAAGTATCCGCAAATCTTAACGGCCCCACCAAACACAGCTGGGCTCCCGATTCAGTATGGGTCCTTTTCAATGCGTCCAAATGCGCGTCTGAAGAAGAATGCGGCCAGAATATTTACAAGGTCCGGTACAACGGCAAAGACCTGACCCAGCTGACTGATGACGGTGAGGATTTTTGCAACAATTGGGCGGCATGGAGCCCGGACGGGAAATGGATTAGTTATCACCATGCTTATAACAGAAAGGTTTATGAAGGGCCGCGCGATAAAAACGCTTTATGGATCATGCAGGCCGATGGATCAGGCAAGAGCGTTCTGGTCGAGGGCCTGGATGATGCTGTCGATGAGGAAGATGAATGGGTCTGCGGTCCGCATAGCTGGCATCCCGGCGCCCAATGGATCGTCTTCAAACGATATGTCGATTACCATAACACCAGTCTGTATGCGATCAACATTGTAAACAAAAACATTTATCGTCTGACCGAAGGCTACAGTGACGGGCGCATGTGGTGGAGCCCCAAAGGCAGCCACATTCTTTTCAAGGAGTATGGAAACACGTCGAGATCCAGGGACGGGAAGTTAGATTATAATGATAACAATTATGACCTGCTGGTACTGAACATGGACAGCCGGTTTGATTTCAAGGGCAGCGTAACGGTGGATACGGGATCGATTATCGATGATTATTTTTATGCCAACGAAAGCGTATCAGAGGAATCTCATACCAAAAAGAGCGGTAATGATTACTGCTTCATTGCCACGGCGGCTTTCGGATCTCCGCTGGCAAAACAGGTGCAGATTCTGCGGAATTTCCGTGACAGATATCTGTTGACCAATGCGGCGGGGCAAAAATTTGTTGCCTGGTATTATCAAAATGGCCCTGTGGCTGCCGCCTGGATTAAAGACAAGCCCCTGGCCAAAGCAGCCGTTCAGGTTGCCCTGTATCCCTTAATCGGCTTTTCTTTCCTGCTGCTTTCCGGCTATATGCCTGCGGCGGCACTGGGATTTCTTCTGACGGTGTTTTTCTTTGTGCGCCTCCGGGAAAATAAATTCAGAACCACCTGATTAAAAAAGTCAGATTAACAGTTCTTCATCCCCGCAACTTTGTCCGACAGAGTTGCGGGGTTTTTTATTCTTTTTTTGCGGGTTCAATCGTTCTTCGATTGAATCCGCCTGAAAATGTCAAAAAAATCGAAATAATGATTGACATAAAATGGAATTGGCATTAAAAAAATGACACTTTAATATTCAAGGAGTCGAATCATGAATAAGAAATTTGTATGGCTTATATTTATAGTTATGGCATTGCTGATGGCCGGTTGTTCAGGAAGCGATGATGGGGGTTCTTCTGCCAACAACAATAGCGGATACGACTACACCTATGGTACTCTGGATTTTCCCGCGTTGAATAACTTTGGTATTGTGGCGCTGAGCAATACCGGTTCCATCTGCATCCTCGATGGGAACACCCTGAAAATCAGCGAACCTCTTCTCAATCATGAATTCGGAAGTTATGGCGGCGGGTTATTCGATGTCGCCATTACACCGGACGGTCAAACAGCCATGGTCTCCAACTTCGGTGACGCTACGGTGTACTTCATCGATACCAGCAATCCCGCTGTGCCCCATGTCAAAGGAAGCGTCCAGATCGACTTCTTTGCGGAAGACATAGCCGTGACACCCAATGGAAAATATCTGCTGGTCACCAACGGTGGTTTTGCCAGCCGGATTGCTGTTGTGGATATAGAGGGTCAAACAATGATTAAGAGCGATGCTCCGAAGGATACGCTTTATCACAATGCCGTGTCCGTATCCCCGGATGGCCGGACGGTGCTCACGGCTGATTACTTTGCCGGTCGTGTCAATGTTTTCACCTTGAGCAGTTATGGCAAATTGACCTACCGTAAAACGATTGATTTAGTTGAAGGCGAAGCAGACTTTGAAGATCCGCGTCCCGTCAATCTCGAAATCTCGCCTGACGGCAAGACGGTGATTGTCGCGAGCGCAACTGCTCCACTGGTCTTCCCCATTCTGACCATTCAGGGGCCCGGTGACGTCGTGCTGTCCGATATCGTGAAGCAGAACAACGGCCTAAGAGGAGCACAATCAGTCGCATTTAATCGTGAAGGAACCAAAGCCTATCTGCATTGCGTAACACGGTTTCCCGATGCTAATAATGTGTCGTACGACGGCAACGCGATTGCTGAACTCCAAAAGAATTTTATGGGGAAATGGGAGGTATCACAAATAATACCGGTTGATTTTTACGGTACAAGCCAGTTATTTGGTGTCGATACTCTGGCGATCAATGACACGAATGGTTATCTCTACGTGTCCAATCCGACGGTGTCGGGCGGCACGCCTTATGTCCAGGTGGTGGACGTGAATCAGGGCAAGGTGATCAAAACGCTCAAAACAGAAGATGCTGAAGACGATTTCTATCCGCCTTCAGATCCCGATTTTATGTCAATTCCCACGGGAATTACCTTCTGGAACAAGCGGTAGTTCTTGATTTAATAATATATCATCATCTCGGGCAGGTTGGCCGTTTGGTCAGCCTGCCTTTTTTTGGGCCAACCGCGATGGATAACCCCTTTGCGGGTTCAAGCATTCTGATTGAACCTTTTATTTAATCAAACGTTAGGATTAAATCTACAAGATTGAACCCGCCCTCAAAAGATTGAACCCTTTACCTGCTCAATATTATTTTATGGCGTCACATTGGGAAGATCGGGGTACTGAAGGGCGAAATACTCGTGCATCATCTCATCCCAGTTGAATTCATTGATAAACGCGATCAGACTGCCTGTCAGAGTTTCTTCATCGAAATTCCGGTAACTCGGATCATACACGAGTTCATCTCCCGGGGTTGAGCGGTCAAAAAACACAATGGACAGGCCGTGGGCGTCGGTTTGCTCGGCGCCGTGGTATTCGGCCATCAGTATTTTATTGAATTCCTGTTCCACGGCGGAATCGTTTCCCGCGATGCCGGAACAAAAATCGATCAGATCAACGTAAATATATTCGAATTCCCGCACGTGTGCCCGGGAAACCATCAGCAGATCCAGTGTGGCGTCCCGGGTGGCCTCATCGGCCATCAGCGCGCTGAGGCTCAGGGCCAGATTGTTGACCGCCGCCGCCAGCGTAGTGATATCGGCTTTGCCGTCGAGGGAGTATTTTTTGTCCAGGGCTATCGCGGTAATGGTCTGATTGGCGTAGGGGGACCTGGCGTAATAATCCCGGAAGCTGTCCACCATGTTTCCGGCCAGTTCCGCCGGCGTTTGATCAGGATGACGATCAAGACGACGGAAAAGATCATCATAATCCCAGCCGTAGGCTGATACCAGTTCCTGGGAGGCGATCATAATATCGGCGGCGTCCCGGAACTCATAGGCAGCCTCGATAACGGACATGTTGCAGGCATCAATGCCGAGAATATCGAGTTTGACGCCCGTTTCCGACCGGGCCTCGGACAGCGCCGCCGCGATGTAATAATTGGACAGATAAGTGTTGAATTTGCCGTTATCGTAATCGTTGAAAATCGATTTGGTGGCCGCGGTTCCTTTCCAGCCCTGCCCGTGATCCCAGATGATAAGGGCGTAGTGTGCGGCCGGATATGCGGTGACCGTATCCGAGACGAAATTGCGAAGCGTTTCGCCGTCAGCCATGTCCAGTTCGCCCAGGTCGCTCAGCAGGATCAGCGAACCTTTTTCCACTTTATAACGCTTGGTGGTGACGTTGCGCCCGTCGAGTTGCAGGATGAGTGTGATATTCTTTGTCGAGCCGACCTCCATCATTTCCCGGATGTCGAGGTTGGCCCAGGAGCTCAGGTCGTTGTCCGCGTCCAGATAGATCATGATCGTCCACTGGTTGCCGGTTACCGGCGGCTTGTGCGATCCGCCGTCACCGCTGCTGCCGCAGGAGACGATAAACAACATCAGCATGGAGATCAAAATGGCACCTGAACGTTTCATCAAAATATTCCTTTGGGTTGGTGTGAGCAATCATCAAATATGAGTTACGAAATAGCACAGGGGATGGAGAAAAGCAATTGGATTAAAAGAAGGTTCAATGTTCAAAGTTCCAGGTTTAAATGCGGGTTCAAACTTGCAGTTTGAACCTTTTCATAAATGCGGGTTCAATCATGCTGATTGAACCTTATATTCGGTGAAACTTCCGGATTCAATCTACAAGATTGAACCCGCCCAGAAGGGGTAATAGGTGAGTGTAGGGCGCATTCCCCGAACGCGCCGTTTTCTTTTTCGCTGCGTTATGCGTCATGCGGCGTGATCGGGGATCACGCCCTACATCTTGAACCAGAACATTTCGGAAATATTCACTTCGCTCGTTTTCAGCTTGGCTCACTATCAGCGAGTGTCAATATCCCGCGTCGCTCCGCTCCTGGGATAATTCGACTTACTCTTCAGACTTCGCACAGCTCGTCTTCAGAGAGTCTCACAAAAAAAACCTGAAGGTTTGCACCTTCAGGTTTTTTGTTTCGGTACTGCCTCGGGGAAGATTTTCTCTTCCCCGTGACAGGTTAAGGGTTAATCAACTTACGGTGATACGTAAGTAAGGGTTACATTCACAGGCAGCTGACCGGCTGTGAGAACCAGCGGATTGCCGGCAACATCAACGATGTTGTGGGCGCCGAGGCTCAGGAGCGATACGGTCGTTGTGTTATCGCATACACCAGTAGTTGCATTCCATGCGCCACATACATTAGCGCTGGTTGTATGTACATTGGCAACTACGTTAACCGCATCTGTGAACACGAAGTGTGCGCAGAAGGTGGTGTCGGTGGTCCAGTAGTCAACATCCCAATTTGCCGCATTGGAAAGAGCTGCGGTATTGATTGTCCAGGCAGCGTTTTCCACAGAGGCTTCATTCATCGGTTCACTGAAGCAAACGTTGAATGAGCTCAGAGAACCTTCAGCGAATGTCGGTGTGCTGATAATTGTCGGATTGACGGTGTCTTCAATCGTTACGACGTTGCTGTCGGGGCCTTCGATGCCGTCAGCATCTACGCCTCTGACATAGCACTGGTAGCTGAGTTTGATGTAATCTCTTTCAACATATTCCCAGTTGTTTTCATCCATGTTGTATTTGAGGTTGTAGAAGCTGCCAATACCCTGGAAATCAGTAAAGGTGTGGGTATCAACGACGTTCTTGATCAATACATAAGGATGATACTGACCGGTGGTGGTGCACTGCGGATCGCAAGGATCGTTGTTGCAGAAGGAGCTGTTCCACTGGATCAGACGGCAGTAAACATTGTAGCTCTTGGCGCCCAGAACCGCGTTCCAGTCGAGCTTGGCTTCCTCATCGTAATTCAGTTCATAGGGAAGCTGAGCAGCAGCAGTTCTTGTGTTGGTGTACGGGGTGACCGGCATAACTTTCAGGTCGGTAACCGCACCAGCCGGAATGACGCCGTAAGTGGTGAACCAGATACCCCAGTTGGTAGCGCTGATTTCATCCGCACAGTCATAATCTGCGCTGTCATACACAACTGCAGACAAATCTCTGTTCTGATGACCAACTGTATAACGTAAAGAATTACCGTTTTCATCTTTCAGGTTCTGGCCGGAGAGAATCCGAACAGAATAAGCGGAAGCAGGCTGCAGGTACTGAGCATCAATGTGAATGGTCAGAGCGGTCATGGAAGCATTCCACGCCAGTGTGTGAGGAATGTTGCTGGCCTTGAAGCCTTCGAAATTCACAGCGATGTCATGATACAGAGTATTTCCGGCATATCCTGTTGTTGTGGAGCCTGTTAAGTAATCGGTGGTGTTCAGCAGAGCACGACCGGTGTTGAGGTTTGTAGCTTTAATGGGTTCGCTGAAGGTCAGAACGATGTCAACGCCGTCAGCAATTTCTTCTTTGCTCAGGTCAACATAGGGACCCTTGCCGTCGATGGTAACCAACTGAATGAACGGGCAAACCACGTCGGTTGAGTAAACATGAATGGCTTTGCCGTCCTGAATGTTGAAGCTCAGCATGTCGTTATCGCACATCGTGTGAGCCAGTACGAATCCTGAATACTTCGCAGGAGCGCCGTCAGCCACCGCAACGATATAAGCCCGGGCGGTTTCCAGACCGGTGAATGAGAAATGACCGTTCTGGTCAGTCGTGGTCAGCGCTACACGGTGACCGATACTGCCGGTGGAGCTGTTGCCGAAGTTTTCTTCGCCGAGGACTGTATAAAGAGCAACCGCGTAACCTTTTACAGGCATCAGAGCAATTTTGCCGGTGGCGGCATCATAAGTGGCGCCCCAAACTGCATCGCCACTGATTCCGGAGGTCAACTGACCGAGCAGGAAGTCGAAATTGCCACTGCCTACCTTGTCAACAGGTGTGTCATGATTGGAAACTGTGGAAACATTGCCATCGCTCTCTTTTAACGAGCTGAATACTACGGTTACGACGTTGTAGTATCTGCTGGCATACTTGAGCGGAGACTGGGTTACCGGAACAGCCGTGGTTTTGGTAAGATTCAGCAGTTTGCCGGTTGCGCTGTTCACATCTACAACAACTTTGGCTTTGGACATATCGATTGTTGCGGAGTAAGCGCCGAGCCAACCAGAGGTTTCACCTGCCAGAAGGACATCTACGTCAGCTTCGCTAAGATAGAGACCACCATAAGGATTCTCATTATCTTCGCTCCAATTTAATTCCACATCAATTTCGCCACCTATGGTGTGGTCATAATACGTTGTTGCCGGGACATTGGCCATCATGTACTGACCATTGGCATCCGTTGTAGCTTTGGCAACACCGATGTCAATAACTGCGCCTGAAATTGGCTGTAAGGTGCAGCTATCAACAACCTTACCCTGAATATAACCTTTCGGGTTAAAATTCTTCGGGTTCGGGTTGGTTACACTGCTGTTGTTAGTGTCGTCTGAGCAACCCATAAACGCTAACAAAAGCAGCAACGAAAGTACTACCAGTAAAAACCTTTTCATCTTCATGCTTTTCCTCCTTGGATTAATTTTTTGTTCTAAATCATTGCGATTCAGTTTTATCATATGCCCCTTTTGACAGCTAAAGGGGTTTTTTGTCAAGGAAAAAATTTAGAAATCTATCAAATTTCTTTTTTCCTTGTTTTTGCTCATTATCTGCGTATTTTTCATATCAACCGACTAACGCGGTTTTTGCTTGTATGTATTTTGCGTGAACTATAACGAAAACAATCTTTTATGTCAACAATTTTTTTATCATTTAATGTTCCGTTAAATCCGGTCACTATCCCGCTCCGCTTCGCTACGGGGATAGTTCGGCTAACGCTTCGAACGTCGCTACGCTCGTTCTCAGCTTGCCTTACTACACTTCAATCACGATATCATCTTTGCGCTGGAGGGAGCGTGTGACACGGAGGACCTCTTCGATGGTCGTGATACCGGAGAGGACCTTGTCAATGCCATCCTTCTGCAGCGTGATCATGCCCTGCCGGATGGCGAGCTCGTTGATCTGATTGGCGTCGGATGTCCTGAGCACCAGCTTCTTGATTTCGTCATCCACCGT